>Ga0123353_10000854_pt1 | contig 37018 bp, 32 predicted proteins | sample TergutLab28metaG_3_FD_92763 | JGI IMG/M metagenome (GOLD analysis project Ga0123353, IMG submission 92763) | Labiotermes labralis P3 segment gut microbial communities from Petit-Saut dam, French Guiana - Lab288 P3 | ecosystem: Host-associated > Arthropoda: Insects > Digestive system > Gut ... | reverse complement strand
CCGCGACCAGGCTGGCCGACGACCCTGGCCCGTGGTGGCGGACCCCCAGGTACGTGATCATCGGCCCTACAGCGCCTCGTTGAGGGCAACGTAGTACGGCGCGAACTCGCGGCGTTTCTTCACCACGGTCTCCAGGTACTCCGAGAGCACCTCTTTGTCCTGGACGGGGTCTTTGACGATCGCCCCGACCATGTTGGGGGCCAGGCCGTCGGGGGTCAGACGTCCGTCGTCGAACCATGCGGCGTGCGACAGGCCTGAGATCATCGTGGCGATAGCCTCAGCGGTCGACAACGAGCCCGACGGGGTTTTCAACGTCGCTTTGCCGTCGGCGGTGGCCCCTGAACGCAGCTCGCGGAACACGACCAGGACGCGTTTGATCTCCTCGTCGACGTTCTTCGGCACGGGCAGGTCCAGCCCGACGGCCATCTCGGCGACCCGGCGCGAGACGATCGACACCTCTTCGTCGAAGCTGTCCGGCACCGGCAGCACCACGACGTTGAACCGGCGTTTGAGAGCGCTGGACAGCTCGTTGACACCTTTGTCGCGGTTGTTCGCCGTGGCGATGACGTTGAACCCGCGCTGGGCGTACACCGCGGTGTCCAGCTCGGGGATCGGCAAGGTTTTCTCCGACAGCACGGTGATGAGCGTGTCCTGGACGTCTGAGCCCATACGGGTCAGCTCTTCGAGCCGGCACAACCGTCCCTGGGCCATGGCGCGGAACAGCGGGGTGGGAACCAGTGCGTCCTCCGACGGTCCGTGGGCCAACAGCTGGGCGTAGTTCCAGCCGTAGCGGATCTGGTTCTCGTCAGTCCCGGCCGTGCACTGGACCATCATCGTCGAGTCGTCCATGATCGCGGCGGCCAGGTGCTCGGACACCCACGACTTGGCGGTGCCTGGCACACCCAGCAGCAACAACGCCCGGTCGGTCGCCAACGTCGCCACAGCGGTCTGAAGCAGGCGGCGGTTGCCGACGTACTTGGGGATGATCGTCGTACCGTCTGACGCGGTGCCGCCCAGCAGGTAGGTCAGCACGCGCCGGGGGGACAGCTTCCAGCCGACAGGGCGTGGTTCGTCGTCGTCGGCGCGCAGCGCAGCCAGCTCGGCGGCGTAGGTGGTCTCGGCGGGTTGGCGCAGGATCTCGGGCATCATGCTCCTTCGGTCGGGTGGGCAAGCTCGGCGGACAAGGTGAACATGTCGAGGTAGTGCGGCCCGACCCCGGCCTCACGGGCACGCTCCGCGATCGTGGCGGCGACGTCAGGTGGGCACATGAGCGCCAAGGTGTTGGCGGAGGCGACGTCGATGGGGTCGTTGGTGCCGCACAGCTGGGCGAACGCCGCGGTGCTCAACCAGCTGACGTCGGCGACGTCGCCGAACGTGGCGGCGCGTTCGCCGACCCACTGGTGGACGGCCCACAGCCCCAGCTGTGGCAGCGCTGTGAGCACGGCCACGTGCGCGGCGGTGTCCAAGCGCGCGGCCAGCGGGGTCGCCAGGTACGTGTGGTGGTTCTGGTTGCGCCCGGTGGTGTGTTTGGACAGCAGGACCTTGGCCAGGTGCGCGGCGTCGTCGCACGTCCCTGTGGCCACGACCATCTCGACCAGTGCTGTGGTCGCGCTGTGGTCGCCCAGGCGCCAACCGTCGATGAGCTCGTCGCGGGAGATTCCCAGCGCTGTGGCGAAGTCGGCGAAACCGGTCGTCGCGAACAGCTGGTCGCGGCGGCGCCGCAGGACGTCGGTCTTGGTCTTGGTGGGGCTGACCGTCGTGGGTAGCAGCACCTTTTTCTTGACGGTGACGAACGTGCACAGCTCGGCCAGGTCGTCGGGGTCGACCTCCAGGTGGCCCAGGCGCATCAACAGCTGGCGCGACAAGGTCTTGACCTTGCCGGACCGGTCGGTGGCCAGCGACTCCAGGAACGGCACGTCGTCGTCGCACAGACCGGTCTGGCCCACGACCTCCAGCAGCCCCAGCCGTTCGGCGGCCTGGACGCTTGCGAAGTGCTGGTCCAACACGGTACGGGCCGCTGGCGGGTCGCTGGCCCGCAGGCGGCGCAGCAACCAGCGGCGCGCTGACGGGTACAGGTGGTCCCAGTCGTCGGCGTCGTCCAGGTCATCGTCGGGATGCACGGTGGTGACCGGGCGCCCGGCAGTCTCGCGGGCCCATTCTTGCCAGGGGCGGTAGACCTCAGGCAGGTCAGCGTCGGAACCGCCGGGGAACCAGTCCAGCGGGTGCATCGTGCACCCGCGCCGGTCCAGCAGGTCGAGCACGCGGTCGGCGGTGCGCTCAGCGGCCAGGACCCGTCGTACCAGGGGGCGCATGCGCTCGGCGACGACAGGTCTGGCCAGCGGAGGCAGTGGCGGGCGGGTGGTGTGCGTGCCGAGGGCGGGACGCAGACCCACCTCGAACGCCTGGCTGGCGATGGCGAGCAGGCGCCGCTCGTCGGTGTCGGGGTCGTCGGTCAGCAGCGGCCGCCATTCTGCCGGGGCGACCTGCGACCCCTGGCCGCCAGCGATCCAGCAGTCGCGCAAGGTGGAGTACGTCTCGTCGAGGTGCGTCATACCAGGCTCACCCGTCCGAACGGGGTCTGGGCGGCGAGCAGGGTCAGACGGAACCCGTCCCACAGGCCGACCGTCGAGGTCAGCTCCAGGCCATGCAGCACCAGGTCGTGCGTCCCGGCCAGCGGCAGCCCTGCACCGCCTGCGTCGGCCTTCCACCACAGCCTGGTGTCGTCGGCCTCGACGACGCGTCCGGCTGGTAGCAGCACGGGGTGCTCGAGCTGCCAGGGGACGGCGGCCCAGGCGTCGGCGCACTGGGCGAGCGGGTCCGGGTCGGGCGCGGGTGTGGGCCACTCCTGCCGGACAGGTGCGTCGGTCCGTGCGGCGATGACAGCCCTCAGCGGTGCGGGCGACGGGTAGAACGCCATCGTCGCGTCGAGCTGGGCGCCGTCGGTGAACACTTGCTCGCGCCGCCCGGCCGACGCTGGGTAGAAGTCCGCGAGCACCGCGAACCGCAGGGTCGCCGCGTCCCTGGTTTTCTCAGTGTCCCCAGCTTTCTCAGTGTCCCCAGTTGCCTCAGCGTCCCCGGTTGCCTCAGCGTCGGCAAGGTTCAGCAGCCAGGTGGTGTGGCTGACGAGCCCGTCGCGACGGGTGGTGATCTGCTCGCCGACGACCTCCCAGCGTCCGGCGACCTGGACTGCTTCAGGGTTGGTGAGCACTTGCTCGCGCTGTTCGGCGGCACCCACGTCGCGGGCCACCTGGGGCGCGTGCGGGTCGGTCCGCCACGCCGTGGTCAGCAGCACGATCTTGCCCAGCTCGCGCACTGCCACGTCAGGACGCTCCTCGGTGGGGACGGCCAGGAGCCGCGAGGGCATCTCGTCCAGGCGGGACGCCAGGTTCGTGGCTTTGGCGTCGACCAGGCGTGCGGCGATCTTGCGGCACCGGTCCAGGGCGTTGTCGGCGAACGCGGCCAGGCCCAGGCGGACCTGGTCGACGATCCACCGGTCCAGCTCGTCCAGGCCGTCGGTGATCGACGCCCGGGTCGCCTGCGCCCGTTTCGCTGCGGCGGCGGCGCGTTTGGCCTCGGCTTGCGGGTCTGGGGGCTCTTCGGCGACAGTCGCGTCGTCGATGGACTTGCTCGCGGGCGCCGTCTTCGGTGCGGAGGTCGTGGTGGTGCGGCGCCGTCCCATCCAGTCGCTGACCCACTGCGGACGGGTCCCTTCGGCGAACGACGTCGGTGACGTCGCCTGGATCCACATCAGGGCCAACGAGTGCTTGCACGGGAACTTACGTGACGGGCACGTGCACTTGTACCCCACGTCGGTGCCGTCGACGACCACCCGGTACGGGTTCGCCCCGGATCCTTGCGCCTCGCCCCACCACAGGTCGTCCTCGTGTGCCAGGGCCGACCACTTCGCAGGGCGGTTCAGCTTCGACGCGGCTGTGAGCGACGACTGGTCCGGCGCGAGAGCCTCGACAGCGGGCAGGTCAAACGGCACGGCTTCCCCGATCTAGAGCAGCTCCGGACTCTATCAGGGTGGACAAGACAATGGGGACGGTTCCTATGTCTTGCGAGGTCAGGGGGCTTTTTGTGGTGGGGGTGAGAGTGTGGGTTGCTGGGGACACTTGCGCCTTGGGGGCGAGACTGTGGGGACGGTTCCGCAGTCTCGCTGGGACCTGCGCCGAAGGCGCAGTTCCGCAAGACAGTCGGAACCGTCCCCACCGTCTCGCCGCTGTGCGCAAGACAGTCGGAACCGTCCCCACCGTCTCGCCGCTGTGCGCAAGACAGTCGGAACCGTCCCTGCCGTCTCGCCGCTGTGGCCTGGATCTAGGACGCTGTGGTGGCGGGTTGTTTCGCTGGGGTGGGCGACGGTGTCGACGATGACGTTGACGTGGTCGAGTCGGTGGTCGACGGTTTCGAGTCCTTGGTGGCCGACGCTTTGTCTGCGGGCAGCGACGACGAGCTGCGCGCGTCGGTGCGGTAGAAGCCTGAGCCTTTGAACACCACGCCGACGGGGGAGAAGACCTTGCGCAGGCGGCCGTCGCACTGGGGGCACACCGTCAGGGAGGCGTCGGAGAACCCCTGGTGGATGTCGAAGGCGTGCTCGCACGCGGTGCAGCGGTACGCGTAGGTCGGCACGGCGACTCCTCCTGGATCGGCAGACACGGTTAGCACTCACGGGTGCCGAGTGCTGACAATACTCCTCGACGGGTCCTTTGTGGGGGTACTCTCGGAGTATGCGTCCAAGTGGTGGACAGTCTCCGGGGAACATGCACAAGTCGTCCCATCACGCCCACGATGCTTTAGTCTTCCGAACGTGACCCGCCCTCGTCTCGTCCGCCGCGTGCTCATCGGCGTCGCTGCGCTTGTGGTCCTGGCCGTCGTGGGCTCGACCTCCACGTCGTTGTGGGCGGTGCGCCGACCGTTGCCCACCCACTCAGGCGAGCTGCGGGTGTCTAAGCTCGACAACGAGGTCACGGTCCTGCGCGACGCCCGTGGTGTGCCGACGATCACCGCCATGTCTGCCCATGACCTGTTCCTCGCCCAGGGCTACACCGACGCCCAGGACCGTTTCTTCCTCATGGACTACCGCCGCCACCTGGCGTCGGGCACGCTCGCCGAGCTGGTCGGGAACACCAACGGTGCTGTCGAGTCCGACATGGTGGTCCGTACGCTGGGCTGGCGCCAGGTCGCCGAAAAAGAGTTCACGCTGCTCAGCCCCACCACCCAGGACTACCTCAAGGCGTACTCCGACGGTGTGAACGCCTACGTGGTCGGCCGGCCGACCGGTGAGATCGCCGTGGAGTACACGCTGCTGGGGCTGCACCGCAACGTCGCCGCGCCTGCGCCGTGGGACCCGGTGGACTCGTTGGTCTGGCTCAAGGCGATCGCCTGGGACCTGCGCGGCAACGACGCTGGTGAGCTGGCCAGGGCGCAGGCCCTGGTCAAGCTCAAGGACCCAGAGACTGTGGCGTTCTTGTTCCCGCCGCACCCGGCTGATGGCGAGGCGACGATCTCCGGCGCCGAGACCCCCGTAGCCGAACCAACCGGACCAGTGTCGGTGCCGGGGACCACCCAGGCCCTGCTCGCCGCTGGGGAGGCGCTCGACGCCGTGCCGCACCCTCTCGGTGAAGGCGGCGGTGTCGGGTCGAACTCGTGGGTGGTCTCTGGCGAGCACACAGCCTCCGGCAAGCCGCTGCTGGCCGCCGACCCGCACACGGCGATCTCCCAGCCTGGTGTGTGGTCCCAGGTCGGGCTGCGGTGCGCCCAGGTTTCCAAGCAGTGCCCGTTCGACGTGTCTGGGTTTTCCACCGCGGGGTTCCCCGGGGTGATGATCGGGCACAACGGCAAGCTGGCCTGGGCGTTGAGCGCGATGGGCGCCGACGTCACCGACCTGTTCGCCGAAGACGTCGTCGACGACCAGGTGAGGATCGGCCCCGCCAACACCGACCGCCAGCCGCTGGCCGTACGCACCGAGACCATCAAGGTGGCCGGGGGCACTGCGGTGAAGCTCACCGTGCGGTCCACCGGGCACGGTCCGATCGTCTCCGACGTGCTCAGCACCCCTGCTGCTGAACGGGCGGCCAAGCACAACTACCGGGTCGCGCTGGGCTGGAGCGGGCTGACACCAGGCCTGACCGCGGACGCGTTGTTCGCCTTGAGCACAGCCTCGGACGCTGACCAGGTCCGGGCTGCCGCAGCGTCGTTCCACGCACCAGCGGTCAATATCGTCTTCGCCACCACTGACGGGCATATCGGGTACCAGGCTGCCGGGCGTATCCCGGTGCGTGCGCTGGTCGAGGCCGACGACGAGACGGTGCCCAACCCGCCCGCCGACGGGACGTGGCCGCGGGCCGGGTGGGACCCGGTCTACGACTGGGAGGGCTGGGTCGACCCCGCCGAGCTGCCTGGTGTCCTCGACCCTGACGAGGGGTTCGTCGTGGCGGCGAACCAGCCGGTCGGGGGGACTGTGACGGTCTACTCCGAGCCTGCCGACCCCGACGACGATCCTGTGGCGACCGTCATGTCCCTGTCCGGTGACTGGGACTACGGCTTCCGCGCGCAACGGATCCGCCAGCTGCTGGGCGAGGCCATAGAAGCCGGCCCGGTGGACGTGGCCGATATGCAGCGCATCGCCATGGACAAGCACTCCCCGGCCGCCGAGGTGCTCTTGCCCAAGCTGCGCAAGATCGAGCTCGACGACCCCTGGAAAGCCGCTGGCAAAGACTTGCTGGACGGCTGGGACATGCAGATGGACGCTGGCTCGCCCGCCGCGATGTACTTCGCGGCGGTGTGGAAGATCGTCTTGGCGCAGACCTTCTCCGACGAGCTGCCGGCAGCCGCTGACCTCACCGGCGACTCACGGTCGGTCGAGCTCATCCGCCTGATCATCGACGATCCGCAGTCGCCGTGGTGGGACGACGCGGCGACCCCACGTGTTACCGAAGGCCGCGACGAGGTGCTCGCCCAGGCCATGGTGCGTGCGCGTGTGGAGCTGACCGCCCAGATCGGCAGCGACCCGACCACCTGGAGATGGGGCACGATGCACCAGGTCGCGGCTGTGCACCCGGTGCTCGGTGACGCGTCGTGGCCGGTGCGCAAGCTGGTCAACGTCGGCACGCGAGGTATCGGCGGCGGTGCGGTGTCCATCGACGCCACCGCGTGGCTGCCCACCGACGACGCCCAGCCGCACGGCCACCCTGACAACTGCTACACAGTCACCACTGCTCCGTCGATGCGTATGGTCGTCGACATGGCGGACCTGGACTCGTCCACGTGGGTCAGCTTCGCTGGCACGTCCGGGCACCCGGCCAGCTCGCACTACGCCGACCAGCTGGGCGCCTGGGCGGACGGGCAGTATTTCCCCTGGCCGTTCAGCGCTGCCGCCGTGCGCGCTGATTCCAGAGACAAGCTACGGCTCTTGCCGTGAGTCCGGTTCCTCGGTCCGCTGCCAGCGCTGGGGTGTGGCCACTGCTTTGACCCGCCGGTCGTGCGGTTCTTGGGGCAGCGGGCGCACCCCAGCGTCGTACAGCTCGGGTTCGAAGACGATACCCACGCTCATGGCGTCGGGCCGGACGAGCAGGAGCATACGGTCGTACCAGCCAGCGCCCTGGCCGATCCGCCGACCCATGGTGTCGATCGCCAGGGCAGGGACCAGGACCATATCCGCTTCGGTGATCGTCTCGGCGGGCAGGGGAGGACCAGGTGGCTCCGGGGGCCGTCCCGGTGCACGCACCATCAGCTCGTGGTCAGGTTGGTAGACGGCCCACTGCCGGGACAGACGTTCGCCAAGCACGGGCAAGATCACCCGCACCCCGGCGTCGCACAAGGTGGTGAGCACTTCGTTGGTCGGTGGTTCGCCGGGCCTGGACGCGTACGCCGCGACCGTCTGCGCCTGCTGGACCTGGCAGATCAGCCGCACCACATGGGCCAGGCCGGTACCTGCGTGGGCCAGGCGCTGGGCGGAGCGGTGCCGTCGCGCGTCGCGGATCGCCACGCGGAAACGGCTCTTGCGGTCGCCAGGCTCGTCAGCCTCGTGAGGCAGCGGGTACGGCTGGGCGTAGGGCACAGACACAGTCTTGCGTGTCTGCGGCCCGGATGGGTAGAGGGCACAATGCCATTGTGAAATCCGTCCAGGAACACCTGGCCGCGGTGCTGGAGCTGGTTGGTCCCGTCGAGCCGCTCGACGTGGTGCTGCACGACGCCGCGGGCTGCGTGCTCGCCGCCGACGTCGTGGCCACATCCGACGTGCCTGGCGTGGCCGTGGCGCGCTGTGACGGCTACGCCCTCGGCGTCGGCGACCAGGCAGCAGACGGCTCAGGCGAAGGAGCCAGCACACGTCGGGGCAGGCACGCCACGACCAGTGGCTGGAGGCTGCCGGTGGTCGCCGACGTACGCCCAGGGCCGGACCTTTCGCCGCGGCTGGTCACTGGCCAGTGTGTGCGGATCGCCTCCGGAGCGCCGCTGCCGCCTGGTGCCGACGCGGTGGTGCCGCTGGAGGACACAGACCGTGGTGTCGCCGAGGTCACCGTCCCGCGTGATATCAGTGCAGGTCTCAACGTGCGTCCGGTGGGGCACGACGTGCGCGCCGGGACCGTGGTCCTGGCTGCCGGGACGAGGTTGGGCGCCCGCCAGCTGGGCCTGGCCGCCGCGGTGGGCCGCTCGCGGCTGACGGTGCACCCCTCGCCACGGGTGGTGCTCGTGGCTGTGGGCGACGAGCTTGTCGAACCTGGGGCGGCCGTGGCGCCCGGCCAGGTCCACGAGTCGAACCGTTACGCCCTGGAGGCGGCGGTGCACGACGCTGGCTGCACCCCCATCCAGGCCCCGGTCGTCGCCGACGACCATGCGGCTCTGCGCGAGACGCTCGAAGACCAGCTGGTCCGGGCCGACGTCGTCGTGGTCACCGGTGGGCTGTCAGAGATGGCCCACGACACGGTCAAAGACGTCCTGCCGCTGCTCGGTGACGTGCGGGTGGACCGGGTCGCCATATCCCCGGGGGGCCGGTTCGGCCTGGGCGTCCTGCACGGGACCGGCCGCGACGTGCCTGTGCTGGCTCTTCCCGGCGACCCGGTGGCTGCCACAGTGGTGTTCGAGGTGCTGGTGCGTCCGGCGCTGTGCACGATGGCCGGGCAGGCGCAGATCTACCGGCGGTCGGTCCCAGCCACGGTGTCACGCGGGTGGGTCTCGCCAGACAAGCTCCGGCAGTTCGTACCTGCGACCGTCGTCGGCGACGCTGAGACCGGCTACGCTGCCACCGTGCTCGCTGACCCGGACCACCCCGCCCTGGCTGACGTGGTCAGGGCTGATGTGTTCGTCGTGGTCCCCGAGAACGACCAGACGGTCTACGAGGGCCGGACGCTGCCCTGCCTGGTGCTCGGATGAACCCGTACGCCGGGCCTGGCCGCACCTGGCCGGTCCGCCTGGCCGACGGTGACGTGGAGCTGCGTCCTCTGCGGCGGCGCGACCAGCACGCGTGGATGGCGCTGCGCTCGCAGAACGCCGCGTGGCTCGAACCGTGGGACGCGACGAGCCCCACAGCGGTGGTCGGCGGTCCGACCCCCACGTTCTGGCAGTTCGTCCGCAACCTCAACGCCCAGGCCCGCTCGGGGCAGACCCTGCCTTTCGCCGTGACCTACCGCGGCGAGCTCGTCGGGCAGCTGACCGTCTCGTCCATCACCCACGGCTCGTTGTGCTCAGCATCGATCGGCTACTGGGTGTCGCAGCACGTCGCTGGCCGCGGGATCATCCCCACCGCGGTCGCCTTGGCCATCGACCACTGTTTCGGGGCCCTGCGCCTGCACCGTGTCGAGATCAACATCCGCCCCGAGAACGAACGTTCCCTGCGGGTGGTGGCCAAGCTGGGCCTGCGTGACGAAGGTCTGCGCGAACGCTACCTGCACATCCAGGGAGAGTGGGCCGACCACCGCACTTTCGCCATCACCACCGAAGAAGTCCCTGAAGGTCTCCTGGCCCGTTGGTACGCGGCCCGGCGCCCTGTTCCGTGACAAATCCCCAGACAAAAAAACGACGGGGGACGAACCAGAGGTTCGTCCCCCGTCCCATGGGTCGGCGTGCTGTCGGTGGGGGCTCGCCGGACCCAGGTCAGTGGTGGTGCGGGAGCACCAGCTCTTGCCCGGGGTAGATCAGGTTCGGGTCTTCGATCCACGGGTTCAGAGCGTGGATCTCGGGCCAGCGTGAACCGTCGCCCAGCTCTTCAGCGGCGATCTTCCACAGGCTGTCGCCAGGCTCGACGGTGTGGGTGTGGTGGTGCTCGTGGTGCCCACTGGACTGCCCGTGGTCGTGACCGTGGCCGTGAGCGTCAGGCATGACCAGCTCCTGGCCGGGGTAGATGAGGTTCGGGTCGTCGATCCACGGGTTCAGGGCGTGGATCTCGGGCCAGCGTGAGCCGTCGCCCAGGTGGTCCTCGGCGATCTTCCACAGGCTGTCACCAGGCTCGACGGTGTGGGTCCAGTGACCTTCGTGGTGGCCACCGTCGTGGTGGTGACCGTGAGCGTCAGGCATAGCCAGCTCTTGGCCGGGGTAGATGAGGTTCGGGTCTTCGATCCACGGGTTCAGGGCGTAGATCTCGGGCCAGCGTGAGCCGTCGCCCAGGTGGTCCTCGGCGATCTTCCACAGGCTGTCACCAGGCTCGACGGTGTGGGTCCAGTGACCTTCGTGGTGGTGGTGCCCACCGTCGTGGTGGTGGTGCTCGTGGCCAGCGTCAGTCCACTCGTAGTGGTCGATGATGTTCCACAACTCAGGCAGCTGGGCCGCCATCTCGTTCTCGGTCATGGTGACGGTCTGGTCGAAGATCCCGTCGCCGTCGATGTCGACCTGCACGTCATAGGTGCCGTTGAAGTTGTTGGTGACCAGCACGTCCGGCGAGCCGTCGGAGTCGATGTCGACAGCCAGGACGTCCATCTTGCCGTCCAGGTCGTAGTCGATAGCCTCGAAGCTGCCAACCCCGTCGAGGTAACCGAAGATCGCGCCCTGCGCCCAGCTGGGGTCGTAGTCGCCGCCGCCGTCGCAGCCCAGAGGCGTGGTGTCCTCTTCGGCCGACGTGCCTGGGTCAAAGGCGTTGCCGAGGTCGGCACTGGTGTCGTCGGTGGGAGAGAAGCCGAAGTCGTCCATGGGAAGCTTACCTTTCTTGTTGTGACGTCCTGTTCGAGGTTCGCGGGCCTTGCAGATGTTCCCGCGACGATCAAGTTGATCGCCGTCCGGACCAGGTGGCCCGTTGTCAAAAGCTTGGAGACGCCGGCAGGCCGCGATGTTCCCGGGCAGTGTGAAGGATAGCGAACAGCGCCGCTGACGACCGCCTTCGCGACCCGTGCGCACCTGGCTGAGACGGGACAACCTGGGAGAAACGGGACTGTCCCAGGACTGGCAAGGCGACACGCCGTGAAGGTGCTCGGTCCAGCGAGCGCGGGCGCCTACCGTCGTGAGGTGCAAGGTCTCGCAGGTCCCGTGGCGCTCGCGCTCGTGGGTCTGTGGGTGGTGTTCCTGGTCCCCCAGGTGCTGCGGCAACGCCAGCAGCTGCTCGACTCGTGCGCCAACGACCGGTACTCCCGGTGGTTGCGTGTGGTCGCCGTGACATCGCGGCGTTCCGCCCGCCGGGTGAGCCGGTCGCTGCGGGCACGCCCGAGCGGCTGCTACGGGTCTGGGTCTGCCACCGGGCTGCTGACGCCCGGACGTGGTCAGCATGTTGCCGTCCCGTCGGACGAAGGAGAGGCCGTGGACCGACCGCATGCTGCGGCGGAGCGTCGTAGCGCTGACGCCGCTCGCCAGGTAGCCCGGATCCGCGCCGGTTTCGCTGCCGCCCGTTCGCGGCGCGCCGCCGCCGCCCGTCGTCGCGGCCTGCTGGCCGTCGTGCTGCTCGTGGGCACGTCCGCGGGGTGGGCCGTGTTCGCGTTCACCCCCGTCGGGTGGTTCGTCGGTGCGGTACCTACTGTGCTGCTCGCCGCGACCGTCGTCGCCGGGCGTGCCGCAGTCGTCTCCGGCGCAGCCAACGACGACCGCTGGCGACAGCTGATCAACGACGCCGAGCGCCACGCCGTCAAAGCCCGCACCGGGTCGGTGCGCGCCGCCACCCCCCGGTCCGGCAGCACCCGCGTCCCCACCCAAAAACCCTCGCCTCGCACCGCCGCCGGGTCGACCCGTCCACGTGCTGAGGCGCCCCCCACCACCGCGTTGTCGTCCGGGCCTGTGGGCCGTGCCGTCCGCCCGTCCGAACGTGCCACCGACGTGTTCGACGTGATCGTCGCCAACGGCGGTGAGCCCAGCGCGTCCATCCGTCGTCCGCGCCAGGCCAGCGAACCGGTACGCGCCACCGAGCTCGTCCCCGACCCCGGCGTCCACACCGACCCCGGTGTCCACACCGGCCCCGTGCGTCCGGCCGACACCGGCGCCGACTGGGACCCCGTCGGCGTCCCCCCTCCGGCCTACACCCTCAAACCCGCCGTCCCCCGCCCCGAACCTGACCCCCTGCCCGAACCCACCGACTCCCTGTCGGTCCGCCTCCCCGAACCCGACCCCACCACCTCCGGCAACATCGACCTCGACGCCGTCCTAGAACGTCGCCGCGCCTCCGGCCTGTGACATTCAGCGTGACCCACCAGGGACCCAGGTGCTACCCTGACGACGCTCTGGGGCTGTGGCGCAGCTGGTAGCGCGACTCGTTCGCAACGAGTAGGTCGCCGGTTCGAGTCCGGTCAGCTCCACGAGACCGAGGGCGACGTGTGCTTGCGTTCCGCAAGCCGTGTCGCTCTCGTCATGTCTGGTGGGGGCGCTGCCCCCACACCCCGCCCGGGATGTTCCCCCCGGACCTCCCTTCCCGGTCGGCTGTGCCGACCTTCGTGCGTAGGCGAGACAGTGGGGACGGTTCCTCAGTCTTGCCCACTGCGCCGTCGCACGGCGCAGCAGGCAAGACTGAGGAACCGTCCCCACTGTCTCGCCGGTCCCACAGAGCCCGCCGCCTGACGAACTTCCTGGCTACGCACGGCTTCTCACAGCCGGGGCGCTTGACCCGAACCTCCCCGTCTGGCTCGGGCCAAGGCCCTAGAAAGGAAGGCATGGTCAGCAATGAGCTCCTGGAATCGGTCGCCGCGTTGAGCGTGGACGAGCGCATCGAGCTGATCGTGCATATCGAGCACACGCTCGATGAGCCGGACGCTGCGCCCGACGCCGCCCAGCACGCGCTGGTGGCACGCAGAGTGGCCCAGATGAGGGCCGACCCGGCCCTCGGAGTGTCCCTCGACGAGCACCTGGACGCCGTGCGGGCGCTCACCGCACGAGCCGACGACGCTTGCGAGTCCACCCCGACCTACTCGTAGACCTCACCGAGGCGCTGGAACACTACCGCCAGGTCGACCCTGCCCGGGCGGCATGGTTCCTCAGGTCGTAACACCAAGGTTCTGCGACGTATCAAGGGGCGTCCGTTGGCTGCTCGTGAGTACGTCCCCGGCTACCGTCGCGTCATGCTGGTGCCGTTCGGCTACATGGTTGCGTTCGCCGTCGATGACGAGGGTGTCGATGTCGCGGCGCTGCTGCACACCCGCCGCGACCCGCAGACCAACCGCGCTGTGCTCGAACGACGCTCCTGACCGACTCCAGCCCGGTCAGCGTCCCCGATGCCCCTTCGGACGCAGCACACCTCCCTCGGCCAGGAGGCCTCGCCGGAAGGCTCAGGCCAGTGGTGAGCACCCAGTTCACAGGTTGACGATCTCGCGGAGGGCGGCTATGTGGGCTTTGTACTCGCGACGGCCGTGGGGGGTCAGGCGGGCCCAGGTGCGCTGGCGACCGTCTGCCTTGGCCTTGTCGATACCGACCAGGCCTTCGGACTCCAGGCGGGACAGGTGCTTGGACAGCACCGAGTCGGCCACACCCAGGCGGTCGCGCAGCGCCTGGAACTCCATCGAGTCGACCGGGGAGAGCATGGCACAGATCCGCAGCCGTACCGGGGAGTGGATCTCGTCGTTGAATCGGGTGGCAGTCATCGCTTGGTCGCACCGTTGATGTACATGTCCCGCCATACGACGCCGAACGCCACCCAGCTGACTGCGACCGCCACACCCAGCACGACGGCCCAGCCCAGGGACAGGTTCAACGGCAGCATGAAAGCAGTGACGAGGACAGCTGCTGCGATGACGTACACGACGCGCATGTGCGACGACCAGGATCTCAACCACGCAGCCATACTCTGGGTGACGCCCCTGCGCTTCCGGTAAGCAGCCTGGACCCAACCGCCTATCACGTTGGGTACGCCCAGGACAAGAAGAATCAGCCACCCCTCGAAGTCCATCGCCTTGAGGCTGAACGCCGCACCGAGAGCCACCCCGGTCACGACGAATGCCCACAGAGGGGGGCAGACCACGCGGCGGATGTTGCGCTCGGCGGCGGCCGCGTCGTCCAGGGCGGCGGTCACCGTCACTGGATCGACACCAGGCAGCGCACCGTCGTCAGCGTCGGAACTGTGGGCGAGGTCATCACCCATGGCGGCGTCCTTACTGGTCAGAGGGAGACTTTCCATATCGGAAACAGTACGCGTCACTTTCCATCACGTCAAGTGACCACATTCCCATCTGGGCTCCGCCGACGCCGAGCCGTCACGTGAGGTAGTGTGCCCAGGCATTTGTATACTCACAAATGGCCTGCTACGGTGGACCGATGGTCATCGGGGGGCGGCACCTGAAGAACGCGATCAACAGTACCCTTCGGGCCCTACCTGAAGGGTTCGAGGTTGGTGAGGTCCACCGCGGGCACCGTTGGGGTCGTCGTGTGCCTGGTCTGCGGGGCCACCCCGATCTAGTCCACACCACGGGTGCCAGAGGACAACGCCAGCCAGATATGGTCGTTCGTCCGACGGCACCAGACAACGCACCGGGAGGAGGAACCGTGATGACCACACACCACTTCACGGCCTACCTGGACCGTGAGCCCACCGACGACGAGATCGACCTTCTCTACGAGGCTGGCTTTGACGACTCCTCACCTGAGCGCGGTGCCGGGCGCGGCTTGCTCCGCGTCAGCCGCGAGGCCGCGACCCTGGCAGAGGCGATCGTGTCGGTGGTCGCCGACGCCCAGCGTGCTGGGTTCCGCGTCGTCGCACTTGAGGACGAAGACCTCGTGTCGCTCACGACTGTCGCCCAGCGTGTGGGGAAGACCTACGAGCGGGTCCGACAGCTTGCGACCGGCAAGAGCGGCCCAGGCGGGTTCCCCGTCGCGGTCTCTGGCGACGGGTGGTCTTTGGTGTCGTGGACCGAAGCCGCGGACTGGTTCCGCACGCACTACGGCCTCGACGTGACCAGCACCGAACGCGAGCGCATCCTCGCAGCAGCCGACCACCTGCTGCGCGCACGAGCCCTCGGGGTCGACCTGCACCCGCTGGCGCCGCTGGCAGCCTGAGCCTCACGACGACGGCCCACCTCTTTTGGGGGTCGGCGTTTTGTGGATGGTGGGATGGTCAGTTCCAGGTCACTGGGTGGGTTGGGTTGGCTAGGTCGACGGTGGGGGCGCCTAGGCGGGTGTGCGGTGCTCGTCCTTGGCAGCGGCGTGCCGCTGGTCGACATGCACACCTCCGGCCGGCGGGCAGGTGGCGGGCCTTCTCCACCAAGGCGCATCAGGGGCCAATGACGTTGCCTTTTTGTCTGCTCAACGCGGGTGGTACACTCGGAATGTTCAGTCCTTTCGTTCCACAGGAGATCCGTTGTGAAGCTCTTGGTTTCTTTTGCATGGATTCCAGACGATCTGTTCTTTTATCTGGATATCACCGATCGCCAGGTCGACGCGGAGTCTCGTTACATCAGACAAGATCAGCTGGCCGAGATCATCAGCGCGTTCTCCAGGGTCGAGCAGCCAGCATCAGCAGGATCGGTGCTCAGTCTCATCGACGAGTGTGGTTGGCAGGAGGCCGAGGCGATCGTCGAGCAACCAGAGGGCACCGGAACGGTCGATGTCCGCTCGCTTCTTCTCGATGGTGCAGGTCGCGATCTCATGCTGTGGATGGTGTCTTTCCCCGTCACTGCCTCCCTGATGACGGTAGGTCAGGGGCAAGCGACAAGAGCGGCGGACCCGGGGCTGCTGTGGGGCACGTTCAACATGTTCAAAGAATGGGTGACCGAACTTGTCGGCCAACCAATGGTCGGCTATGCCGGCGGCAACCATGACGACGGGATACCAGACTCCGCCACGTTCTGGTGGGACCTCTCCGGCGGCGGTGGAGTGGTCCTGTCGCTCGAGGTCAATCGCGTCACGATGGACCTGCTCTCACAAGAGGGCGTGCGCATCAAGACGCTTCGGTCCGTGCGTCAGGCATACCACGATGCAGGCGAGTCCTACGCGAGGTCAGACCAGGACTCCACATCGCGTGCAGTCATCGTCGGCACGGTCAGCGAAGCGGAGGTCGCAGCCCTGTTCGACCCTGGGCACCCGGTGCGTGGCGTCCGCGGGGAAGGTCTTCTCGACCAGGACACGGCCACGGCTCTTGTGTCGTTCGGAAGCCTGCTCAGCCGGGGCAACCGGACGACGGTGCTCCAGCTGAAGCTGGCAGTCTTGGACCCGAGATCCTGGTTGGGCGCCTGGCGTGAAGGTGCTTGGAAGGCCGTTCAGCGCAAAGGGTCCATCCCTGACCTTCGAGGATGGAGATCCCTCGACGATGTCCCTGATCGGCAATCTTTCTACCAGGCAGCCATGATCGCGGCGCTGGAACCGTACACGATCAGATTCTGGAACAACATGGGAGATACGGTCGGGTGGCTGGTCTCCGCAGCAGCCAGCCGTGGTATCGCCCTGGACCGGGAAAAACTGTCCGTCGACTACGGTGATGTCGAGTGGCCTGGTTCCCAATGGGAATTCCTTGAGGCCATGTTCGATCGTGCCGCAGGTGCTGCCGCGAGCCAAGGCTGGAGACTGTACCCGCTGACAGACCCAGGATTCGACTCGATCCCTGCCTGTGTGGTCAGCCCAGAAGAGAAAAAGAAACTGGATGACATCAAGAATAGACTCAGGGGAGTCCTCTGAAGCACGCTATTGAATGCTGCAAGTATGTCGTGCGACAAACAGGATCCTGCAATCCGCTTTTTGAAAATTGGGATTCCAGCAAGCGCTGCGCACTCAAAAACAAGATCTCAATCTGGAGTTATTACACTATAGTTCGGAACCTTTTCCTCCCCGGAGAGTGTTCCAATGAAATCTTCGGGAAGGTGCCCGGTGTTAGGAGGTGCTCCATGGAGGCATTCGTTGCACCAGAATGCGGACATGCCTGTTCTGTCGTCCACACTGTGTATTATGTAGACGAGCGTGACCGCCTTGGCGCTGCAGCAAGGACATGGGAGGGTGCTGGTCTCTTGTGGCTGGTGCCACGCGTGATCAAAGGCATCCATCCAACGTTCGTAGTCCGTCATAGGTACCACCTCCTGCTTCTTGGACGATACTGTCCCAGTGCTCCTGAGCGATGCGCTCGGCTCATGTCTCTGCCCCAGAAAGAGCATCGTATGCAGGAGGGTACGGCCTGCCTGCGTGAAGGTCAGGCCCAGGTCACTGGGGTTGGGTCGGCCAGGTCGACGGTGGGGGACCCGCCTGTGACTGCTGACCCGCAAGGTCAAGCGCCGTGGCTGACATCACCCCAGAACAGGTCCGCGACCTGCTGGTCGCCACCCAGGACTACCTGGCCATCGCCGAAGCCGCCACCCACGGCCGCGACACCCTCGGCCACACCTTCCTCGACGTGGCCCGTCACGCCAAGGTCGGCCTGCGCGACATAGTAGCCATCACCGGCCTGCACACCAGCACCATCCGCGCCGCCATCCGCAGGGCCGCTGGCCCTGGTCTGTCCGACAAGTGGGAACAACCAGAGCTGGAGCCCAGCGGACCCGGACCCGCCCGCGACGTCCACCCAGAACCGGCTCCCACGGTCTACTGGCCTGCCGCGACGGTCGCGCTGTAGGTCGCCTGGCCAGGCTGACGGCGCGGCGGGCTGTCTCAGCTGGGTGCCGACGGCTTGTCCGGCAGACGTCGGAGCGCACCGCCGGGGTGCTACACTTGCTTCAGTCAGGTTCAGTTGCTTCGCTTGGAGGTTGTGGTGTCTGAGGTTCTCACCCGTGACGTGCGAGCGCTGCGTGCCGCCCTGGCCGACTCGTCAGACAGGGTGAGCATCACCCTCGACCTGCCCCGCACCAGCGCCGAGAAGGTGCTCGCTCTGCTGGACGCCGAGCTGACCACCGGAGCGGTGGTAGTGCCGGTCAAGGAGACCTTCACTACCACCGAGGCGGCGACCATGCTGGGGCTGTCGCGCCCGACCTTGATGAAGCTAATCGACTCCGGCGAGCTGGCCCACGTCATGGTCGGCACCCACCACCGCGTCCCCGCCCAGGCGCTGACCGACTTCCAGCGTGCCCGCCGCGCCCGTCGGTCGCAGGCGGCCAAGGCGCTGGCAGAGTTCTCCAACGAGATCGGGCTGGTCGATTGACCGTCTCCGTCGTCGTCGCCGACGCCAACGTCTTGTTCTCCCGCACCCTGCGCGACTACTTCCTGTACGCCGCCGACCAGGGCGTCATCGAGATCCGCTGGAGCCAGCAGATCCTCGACGAGATGTCCCGCAACCTCCGCGAACGGCTCGGCCTGTCCCACGAGGCCACCGACCGGCTGGAAACGCTGATGAACGACTACATCGAGTACGCCCTCACCGTCGTTGCCCCCGAAGACCTCGCCACCGTCGAGCAGGTTGACATGGACGCCAAGGACCGCCACGTCCTCGCTGCGGCGCTGTCCGCCGACGCAGACATCCTGCTGACCGACAACACCCGACACTTCCCCCGCCGGTGGATGGCCGCACACGGCATCGAGCTGATCGACTCCGCCAGGCTGCTGGCCCGGCTGGTCGAACAGCACCCCGACCAGATGCGCACGGCGCACGAGACGACCGTCCGCCACTCACCCAAACCGGAGACCGGGGTGCTGGCCACCCTAGAGACGATCGTCGGCCCCGAAGTGACCACGGCGTTGCGGCACGTCCTCGCCGACGAGCCCACCGACGAACCCTGACCAGCATCCTGGCGCCTGACCTGATCGTCGCACCGCCCGTGGCGAAGCAGCTCTTCAGCGACGCCGCCTCCCGCATTCCCACGCCGGTCTACCGGACTGCTACGACGATCACGCTGTAGGCCTCCCGGCCAGCCTGACGACGCGACGGGCCGTATCAGGATCGACGCCGAACCGCTCACCCAGCCGTGCGAACGACCAGCCCTGGTCCCGCAGGCGCAGCAGCTCAGGACAGTCAGCAGGAAGCACCCCGCCCATACGCATCGTGACCCCGCGCCGTCTCAGATGGACGCTGACGGTCTGCCTGCCGACACCGAACTGGGCACCCAGCTCGTACACCGTCTTACCCTCCAGGTACCCCGCAACGAGCGCATCGACCTGCTCGACCGACAGCCGCAGCACACGCCGCGAGCTGCCCCTCGGAGAGGCGAACCTGGCGGTCACACCTTCCCGGCGACCCGCTGCCACGAGCCGCGCATGGTGCGTGACCAGGGACTTCGGCACTCCGTGAGCGGTTTCAATACGGTCCCGTAGGGTCCACCGTGGGTTCGACGTTCAAACACGCGACCTGTGGTGTTCGGCCTCCGGCACCGTCTACAGTGCTGGAGGTCGTCTCGTCTTTGTTGGTCTGCCCCTGTGTCGGTGCTATGCGCGCGCCGTGCTGGGCTCGGTGCTCGGTGCGGAGTTGCCTGTCGTGTCTTCTCGTGGTCCCGTACGTCCGCTGTGGGTGAGGTTCTCGGCCTGGACCCGTCGCGACCTGTCGGCTGGTCTGCTGCTCGCGTTCGCGGCCGGGCTCGGGCTGCTGGCCGCCAACACTCCCGTGAGCGGGGCCTACGAACGGGTCCGTGACTTCGCGGTGGGGCCCGAGTCGCTGGGGTTGCGTCTGACGGTGGGCCAGTGGGTCACCGACGGGCTGTTGGTGGTGTTCTTCTTCCTGATCGGTACCGAGCTCAAACGCGAGCTGGTGGCAGGAAGCCTGCGTGACCCGGCCCGGGCGCTGGTCCCGGTCGTGGCCGCCGTGGGTGGCGTCGTGGTCCCGGTCGCCGTCTACCTGGGCGTGGTCGCAGCCAGCGGCGACAGCCAGGCAGCCCGGGGGTGGGCGGTGCCTACGGCCACCGACGTTCCGTTCGCCCTGGCGGTCCTGGTCGTGGTGGCCCGGAACCTGCCCGCAGCGCTGCGGAGCTTCCTGCTCACCCTGGCGGTGAGCGACGACCTGGTCGCGATCACCGTCGTCGCGGTCGGCTACCACCAGAGCATCGACCTGATCGCCCTGGGGCTCGCGGTGGCAGGTGTGCTTGGTTTCGCCGTCGCCGCCTCCAGGTACCCAACCAGATGGCTGCTGGTGCCGCTGGCGCTGCTGACCTGGGGGTTCATGCACGCATCGGGGGTGCACACCACGATTGCTGGTGTGCTGCTCGGGCTGGCGGTTCCTGTCTTCGACCCAGGGTGCCGTCCGGCGTCGCAGGCAGCACGGGTGACGAGTGCGGCGGTGGGCCCGGCCGCGCGGACCGAGCACCGGCTGCGGCCCTGGGCAGCGTGCCTGGTGGTCCCGCTGTTCGGCTTCTTCGCCGCGGGTGTCACCGTCAGCGGTGTCGGCGGGTTCGCCGAGGTGGTCACGGCCCCGGTGGCACTGGGCATCGTCGCAGGTCTGGTGGTCGGCAAGCCTCTGGGCATCCTCGCCGCGACCTTTGCGGTGACGCGGCTGCCTCGGGTCCACCTCGACCCGGATCTGCAGTGGTTCGACATGGCCGGGATCGCGATGCTCGGCGGCGTCGGGTTCACCGTCTCGCTCCTGGTGGGCGACCTGGCCTTCAGCACCACCGGCGCGCTGGACGACCAGGCCAAGGTCGGGGTCCTGGTGGGCTCGGCAACGGCCTCGGTGCTCGCCGGGACGCTCTTCGCGTTCCGTGGCCGCCACCACCAGCGACAGAACCGACCCGAGCCGTGATGACCACACACCACTTCACGGCCTACCTGGACCGTGAGCCCACTGACGACGAGATCGACCTTCTCTACGAGGCTGGCTTTGACGACTCCTCACCTGAGCGTGGTGCCGGGCGTGGCTTGCTCCGCGTCAGCCGTGAGGCTGTGACCTTGGCGGAGGCGATCGTGTCGGTGGTCGCCGACGCCCAGCGTGCTGGGTTCCGGGTCGTCGCGCTTGAGGACGAAGACCTCGTGTCGCTCAAGACTGTCGCCCAGCGTGTGGGGAAGACCTACGAGCGGGTCCGACAGCTTGCGACCGGCAAAGGCGGCCCAGGCGGGTTCCCCGTTGCGGTCTCTACTACTCGTCGGGTGGGGTCGAGGCGCAGACGGAACCGCCCCCGCACAAGACGGAGCCGGGTGACCTCAGCGTCCGGCCGCACCGGACGCACGACGCGCCACGAAACATCTCCCGCGGGTGGTCGTGCGACGCCGGTTCCGGGACGACCCCTGGGTAGACGTGTCGCATCGCTCCGACCAGGAGCGGGTGGACTCGTCCCGCCTGGGTGTGGACATCAGCAGGTTTTCGCGCTGGGCGCCTCATCCCCGTCGAGAGTGCTTCGAGCGCGGCGCGGTAGCCGTCCGGCGAGAGGCGGTGCGCGAGGAACAGGTCGGGGTGGACGGCGGAGATGCCGCACGAGGTGAGGTCGGCCAGGCCGAAGTCGTCCACGTCCTCGGTCACCAGGAAGGCTGACCGGCAGGCCAGCGCGTCGGCGAGGATCTGCCGGTCTGGTTCTTCGGTGGAGCCGAAGCGTGCCGGGTCTGTGCCGGTCGGGCCGCGCGTCATGCCGTACCGTTTACGCAGCTGTCCGACCGGGGTCGCGTCGGGACGCAGGTGACGGTTCGCCTCTGTCTCGGCCCGCTCGCTCCAGGTGACGGCGAAGTCGCTGTGCCTGGAACCGACCCACAGCAGCGTCCGGGTGAACGGCTTGGCCAGGACGTTCGCGTCCAGGAAGACGATGGTGCTCACAGCTGGCCGAAGAGCTCGGCCTCGACGTCGGCCGCAGCATCACCAGCGATCTGACGGATCGACTCGGCACGGAACCGCTCGACCTCTGCCACGGGTATCCGGTGCCGGTTGCCACGCCGGGTGGACCGGATCGAGCCGTCACGGATCTTGGACATGACGAACGTGCGCGAGGCGTTCAGCGCCTCGGCGGCCTCGGCGGGGGTCATGTACGGCTCGGTGGCCACGATCTGGACATGCGCGCCCGACGCGGTGTGCTCGCGCACGAACGCCAGGACGGCGTTGTCGGGGGTCGTCGGGGTGACAGTCAGCGTGCTCATGACGACCATCATACCACCTGCGGCAGTTAGTGGCTCAGGTGACGCACGACTTGGGGTGGTTCGGAGCGTAGCTCAGGACGCCGCTGGGGAGGTCAGTTCCAGGTGACGGGGTGGGACGGGTTGGCTAGGTCGACGGTGGGGGCGCCTAGGCGGGTGGGGGTGGTGGTTGTGGGGCCTAGGGAGGTGGAGCCTTGGGAGATCTCGCCGGTGACGGGTTGGCCGTCGCGGGTGCCGGTGGCGGTGGTGATGACGTCTCCGGCGGAGATGTGGACGGCGGCTTTTCTTGGGTCCCCTCTGGTTGCGCGGGGGGTGAGGCGATGCGGGCTTCGGTGCCGGGGGCGAGGGTGCGGGTCAGGGAACCTTCGTCGACGACTGTGCCGTCGGCCAGGACGGGGGCGACGTCGAGGCCGCACCCGGCGGCCAGCATGCGCGAGGCCAGGCAGGTGTCGACCGCTGGACGGACAGCACTGCGGAACGCGTCGACGCCCTCGTCGGTCAGCGTCCCGGGGTCTAGGCTCAGCTGGAAGGCGGTGAGACGTTGGGGCGACCAGGTGTTGGCACGGTGGTGGTTTTTGCACCAAAGGTCGGTGGCGTCCGTCCGCGTCTTTGGGCTATCAGCTTCGCCCCGGTAGCGTGACGCCGTGGCGCGCGACCGGGACGACGAACCGTCCGACAGCGTGACCGAGTGGGGGGCTGCAGACCCGAAGGTCGTCCCGGCGCCGGTCCAGGACGATCCCGAGACGTCAGCCGACGGCGACTGGGGCACCCCAGAGCCGGAACTGTTGCGGGACCGACGCAAGAGTGGGTCTCTGCCGGCTGTTCCAGCGACGCCCCCGGCTCCAGCCTCTGGGGTCATGCCAGGCACAGTCCCGCCTGCGCCGAGCCGCAAGAAACTCGTCGGAGGCTGTCTGCTGTTGGTGCTGGTGCTTGTCGCCCTGCCTGCCCTGGTGATGTTCCTGTCGCGCAACGAGACCAAGAAGGAAGCCAAACAGGCCGCTGTCGAGTGTGTCGAGGGCTACCTTGGTGCGCTCGCTGCCGCCGACGCCAAGGCAGTGCTCGCGTATGTCGACGGTCCGGTCCTGGCGACCGACGAGGTGCTGGCAGCGTCGGCCAAGGCTGCGCCGATCACTGACGTGAGAGTCGAGCACGTCTACGGTTCGACCGACAGCGCCACGGTCCGGGCAACGTTCGTGCTGGGTTCGGCTGACGTCGTGTACGTGTACGAGGTGGCCAAGTGGTCAGGCCCGTGGAAGGTCACCAACGGAACCGAATTGGTCCGTGACCTCGTGGCGTCCGATATCGGCCTGGTAGTGAACGGCCAGGCCGTCCCTGGCACCGCCTTCGGCTCCGATGGTCTGTCCTTTCTCGTCCCGGGGACGTACACGGTGACCACCTCGACGCAGTACTACACGGTCGTCGACGGCACCTTCGCGCTGCCCGCCGACAAGCCCAAGGTCGCCCTGGCGCTGTCGGACGAGGGAGTCGAGGTGTTCCGCACAGCCGTACGCGCCGCGGTGGACACCTGCCTGGCCTCCACCGACCTGGTTGCCGGGTGTGGTCTGGACGTCGCGGCGGTCCTGGAAGACGGCACAGCGGTCGACGCCGGTTCGGTGACCCGCACGCTGACCCCCGAGGCGGAGGCGTCGCTGGCTGAGCTCGTCCCATACGTCACCCCCTTCAACCCGATGTGCCCGTACGCCCCGTCTCCAGGGCCTGTGGTCACCTCAGCGACGGGCGTCCGCGACGGCCAGGCGGTCAGCGGTGATGTCGGCATCCGCTCCACGGAGATGGGCCCCGGGGTCAGCCCCATGACGTTGGGTGCCCCACGTGTGCAGATGACCGACCCGGCCCTGCCCGTGACCTGGATCAGCCGGTAAGGCAGCGGTCGTGGCAGGCAACCGCTGGTAGCCCCCACCGTCGACCTGGCCGACCCAACCCACCCAGTGACCTGGAACTGACCGTCTCACGGGCAGTCACCCTCCTTGCCTGAAGCCTCGACACCTGCCCACAGACGCGGACGGGGCCGGTCACCTGGTGGTGACCGGCCCCGTCGTGAGGGGGGTGGATCAGAAGTCCATGCCGCCCATGCCGCCGTCGCCGCCGCCGGGGGCCGCGGGGACCTTCTCCGGCTTGTCGGCCACGACTGCTTCGGTGGTGATGAACAGGCCCGCGATGGACGCGGCGTTCTGCAGGGCAGAGCGGGTGACCTTGACCGGGTCGGCGACACCTGCGGCGAGCAGGTCTTCGTAGACGTTGGTCGCGGCGTTCAGGCCCTGGCCGGCGGGCAGGTGGCGGACTTTCTCCACCACGACGCCGCCTTCGAAGCCTGCGTTGATCGCGATCTGCTTGAGCGGGGCTTCCAGGGCCTTGCGGACGATCTCGGCGCCGACAGCCTCGTCACCGTCGAGCTGGAGGTCTTTGAACGCCTGGTCGCCAGCGTGGATGAGTGCGACACCGCCACCGGCGATGATGCCCTCTTCCACAGCGGCCTTGGCGTTGCGCACGGCGTCTTCGATGCGGTGCTTGCGCTCTTTGGCCTCGACCTCGGTGGCCGCGCCAGCCTTGATGACGGCCACGCCGCCAGCAAGCTTGGCCAGACGCTCCTGGAGTTTCTCGCGGTCGTAGTCAGAGTCGGAGTTCTCGATCTCGGCGCGGATCTGGGTGACACGGCCAGCGATCTGGGAAGCGTCGCCGCCACCTTCGACGATGGTGGTCTCGTCCTTGCTCACCACGACCTTGCGCGCAGAGCCCAGGACCTCCATGCCGACCGAGTCCAGCTTGAGGCCGACGGTCTCGGAGACGACCTGGCCACCGGTGAGGATCGCCATGTCCTGCAGCATCGCCTTGCGGCGGTCGCCGAAGCCCGGGGCCTTGACGGCGACAGACTTGAACACGGACCGCAGCTTGTTGACCACGAGGGTGGCCAGCGCCTCGGACTCGACGTCCTCGGCGACGATGAACAGCTCTTTGCCGGTCTGGATAACCTTCTCCAGCAGCGGCAGCAGGTCCTTGACCGAGGAGATCTTGGACTCGACCAGCAGGATGTACGGGTCGTTGAGGACGGCTTCCTGGCGCTCGGGGTCGGTGACGAAGTACGCCGACAGGTAACCCTTGTCGAAGCGCATACCTTCGGTCAGCTCCAGCTCCAGGCCCAGCGTCTGGCCGTCTTCGACGGTGACGACGCCTTCTTTGCCGACCTTGTCCAGAGCTTCGGCGATCAGCTCGCCGATCTGGGTGTCAGCGGCGGAGATAGCAGCGGTCGCGGCGATCTCCTCTTTGGTCTCGACCTCTTTGGCCTGCTTGAGCAGCTGGTCGGTGACGGCCTCGACGGCCTTCTCGATGCCGCGTTTGAGGGCGATCGGGTTGGCGCCGGCGGCGACGTTGCGCAGACCCTCGTGGACGAGTGCCTGGGCGAGCACCGTGGCGGTGGTGGTTCCGTCACCGGCGACGTCGTCGGTCTTCTTGGCGACCTCTTTGACCAGCTCGGCGCCGATCTTCTCGTAGGGGTCTTCGAGCTCGATCTCTTTGGCGATCGACACCCCGTCGTTGGTGATGGTGGGGGCGCCCCACTTCTTGTCGAGCACGACGTTGCGGCCCTTGGGGCCGAGGGTGACCTTGACGGTGTCAGCGAGGACGTTGAGCCCACGCTCCATGCTCCGCCGGGCCTCCTCGTCGAAGGCGATGATCTTGGCCATGTGGCTATCGATCCTTCTGGTCGGTGGTGTCCGGGCCTGGTGCCCGCGACGGACGGCCCGCACCGCACGGTCATGTCCCGCGACGGTGACGGACCTCACCGAGAGCCCGGGGAGTTCCTGGCACTCTCACACCGAGAGTGCCAGGACTATGGTTAGCACTCTCAGTGGGGGAGTGCAAGCTCGTCGGCCAGGCGGCTGTCTCCCCCGACTGCCTAGTCCCGGGGTTTGTTGACGAGCATGACGATGATCTCGGGAGGCTGCTCACCGGGCGTCACCTCGACGGTGGGCAAGCCCTGCTCCACCTTCGCGTCGTGGCCCTGGGACTCGCTGACCGCTGCGGCGACCGCCTCAGCGGTGACCTTCAGGTCGTCGGACTCGTAGTACACCGTGTCGGCGGTGCGGGTGCCCTTGGTGGCGTTGCCTGGGGTGTTCTGCGTCGTGAACCCTGCTGCTTTGAGCACGTTGGCGACGTCGCCTGCCAGGCCGGTCTTGCCGCTGCCAGCGTTGATCACCATGACCTGCGTGGTCAGGACGGGGGAGCCCTCGCCCCCGGGGGCGTCGGTCTCGTCGCCGGGGTCGTCGGTCTCGTCGCCTCCCGGTTCGTCGTCGACCACTGTGCCGTTCGCGACAGGGGCTTGCGACTCGTTCTGCATGGCCCAGTACACGGCGGCGAACGTCAGCGCAGGCACGATGATGATCACGGCGAAGAACGGCCACCACTTGCTCCAGAACGACCGTGGCGCCCGGTGCACACCGTGCGGACCGTCCGGATCGACCGGTGCGTCGAACTCGTCCTCGTCGTACGGGTAGCCCTTGCTCACGTCGCCCAGGCTAGCCGGTTCCGGACGAAAACAGGACGGGTATGCCAAACACGGCCGACAACATCACCGGACGCTAGGACACGCGGCTCTCGGCCGCGTTGAGACGCCGGGCGCTGCGGGCCCGTTGGCGCGAGGTGCGCAGCCGGCGCAGGCGTTTGACCAGCATCGGGTCGTGGGCCAGGGCTGCGGGTTCGTCGATGAGGGCGTTGAGCACCTGGTAGTAGCGGGTGGCGGACATGTCGAACAGCTCGCGCACGGCCTGTTCCTTGGCCCCGGCGTAGCGCCACCACTGCCGTTCGAACGCGAGGATCTGCTGGTCACGCGGCGACAAGCCAGCCGCGTCGACCGTCTCGTGCAGGGTAGCCGTCACGTCCTTGTCCTTCCGTCCGGTGCTAGAGCCTACGCCCTGAACCACACCGATGTCATTCACCTCTCGCCGACCAGCGTACCTGGGTCGTGCCGCGTCCCAGCATCGTCGGCTCGTCGGGCAGACGCAAGGTCGTCCACCACAAAACACCCAGCGCCGCGCCAGGTTTCGTCCCAGGTCAGGGCGAGTCCTCGCTGGCCAGGCGCTGGGCCAGGACTGCGCACACCGCCAGCTGCAGCTGGTGGAAGACGATCACCGGCAACGCGACCGACGCCGCGACGGCCGGGGTGAAAAGCACCGAGGCCATGGGCAGGCCCGTGGCCAACGACTTCTTGGAGCCGCACATGAGCAAGGTGATGCGGTCGGCCCGGGACAGGCCCAGCCACGCGCCGGCCTGCCAGGTCCCCACCAGCATCGCGGCCAGGAGCGCCGCGCACACCGCCACGAGCACGACCAGGTGCCCAGGGGTCAGGCTCGTCCACGCCCCTGACACGGTGGCGCCGCTGACCGAGACGTACGCGACGAGGACGACGGTTCCACGGTCGGTGACCTGGGTGAGCGTGGGGTGGGCCCGCACCCACGGCGCCCACCAGCGTGCGGCGACCTGCCCGGCCACGAACGGGACGACCAGGTGTGTCACCACGCCGACCAGTGCCCCCGGCCCCAGGCCCCCGCTGCGGCCCACCAGGAGCGCGACCAGAACAGGTGTCGCGACGATCCCTGCGATGTTCGACGCGGTCGCCGCCGTGATGGCCCCGGCGACGTTGCCGCGGGCGACCGAGGTGAGGACCACCGACGACTGCACCGTCGAGGGCAGCAGCGCCAGGTACAGCACCCCACCGCGCAGGTCACCCAGCCCTGGGACCAGGTGTGCCAGCACCCCCAGCGCGGGGAACGCCACGAACGTGGCGACCAGGACCGCCACCTGCAGCCGCCAGGCACGCGCCGCGTCGTGCAGCTCAGAGCGTGAGGTCCGCACCCCATAGCCGAAGAACAGCAGCACCACTGCCGCGGTGACGGCCCACCGGCCGATATCCGCGCCCAGCCCCCTTAACGGCACAATGATCCCCGCTGCGAATGCTACGAGCACCAGCACCGTTAATGGGTCGACCCGGCGACGGCGCGCTCGCGACATCATTGGTCCATCTTCGCATGTCCCCAGTAGCGGATAGGCGAATCTTTTGTAACGTTCAGTTGTGTTGTCTTGTCACAGGTATCTGGCCGCCGCTGTCGTCGCCGGCCTCGCAGCTGGTGGCGCGATATGCGCGCCACCAGCGATTTCGCCCCCTGTGGCAGTCAAAGCAGACATAACCAGCACTGGCACACCTGACCTCGGCGCAGATGGCAGCGTCGTCGACCAGGTTGGCGACCCCAACGAGGTGCCAGCCACCACACCGTTGTCGAAAGCGCTGGCCGCCGCGTCGCCGACTCCGGTTCCGCAGACCGCCCCGGGACCGCTGGCCGCCTCGGCGCTGCTTGCCGACTGCGTCGGCGGGCCGTGGCCAGCAGCGGGTTCCCCGGCCGGTGGTTTCGAGATCGACGGTGACGTGTGCACCAACAACCCGTCCAACGCCGACTGGGACTCCGTCGCCGCCCAGATCCGGGTGGACGGGGAGAAAGACTCGACCCGTTTCACAAGTGGTGCTGCCGAGCGTGACTGGCCGTGGAGCGTGCCCCAGATCAGCGGGACCGCACCCGGGGGAGGCGGCGCCGTCTCTGTGACGGACATCATCGAGGTCTACACCTACAGCCACCTCGTCGGCGACGACGTGTGGACCTACATCGGGGTTGTCCGGGCCGCGGGCTCGGGGAGCGTGGCCTACCGTGTCGAGCTCAACCAGCGGCAGAACTCGTCTGGTCCGATACCTACGCGCACCGCGGGGGACCTGCGGCTGACGTTCGCGGACGTCTCCACCGGGGTGCTGGTGCTGGCCGGGGCGGACCGCTGGGACGGTGGGTGGCAGCCGTTGGGCGCCGGTGCGGCTGTGATCGCTGCCAACGCAGGCCCTGCCACCGACCTGTCCGGGACGCTGCGCCCTGCCCAGACGTTCGTCGAAGCCGCGGTCAACGTCTCTGCGCTGACGAAAGCCACCGGCTGCTCAGGTGGCTTCACCACGTTGAACGCGCGTTCGAGCAGTGCTGCGACGGAGACCTCGAACCTCGTGGACTGGATCGAGCCGATCGACGTGGGCGTCCCGAACACCTGCCCGCAGGTGCGGGTCGTCAAGAAGTGGGTGGTCGACGGTGTGGCGTTCGACGACGGCGACCAGCCCGCCGGGTTCAGCGCTGCGCCCCAGCTCACCGGCCAGACCGCACCCCGGTTCGGCACCGTCTACTCCAAACATTCTGACGGGACCTCCTACCTCGTCGGTGACACCGTCACCATCGACGAGACGGTCTCCACGCCACCAGGGTGCACCACCAGCTCTACCGGCCGCGGCAGCCAACGCCTGACCGGCGGGCTCAACACCTTCACCATCACCAACACGGTGACCTGCACCTACCTGACACTGAAAAAGGAGGTCGTGGGCGGCAGCGCCACCGCTGGCCAGTGGACCCTGTACGCCACCGGCCCCACGACGTTCTCTGGGGCCGGGAACAGTGCGAGCGTCACCCGGGTGCACGTAGCACCAGGCACCTACGCTGTCGCTGAGAGCGCTAGCCCACCTGGGTACAACCTCGCTCTGGGCTGCACAGCGCCCTTGGCAGGCACGAACGTGACCGTCGCTGCAGGGGCAGACGTCACCTGCACGTTCACCAACACGGCCTCCCGCCAGGTCGTGCTGAAAAAGGTGTGGGACAACCCTGTGCCCGGCGACGCTGTTGCCTTGACGGTCACCGACGGCACGAGCACCGACACGGCGACCGTCACCGCACCGACCGGCGGCCAGGTGAGCCTCGATGTGGGCGCCGGGGCCACGGTGACCGTGGGCGAGACTTTCGTCTCCGGTTCCCAGGCCCAGTACGGCACGACGCTGGCCTGCGACAACGGTGTGGACCCCGCAGCCGATGGCTCGTTCACCGTCCCCGCGTCCTTGGCAGCTGGTACGACGATCACCTGCACGGCCACCAACATCCGCAACGCGACCACCCTCACCTTGGTCAAGGAGTGGGTCGACGGTGCTGTTGGTGATTCGGCGACCTTGTCGGTCGACGGCACGCACTTCGCCACCAGCACCGCCAGCGGCCAGGCCGGTTCGCAGCTCGACGTCATCAACGTCGTGCGTGTGACGGTCCGCGCTGGCGACCAGGTCGACCTCGCCGAGACGATGGGCACGAACACCGGGACCTACGCGCCCATGCTGGTCTGCGACAAGCCCGGGTTGGTCTACACCAGCGGAGCATCGTCGGGGGTGTACCAGGTCGCCGACGACCCAGACCCGGTGACGTGCACCTTCACCAACTCGCGCACCCGGGCCACGATGACGGTGACCAAGACCTGGACCGACAGCTACGCGGACGACACGGTCGAGCTGTGGGTCAAGGGCCAGGCTGCGGCGTCGTTCGACTCGGCCGTCGTCACCGCGCCCGGTGGGTCTGCGTCCTTCTCGGACGTGCTCGTGGTGCCGATCTTCTCCGGCGACCAGGTGACGATCACCGAGATGTTCGCAGGCCCGAACCAGTGGTCGTACACCTCCACGTTGACCTGCTCGGCCCTGTCGAAGCGGATGGGCCGGGCGAGCACCTATGACATCGGACCCGCTCCCTACGACGTCGACTGCGAGTTCGTGAACGAACGCGTGCCCGTACCCACCCTCGTGCTGTACAAGGAATGGGTTGGTGGGGCGGTCGACGACGCCGTCGACCTGGGTCTCCAGGCCACCACCGGCGACGAGAGCGTGACAGCGGTCGTGCCTGGTGCCGGCACCGGGTTCTCCGGAGAGCAGATCAGCATCGACCTGGCCGCAGACGACGTGGTCACCATCTCCGAGACGTTCGGCCTCGGGAACACCGGCAGCTACGGCACCCGCCTGGTGTGCAACCAGCCCGGCCTGGACTACACCGACGGTGACCTGTCAGGCGTCTACCAGGTGCCGACCCCCGCGGTCCCCGTCACCTGTGTCTTCACCAACACCCGCCTCGCGGCGACGCTCACCTTGAGCAAGCAATGGGTCAACGGTGCCGGCGGTGACGAGGCCCTGTTGTCGATCGACGCCGCGGGGCCGGGTCTCGACCCCTCCATCGCGACGCCTGGGTTCGCCACAGCCGTGGTCCCCGCCGGCGGGACCGGGCCGTCGGTCGCTTCAGCACAGCTGCCGGCCCTCTCCGGTGCGACGATGGTGGTGGCCGAGGCGTTCGGCGTGGACAACGTCGGCGCCTACACCGGCGCGCTGACCTGCAGCGACCCGAGCGTGCTGGACACGGTCTTGCAGACCGTCACCGTTCCGGCCAGCCCAGCCAACATCGAGTGCACCTTCACCAACACCCGCACGTCGGCGACGCTGAGGCTGGGCAAGACCTGGGTCGACGCTGCGGGCGGCGACACCGTCGTGCTCGACATCGACGGGACGAGCGTCACCAGCACCGCCACCGGTGCGCCGGGTGCCGAGACCGACACCAACGAGGTGTCGGTCACTGTCTGGTCAGGGACGCAGGTGAGCGTCTCGGAGTCCTCCGGTGCCAACACCGGTACGTACACCGCTGAGCTTGCCTGCGACGCAGCCGGTCTGGACTACACCGGCGGGGACCTGTCGGGCACCTTCACCGTGCCGCCGGCGGCGACCGACGTGGTCTGCATGTTCACCAACACCCGCACGTCGGCGACGCTGACCGTGCTCAAGAGGTGGGTCGACGGGGCCGACGGCGATTCCGCGGACCTGGCCATCGCCTCCGTGGCGAGCCCCGGTCCCGCACCCCCGGCGTGGGTCGCCGCCACGGCGACCGTACCGGCTGGTGGGCAGGGGGTGTCGCAGGAGCAGGTCTCGGCCACCATCTACTCTGGCGTCGATGTGCACGTCCGAGAGGGGCTCGACGCGGGCAACACAGGTACCTACACCACCGAGCTCGCCTGCGACGCCGGCACCCCGACGTACGCCAGCGGCGACCTGTCCGGCACGTTCACCGTGCCGACCGACCCGGTCAACATGGTCTGCACCTTCACCAACACACGTGTGGCGTCCACACTGACGTTGCGCAAGACATGGGTGGACGGTGCGACCCACGACACCGCTTTCTTGTCGCTCGACCGCGCGACCACCGGTCGCCGGACCGCCACGTCGGTGGCCACCGGTGCGGCTGGACCGTACGAGGACACCACGAACGAAGCGACCGCCACCGTGCTCTCCGGCGGCGACACGGTCCTGGCTGAGGTGCTCGGCGGTGTCGGCAGCTACGACGTGGACCTGGTGTGCTCCGCGCCGGGCCTGGCCTACACCGGCGGGGACACCACCGGGACCTACACGGCGCCCGCAGTGGCGACCGACGTGGTGTGCGCGTTCACCAACACCCGGACGTCGGCCACGCTGACCTTGCGCAAGACGTGGGTCGACGGTGTCGCTGGCGACACTACGGACCTGGAGATCGCCGCCGCCGGGCCGCAGGTGACCGCCACCGCCACGTCGACCGCCACAGGTGCCCCCGGGGCCGAGACCGACACGACGAACCAGACACAGGCAGTGGTGTTCTCCGGGCAGATGGTCCTGCTCTCCGACGCCATGCCTTCTGGCAACGGCAGCGTCTACTCCGCGGGGCTGGTGTGCACCGTCACCGACGGGTTGGTCTACGAGCAGCACGCGGTCGAAGGGATGTACGCCGTCGGCGCCGATCCGCGCGACGTGACGTGCGCGTTCACCAACACGGCGACCGACGCGACGCTGACCTTGCACAAGACATGGGTGGACGCCGAGGCTGGCGACGTCGCTTCGATGATCGTCACCGGGACCGACCCTGGTACGTCCGGTGGGGCGATATCGACCGCGACCGGAGCGTCTGGTGCCCACACCGACCTGGACAACGTCGTCACCGTCCCCATCTACCCCGGGACCACGGTCGAGATCGTCGAAGAAGCGACCAGCGGGAACGTCGCCTCGTACCTGACCGGGCTCACCTGCGACGCCGACATGACCCCAGCAGCCGGAGGTCACGGCGGCACCCTTGTCGTGGCCGCCAACCCTGGGCATATCGAGTGCACCTTCACCAACACCCGCACCCAGGCGGCTTTGGTGTTCCAGGTGCAGTGGGTCGACGGTGTCGGCGACGACGCGGTGACGATCTCGTCCAGCGGTGTGACCGCCACCGCCCACGTCCCGCCTGGCGGCAGCGGTGTCGCAGTCGACATGGTGCAGACCACCTTGTCCGGGGGCCAGACCGTCACTTTGGCCTGGTTCCTCGACGCGGCGAACCTCGGTTCGTACGCCGCGACGCTCGAGTGCGACCAACCTGGTCTGTCCGTGTCCGCCGCTGGTGGCACGTTCGCGGTGCCTGAGCCGCCGGTGCCGACCACGTGCACGCTGGTCCTGGTTGGCCCCACCCCTGGGCTCGACGTGACCAAGTCCGTGCTGTTCCGTGATGTGGAGGGCGACACCTGGACGGTCGTCTTCGCGATCGACGTCACCAACGTCATCAGCGTGCCGGTCCAGTACTCGTTGACCGACACCTTGGCCTTCGGCGCAGGGATGACCGTGACCTCGACCGACGTCGAAGCCCCCTCCGGTGTGACCACGAACCCCACCTGGGACGGCACCACCAGCACCGTGCTCGTGCCGTCCGCAGTCGTCGACGCCGACGCCACCGACGAGTACCTGGTGACGGTGACCGTGACCGTCCCAGCCAGCGCCAACCTCCACTGCTCGGCCGGCGGTGGCTTCGCCAACACAGCCAGTGCTGTGCGCACCGCGGCCCCTGGCGTCGATGCCCCCACCTGGTCTGGCGCCACCTGCGCCGACGCTGTCGAAGACCTAGAACCCGGCCCCGACCTACCCCCAGGGCCCGGCAACGGCAACGGCAACGGCCCAGGCAGCGGCAACGGGGCAGGCAACGGCGGGCAGGGCGACCAGGCCCTGTCGGCCACCGGTGCCCGCACCACCGTCGTCACAGCTGCCTTCGCCCTCCTCCTGCTCGCCGGAACCCTGATGGTCACAGCCCGCCGCAGGTCGACGAGGTAGGCGATCTGGGTGCCTACCCGCACTGAGGCCTGGGCTTTGGGGTGAGGCCTGAGGTCGCTGGGTCAGGCCTCACCGGAAGGCTCAGTCCTCAGCGGGGTTAGACCAGCAGGGGGACGCAATGGGGGCTGGGGTCTGGCATACTCGCGCCCGTCAACCCATGACGATTCGAGGAGTTGTGATGGCCGGGACGTTCGAGGTCTACGCCGACAAAGCTGGCAAGTACCGCTTCCGCCTCAAGGCGGGCAATGGTGAGATCGTCGCCTCCGGTGAGGCGTACGAGTCCAAGTCCAACGCCCTGCGTGGTGTCGAGGCGGTGCAGCGCGCCGCCGACGGCGCGAAGGTCGTCGTCCTCGACCCCAAGAAGTAGCTACCCCTCGAGGTCGACGTAGACGGGGCGCGACGGGGGGGTCGCGCGGATCTGGTCCAGGGCGGCGACGTGACGCCGGTTGGCGATCATGGCGCGGGTCACGGCTTCGGCCACGGCGCGCTGGTGGTTGGCCAGGGCTTGGGCACGGTCGACCAACGACGCAGGCAGGGGGCCCAGATCGGCTGGGGGCTGCCACGCGGCCATCCGGGCCACGTCTTCGACCGACGGCAGGTGGTCGTTGTCGAGCATCGCCTCAGCGGTGGCGACGTCCATCTCCAAGACCGTCAGCGCCTCGACCCACGCAGAGTCGAAGCTGGTCTCGTCGATGGTGGTCACGGTTCAGCCGACTCCGAGCATGGTCGAACCGACCTCGTCAGCAGCCTGGGTGCTGGCTGTGGCCCGCGACGCCTGGGCCTCGTCCGCCAGGGACTCGGCCGCACCGTGCCACGCCTCGACCAGCGGCGCGATGAGGTCGCGGCACTCGGCGGTCTTTTCTGCGTCACCGCTGGCAGCGGCTTCGATCAGCCCGACGAGCAGGTAGCTGTACACCGACATCAGGCGCGGCCCGCCTTCCCACGCGTCGACGTCCAGTGACGAGATCAGCTCGGAGACGATATCGCGGGCGTGCCCCAGGTGGGCGGCACCGGCCACCCGGTCGCCGCTGGTCAACGACTCCAGCCCACGGTCGAGGTCCAGCAGCAGACGGTCGTAGAGCATGGTCAGCAACCGGGCCGGTCCGACAGTGGTCACCGAGTCGGCCAGGTAGGCAGAGCGAGCGTCGTACATCGGGGCTCCTTCGGTGGGTCAGGACTTCGTCGACGCAGCCAACGACGCGGTGATCGAGGCCAGCCAGCTGGACTGTGAGTTGAGCTTCGACAAGGCGGTCTCCAGGTTCGCCCACTGGCGTTCCAGGGCCTCGCGGCGCAACGTGAGCACCGAGTCCCAGCTGCTGATCCTGGCGGCCAGGTCGGTGATCTGCTTGTCGTTGGACGTGATCTGCTGGGTCAGGGTTCCGGTGACCTTGTCTGACGCGGCAGTCGCGACTTTGTCCACCCGCTCGGCGATGGCTGTGAGCATCGACTGGACCCGCTGTGGGTCAGCAGCCAGGGCTTCGGTGAACTTCTTCTCGTCGAACGTGAACGTGCCGTCGGAGTTGATGGTGATACCGATCTCGGAGGGGGACCGTCCGTCGATGTCTAGTGACCCGGCCTGCACCAGGTCTTGGGACAGGCGGCGCACCCCAGAGTTGCTCGACAGCACCCCAGGGGACACGATCGGGTTGCCCCGCGAGTCGGTGGTCGAGGTCGAGGCGGTCTGGGTCTTGATCTCCCCGAGCGCCTGGTTGAGCTGGGCGACGAGGTTCGAGCCGAGCTTGGCCAGCGCAGCGGTGTCGCGGCGCACGTCGAGGGTCACAGGGTCTTCTTCGACTTTGGAGACTGTGACGTTCAGCCCGGTGAGCAGGTCGGCGAACGTGTTCGACGACGAGGTCACGGTCTGGGACGCCGCAGTGCCAGGCCACAAGGTGATCTGGGCGTCACTGGCGGCGCGTGCGGTCGTCAACGACACTTCGCTGTCACCAGCGTGCAGGGAGAACGCCTGGTCAGCACCAGTGCTCTTGCCGGTGAGCTGCAGGCGGTACGAGGTGCCGCCCTCGCCGTCAGGGGTCGACACGACCGAAGCGGACACCCCGGCGCCCGAGCGGTTGATCGCAGCGGCCAGGTCGGCGACGTTCTCGACGTCGGTCAGGTCGATCTCGGTGACGTTGTCGCCCATCCGCAGCGTCAGGGGCAGGGCGCCGCCGGTGAGCTCGGCGATCTCGGTGAAAGACTGGGTCAACGAGACCTGGCTCGAGGCGACTTTGTCGACCGAGAAGGTCACGGAGGTGGCCGACGCGGTGGCGCCGACAGCGGCGCTGACCGATGCGGCCGACGATGTGGCGGTCAACGCTTCCCACGAGGCCGGCTTGGCTGCTTTCGCAGCGTTCTCCGCCAGAGACGCGACCTTCGTGTTCAAGGCTTGCAGCGCTGTGACCATCTTGGTCAGGCTCGTCTTCTTGTCGCCGAGCTGCAGCTGCGGCAGCTTTTCGACGTTCATCAACGAGTTGATGATCGAAGAGGTGTCCAGACCAGAAACCAGACCCGAGATCTGTGCCATTGTCGACGCTCCGTATCTAGTGCTGGGCACCGGTGGTAGCGGGTTTCCCCGCTACCACCGGTGCGTCAGTCATCCGTGGGTTCCGTCAGCCAGCTCAGCGCAGCAGCTGCAGGACGCCCTGGGGGATGGTGTTGGCCTGGGCCAGCATGGCCACGCCTGCCTGGGACAGGATCTGGGCCTTGGTGAAGTTCACCATCTCTGATGCCATGTCGGTGTCGCGG
>Ga0123353_10000853_pt1 | contig 37022 bp, 30 predicted proteins | sample TergutLab28metaG_3_FD_92763 | JGI IMG/M metagenome (GOLD analysis project Ga0123353, IMG submission 92763) | Labiotermes labralis P3 segment gut microbial communities from Petit-Saut dam, French Guiana - Lab288 P3 | ecosystem: Host-associated > Arthropoda: Insects > Digestive system > Gut ... | reverse complement strand
CATACCCAAACGCTTTCGCCTATCTCCCCCGCGCCACACTGCTCTTTATCTCTCCCTTTTGGACTTCTCTCTTGCGCTCCTCACGCATTGTTCTTACTCCGGAATTCACTTTTGCGATTCACCATTCGTTCGTTTTTCACGTGGCAATTGACAAATGTTAAGGAGCAAGTTATAATCAGCAAGGTTGAAAAACATATGCCTCCTTAGCTCAGCCGGCTAGAGCAACTGACTCTTAATCAGGGTGTCTGCGGTTCGAGCCCGCAATGGTGTACCAGTTTTAGTAGGATAGTCGGACAAACCCTTATAAATAAAGGGCTTGTCCGATTTTTATTTTCAAGAATTTATCGCCGAAATTGCGAATCAGGGGATTTTTGAACCCCTGATTATTTTGCGTTTTTGGACTAATCAGCGGTTCATATTTTGCCCCGAAGCCAAATATATTTTTACATAGGGGGGCGTTTTTATGAAGAAAATGATGTCACTACATACCACGGCTAACCCGACTCTTAAGGAAGGATATTTGCGTTTTATTCAGCGAAAACGAGCCGCAAATCTATCGCCCGACACTTTGCAATTCTATGAGGATACCTATTCTATTTTCATTCATTATATTGGTGAGAATACGAAATGTAATTCTCTTTGTGAAGATACGGTTTTAGATTTTATTACCTATATGCGAGAACGAAATAAAGCGATTAGAGATACATCAATCAATACATATTTGCGCGGACTTCGCTCAATCCTCTATTTCTTTATGTCGGAAGGTTATACCCCTGAATTTAAGGTGAAAATGATTACAGCCGAAAAGCCGATAAAAGAAACATACACAAATGCAGAGCTTGAACGACTGCTCAAAAAGCCTAACATAAAAACCTGCTCTTTCTCGGAGTATCGTAATTGGGTTTTGGTTTGTTATCTTCTCGGCACAGGAAACAGAGCAAAAACATTGTGTAACCTAACAATTAGTGATATTGATTTTACCTCGCATGAAATAAAGCTTCGCGCTGTAAAGAACAATAAGCCCTATATAATTCCTTTGTCGCGAACACTTGAAAAGACACTTGCGGAATACATTGAGTTTCGCAAGGGCGGTAACAATGATTATCTTTTTTGTAACTCCTATGGTCAACAAATGTGCTATGATGCTTTGAAAACAGCGATCCACCGTTACAACAAAGCGCGCGGTGTGACAAAAACAAGTGTTCATCTGTTCCGCCATACCTTTGCAAAAAACTGGATTCTCAATAACGGGGATATTTTCCGTTTACAAAAGATTTTAGGACATCAGAGTATTGAGATAGTAAAAGAGTACGTTAATATGTTCGGGTCGGATTTACAACAAAACTTCGAGGTATTCAACCCGCTTGATAATATGGAGATTATGAAGCGCAATAACGGTACTATTCGCATGAAGGGGTAAGACCCATTCTTTTCCCCTCCCCCTCTCACGGCCCCCACGAGGCCATCAGGCGCAGCAAAACAGCATGTTTTTAGATTCGGGAAGCCCGAGGCACACAGGCAGCCGCCAACGCCGCGGGCGTTGCTTGCCCTTGATAATCGTTTGGCAAAATGATACGCTATAAAACAACGACGGCGAAACCCAAAAGCATGTTTTTGAGTTCTCTCGCCGTCGGCAACCATCCCAATCATTTTACCAAACGATTGTCAAGGGGCGGCGGGGAGTTTCGTATAACTCCGGCGCGCGCCCGATTGGAATCATCCCCATGCATTGTAATACGGCTCTTTTTCCACCCTGCAAAAGGTCGAATCTTCGCCCAGCGGGTTAATCAGCACAATATCATTCATAATCCCAAAATCGGCTTCGGGGATGATGGGCGCAAACTGCTCCGCCGCGCCCTCGTTTACGCTCATCGGCAGCGGGGCTTGATACCCCGCGCTTGCCATGCGTTTGATGTACAACCCACACATCGCGGATAAATACCGCTGTGTATCATAATCGCTTGCACCGAGTACCGCTTTGTAATCACAGTTGCCTAAAATCACATTGGCGTTGTCGCGCCCATATATCGCGCTTAATTGCGCGATATTCTGGATTACAAGGCATAATGTCACCTTACGGCTCCGCAAGGTTGCAAGGCCGTTTTGGATGGCGGGAATACGCCCTAAACGCGGGAATTCGTCAAGGAGAAAAAGTATAGGCGTGGTGTCGGTATACCTGCGCTGCTCGAAGTAGGATAGAAACTGATTGACGATAAGGGTTACAATTGGATTCCATTGCTCCAAAAGGTGTTCGGGGATTTGGATGTACACATCCGCGCCATTTTCCAAGTCGGCAGGGGTAATGATCTTGTTCCTCGACAATGCGTCAACCAAATCCTTATCTGCTGCTATGGTTACGATGTTTCGGCTTAACTCCGAAACTATACCCGACAGGGTTTTGTCCGCCATTCCAACAAAGTTATTGATATAATACCTCGTCTCTTTTGTATTGCTCTGCGCGATTTCCTCAATCAAGCTATTTTGCGGCAGCCTCTGTATGGCCTTGATAGTATCGATAAATGAAAGCCCCTCGTTGTAGAAGTGCAATATCGCGCCTGTTAAGAGATTCTGCGCACTCTCAACCCAAAATGGGTCTTTGATGTCGGGCGGCCTTGGTATAAGAGCCTGAGCGATTGCCTTAGCCTCCTGTGCGGCGTTACGGCTGTCTTTGAGGGTATAGTACGGGTCATAGCCATATGAACACGCTTGTAATGGATTGAAAATGTGTATGTCAGGGCGGTATGCTATTGTTCTGTCGTATAGCTCGCCCTTGATGTCGATTGCAAACACCCGCCCGCCCCATGCGCGCAGGGTGGGGATGGCGATGCAGGAGGTTTTGCCGCTGCCCGTGCCGCCGATTACAAGCACATGTCCGTCCATGTCTTGGGGCTTGCGAATACAGCGGCAGTCGTGTTTGCCGAAGAATACGCCGCTGCGGATGCTGCCTTGCAGCGCAAACGGCGCGGGCGGGTTCTTCGCGGCTCTCTCATAGGCTTGGTATTGCTCTGCGTCCTCTTTGATTTGGTGGTGGGTATACAGCATTCTGCCGCCCTTTATGCCGTAACCGGCCACTTTTGCGATGGTGCGGAGGATTCCTGTACCCATGTCCCAATAGCCATAGTCCGTCGCCATTTTCGCGCCCTCCTGTGAGTTGATACTCACTTATATGCGGACAGGCGCAATAATATTGCCATCTGTCACATATGATAGGCGACGGAAAGACTTTGTTTATTGTATGTCCTGTTTTCTCGGCTTTACGCTGTTCTAATTGATTATATACTTATCCCATTGTGTTTTCTTTATTTCATCAATTGTTGAAAATCTACTTAATCCGAATTTATTTCTTGTTCCATTGCAAAATGTTGCTGCATCTTGGGGAGTTGTAAATTCGACCTCACAATCATCGCAACAAAGATATACGATATTTGTTACATTTTCTGTATAGAAGCAAATTTCACCTTGACACGTATTGCATTTTCTCATTACAAATTTACTCATAATTTATCCTCCACTCCATACTTCCCGTCGGACGGAAAAGCCGTTATTATCTCGTTAGTATTTTCTTTGGTTATTATCGTTACATTATCATATTGTTTTCCTGGATTATGTTTTCCGCTTTCATATCCGGCATTTTCATACGGTATATTATAAATATCAGCTCCATTATTATTTACTGGCAATATATCACCGCTTTGCTCCCATGCCTCGCTAATAATCTGTCGATACTCTTTATCAGGGTTAAAAACTCCATGTTCTTCTTTGTTGGGATTATCAATAGTATGTGTAGATATATGTTCTTCACGTGTTTCTCCGCTCTTCGATAATAAATCCCAATTCAGACTTTCAACATCACGAACACCTACATTTTCCTTTCCCGATAAACAATCCATCGGTTCATCAATTATACCGCCTGTCAACTCTTCCTGTGCAGCTTCTTTTGTTACGGTAGGAGGTTCAACCGCTTCTATATCAAATTCTTCCGTCGCGCTAAATTCATCCTCAACCTCGCTTGTCTCTGGCTCACTCACAGGCTCGGGCGTTGTTGGTGTTTCCAACGGTTCAGGTGTTTCAAGAGGTTCAGGCAGTTCTGCCTTTTGTGGTAGTTCCGAATTTTCGGTTATCTCTGGCTCCTCAGCAAATTCAATTTCGTACCCGTACTTTGTCCCGCTGTCCATAATCTCTTGCTGCGATAAATCAAACTCCGCAACCATGTTATCTTTGACTTCCGCAGGAGTATTATCTACGAATCCTTCTTCGTTGACAATACCCAGTTCCTTCAAACGCGTCATTTCTTCGCCGGATATCTTGTCCAGCGTAGCCTCGGATTCAACACGTTCAACTTCTGTCTGCCCGGGGCGCATTGCATATTGGAACTCAGAAGAATACCCGCCAAACGAATTTCCGCCGCCCTCGACAGCAGCCTGTATTTCTTCGCTTGATTTCGGTTCAACAGGCTCCGTTGGTGTTTCCTTATCGCCTAATTTCTCCGGCGATTTCAACTCAAACTCGTTAGTTCTGCTCTTGGCGCGAAGTTCATCCCCGCTTAATTCTGGTTGTTCAAGCGACGTTTCCGCACTTTCAGCTATATCATTAATATCAAACATTTCTGACATACGCCGTTCCTAAACCTTGTTATACAAAATATCGCGCGATAATCTATACCGCATTTTGTTTATGCTATTATCACATTTATACATCAACAAATTCATAAAGACGGCATCCTTGATTTTTTTATCCGAAAATACGGCGTAATTATCTAAGCCATTGCAAACCCAAAGCGCCCATCTATAATTGGCATCGCGCATTTCATCCGTTATTTCCGAAGGGTCTTCAACTGTGTCTATCAGTTTGTTCTCAAGCATTCGAAACAAATCGTCACAGTTCATCAGCTTTGTTATCAGCACTTCAAACGCCCTTGCATCTTCTATTGCATCATCGTGATTCCTTGTTGCAAAAAAAGCAAAAATCAGATTTCGCATACTGCTTTTGACTGATTCAGATACATCAGATGAAGCAAGCATTTGCATAAACGATAGCTTATCGAAATTGTCATTTCTGCTTTGCTCTATCAGCAATGAAATCAGTTTCCCCAACAATTCCTTCTGCCTATCCCGACTATGCACGACAGCCTGACCTCCTTTGTGCGTTTCGCTATTCTTATCAATCTGCGCCAAAACAGCTTCTTCCCAGTTATTTTGAAACACCGCTGCTATGCCTACATTCAAGCGGCTTAATTCGGTGATTTGCTCACCGTTCAACCCGATAGAACGCCCTGCCAATTCGCAGTCGGTAAGTTCAGGCAAGCGCATGATTATCTTTGTGTTAGTATTTTTGATAGCTGAAACATCTACCGAGGTCGGGGATTGGTCTGCTATAATAAACCCTTCGCCATATGTCCGCATTTCCGCAATTGCATTGCTTATCATCTCCACAGACTTCCCCTGTATATTCGCCAATCCCTGATTCTGCGCTGTGGTAGTGCGCTTTAATATGTTGTGGGCTTCCTCTAATATGGTTATATGCTGTAATTCTGCGTTCGGCGTCTTTCCCTCGGCAATCGCTTGCCTGTACTCGCTGAGTTTCAGTATCAGGATACCCATCAACAAACCCTTAGTTTCTGAGGAACCTATACGGCTAATGTCAACAATAACATTCTCATCAAACAATACCTCATCGGGTATGCCCTCATCTGTGAAGATTTGCCCCAATAGGCCGTTTGTAAGCGATTCTACGCGCGTTACCAACGCGCCTATATAGTTCTCCTTAACCACGGCGGAGTAGGCGGATTCAGCCAATAAAACGGGCATGATTTCTGCAACATCCTTGCAAGTCGGAAATTTTCCGTTACCTCGGTCAATATGGATAGAGTGATTCAGATCCCATCCGTGGCGTATGTATGCCCGCTCAAACGCTTTTTTCAAGAATGCAGGCATCGCAGCTTCTAACGGCCAACACGCGCTGAATATCTCAATAAGCCTGTCCAAATGCTCTAACACGTGTATATTTTCGTGAAATGTGAAGGGGTTAAGACGCAACATTTCATTGAATTTCGGGTTAGTTGTAAATATGCGAATGTCCGGCATATTACCGAACTCGGATTTATACTCCCCCTTTACAGGCTCAATAATAAGAAATTTGACCTTTTGCTCGCTTGCTATAACTTCGTCTATTATTTTGTATATCGTTGTAGACTTGCCCGACCCTGTGGAACCCGCTATAAAACAATGGGAAGCCAAACTGTTGAGATTAAGCTTTACGCGGCTATTAGTGAAACTTTCCCCCATATGATAAATGGCACCGATATCAATAGCTTTATCACCCTTGTAACCCCCTTTCGTATGTACATTACGCCCAAATTCGGCAGACTTAACTGCTGTGAACCCGTTGACTGATTTTTGCGGCAATCCCATCAACAGCGGCAATTCAAGACCGCTAATCATGCTTGCGGAGGAAACTTCTTGTTTGTCATAGCCCAAATTTATTTGTGAGGGCCTATAAACAAATCTAGGATGTAACCCATGCCTAAGCCATGTCAATACCCTTAGGTTTTTATCTTTTATTGACTGCGTTTTTCCACTCCAAAGGTTTACGAATGAGTTATCCACGCTTGTCTTTTCACCCGCGACTAACGCTTTATATGTATTAGCAGCAACAAGAGATACTTCTTCACGGCTGGAAATGAAATAACATGCACTTTCCCATAAGCCATATGCTTCACAGTTTTTGATACGCTCCAACTGCTCATCTATTTTCTTCATCAGTTCTTGCACAGGCTTATTCTGATGAGTTACGCCAATCGTTTTTGTTGACCCGCTTGTTACGCAGAGCGCAATAGAATCAGTAGTACTATTGGTTATCGTTTTACCCTCTGCGGTCGTTTTGCCTGTGTTTTCTGCTATTGTCTCTGTTTCGGTTTTTGTTGCAGTCTCGGTTGCCGTCTCCGTTGTGGTCTTTGTTGCAGTCTCTGTTAAGCTTTTTGTTGTGCTGCTTCCTGAAGAATCATTACTACCAAATCCAAAGAAATTCATACTGCTTCCATACGAATTATTTGTTCCTTGCGTATTGCCATGAGCTTGACTATACGCCTCACCATATGCCCCACCACGCGCATTGCCGTAAGCTTGGCTTTTCGCGTGACTAGAAGAGCGGCCATATGCGTGACTAACACTATTATTCACCGCTTCGGAAAAGCTTTTTCCATCCGTTTTTGTTTTAGCTGTGCTATCATTCTCTGCATAAGTTAAGTTAAATTGCGCATACATTGACAAGGTTGCATACATTTCTTCATAAGCGCGTTTTTTATCCTCTAAATCTCGCTTTGAAAGCGGTGCAGATATGAAAATAGCTGTATACTCTTCGCCCGCCATTGTGTCTATAAACTTTTCAAGTCCTTGCACAAAATGTTCTTTCTCATCGTCGCGTTGGCTTGGTACAATAAAAACAGAAGATATAGATAATCTTGCGTATTTTTCTGGCAATTGCTTTTTAAGCAATTTTTCAACTTGCATTGCCTCTTTTTCTTCAACTTCAACCCCAGGGAAATTTCCTTTGAGGCTTCTTTTCAATATTTCGTTGGCAACCATCGGTTGTTCGGCATCTCTTGTACCTAAGTAAAAATTGATTCCATTTGCATCGCTGCAAATTATCAGCAGGGCAATGCTTCCGAGGTTATATAATGCACTGTAAACACTCACCAATTTGTCGTTGATATTCTCGCTTTCGTTATAAACAATCTTGTTAATTCGGAACAACGACAAGCACGAATAAGATTTTTCGTGTTCCGTTTCGTCAAAATCAAGGGGTTCACATGAGGATATATCAATCAAATACTTTCGATTGACAAAGTCATCTACAACCTGAATTCCGCTGTTTATCCTATTGATTTCATTTTGACTTATGGGAGTTAGTTTTTGATTGCTCATATTTTTACGCTTACCTTATGAATTAGTATAATGAAGACAAACAGCTGTCGCGCGAAATCACGAGAATAAGCAAAGCCAAAAGTATAACCATACCACTTAGAACCATTAATGCTTTGCCGAAACTCACAACATTATCGTTGTTATGGGGAGAATAGTAAGATAAATCATTTTCGTAATGCAAATTAATCAATCCTAGTAAAAACATTACTATACCCACAACAAGAAGTATAGGCCAACTTCCGAGTGCTGACATAATGGCCATTGATATGAAGATAGAGATTAGGAATAATAAAAGCAGGATGAATGATATAATTTTCGTTGTTTTCACTCTTTTTTTTGCCTGCTCTATAATCCATTTATGATGCTCTATCGCCCTTTGCTCTTGACGAGCTTTTTCTTTTTCAGCTTGTACCCGTTTCTCCTCTTCCGCATTTATTTCTTGTATCCGTTTTGCCTCTTCTGTTTTTTTCGCTCTCTCCTGTTTTTTCCACTTCACCTCGTCTGCTTCCGCCTGTATTCTTCTTATCTCTTGTATCCGTTTCTCTTCTTCTGCTTTTATCGCCTGTATCCATTTTGCCTCTTCCTGCTGTTTGCGAGCCTTCGCCTTTTGGGATTCCTCGTTCATTATGTATTGCATGTGATTACTATGACATTCTGTATCTCTTAAGTAGCAACGCGCCTTGTTCAACTCGGACTGGACTACATCTGAATTAATATTCCACGCTAAATCAAGCTTCTCTTTTGCGAATTTCTCTTTCTCTTGGACAGCTTTCAATGTGGTTTCAAAATCTGGTGTTTCGAAATCATCTTTTATTAGTTCCAATAAAAGAATGAAAGAGCGATTCATATCAGCAATGGTGCTGTTAATCTCTAATATGTATTCTTTTCCTGATTTTACAGCTTTCTCTACCGCTTGTTTCGCTGTATCTGTATTTGCTATCGCAGTATTAACCTCTTCTATGCAGAGATTTATTTTTTCTTCGAGGACTCTTTTGTCCTCATTGGAATAATCTGAATTGCTTTCGTAAAACGCCCTTAATGCAGCCTGTGTGCTAATTATCGCGCTTTTACTTACATTTGCCGCATCTTGCACATACTGTCCAACTAAAACTTGTGCTTCGGAAAGGATTCCGTCTTGCTTGTCCGCTTCATTTTTAACCACAAGGATTTTCTTTTTTGTAATATCGATTGATTTTAGGGTATCTGCTTTTTGTTTATTACGTTTATCAATATCCTTTTGAGAATCAATCGAAAAAGCAAATCCATTCGCATTACATACCGATATCAATATCTCCTCCGCTAAGATTGGGTTCGCAAGCAAATCTACTAATAAATCAATATACTTTGTGCACCTTTCTCCCGAAAGTCTGCCCTCCGAGAGATTTGCAATCCGCTTAGCATCGTCCAAAATTGCCTTGCATTTTTCGAATTCAAGACACTTATCATATTCTTCACGCTTCTCCTTTGTTATAAAGTGCCTCTCACATAAACCACATAACTCTCTTACCTCTGCACTCTTCTTGTCATGTTTTCCTTGCAAGGGTTTCTCCTTCTCACTTGCAAGTTGACGCAAACCATCATGCCGGAATTTGCCTTGTGTTACTCCCAAAAAATCATACAGGGAGTCAAACCCCTTGAATGCAAGCTTTCTCTTGCACTCCTCGTAATCAGTCATTCCCTCTGGTTCTTGGGCGTAATATTTCTGATAAAGCTCATTGTAGTCCATTCAAATTCCTCACGCGCAACAACAAACAGCTACCTTTCGTATTGCGTTATTTAGATAGTTAAAATGCCGTTGGGCATTAAGGAAAACAGGGTTATTTTATTAGAGGACTACTATCAAGAGGTATACTTCGTGACATATGTCCTCTATTGACTTTAAAGTGGGGATTGGGGTACAAATTTGATAGGTTTCGACAAATATTTTGAAAAAAGCGTTGACATTTCACTCGATTTGTGGTAAATTGTATGTAAATAGCGAACTGTCACGAAGTATACTTCGTGACAGTTCATTTCTTTTTGCTTTTTATCAATCGGTATTCGCGCAAACGACGGTAAAATGTTGATTCGCTGATTTGGCATTTTTCGAGGATTTCGGGGAGTAAAAGCTCGCTTTTCTCCCACTTTTTCACTAACTCCCCAAAGTTCTCGGGTAATTGTTTCGTCGGGCCGCCAAACTGTACGCCGCGCTTTTTCGCCGCCGCTATGCCCTCGGCTTGGCGTTTTCGTATGCTTTCACGCTCATTTTGTGCGATATATGCGAAGAACTGCAATACTAAATCGGCGATAAATGTGCCAAGCAGACTCTTTTCGCGGCGTGTATCAAGTAAATCCATATCTAACACCACAATATCGATGCCCTTTTCCCTTGTGAGTATGCGCCATTGATTTTGCACTTCTTCGTAATTGCGGCCCAGTCGGTCAATGCTTTTGATATACAGCAAATCGCCGTTTTTCAGCTTTTTCACAAGCTTTTTGTATGCCGTCCGCTCAAAATCCTTTCCGCTTTGCTTATCTACAAACAAATTGTTATTCGGGATGTGCGCCATTGCATCCAGCTGCCTATCCTCGTTTTGGTCTGTACTTGATACACGTATATAACCATATGTGTTCATGGAAATACCCCCTTCTTAGAATAGATTTATTCTACATGAAGGGAGGAAATGCGGTTTTCTTGCCTTATAGAATCCACTCCAAAGGGGAAAGCTATGGCGAGAGGAGATGATTTATATGGCAGTAGCACATAAAACAACAATTGCGTTCTCGTTAGTCTCCATCCCCATTTCTCTTTATACCGCCGTTCAAGATAATGATATTAGCTTCAATCAGCTGCACAAGGCGGATAACTCCCGTGTACGGTATAAAAAGGTGTGCGGACATTGCGGTAAGGAAATGGCGGCAGGGGATATTGTGAAGGGGTATGAGTATGATAAAGACAAATATGTTACCATAACAGATGAGGATATAGAAAACATCAAAACCCCAAAAGAAAAGGCTATACAAATCCTTCATTTTGCGCAACTAAATCAAATCAGCCCCGTTTACTATGATAAATCCTATCAAGTTATACCCGAAGCAGGGGGCGAAAAGGCGTTTGAACTGCTGCGCTCGGCACTGATGGCAGAGCAGAAAATTGCTATCGGCAAGACCGTGATGGGCACAAAAGACACGCTGCTTGCAATTATACCGCGCGAAGAGGGTATGTTGATTCAAACTATGTTTTTCGAGGATGAGATAAAAGAACTTCCGAAAACATATACCAAACCCGAAGTGTCAGAACAGGAAATGGCAATGGCAACAACGCTTATCGCGTCTATGGATACACCCTTTGCGCCTGATGAATATCAAGACGAGTATCAGAAAAAGCTTCGCGCTTTGGTTGCTGATAAGATAGCAGGCAAGGAGATTGTTTCCCCGAAGAATGAACCAGATAATATCATCAACCTTATGGACGCGCTTGCTGCGAGTATTGAGAAGAATAAAAAGGGTGAATCGGCAAACACAAAACGCCCGCCGCGCAAGAAAAAAGCTACGGCGTGAACGACCCCTTTATAGGAAAAACCTTAAAGCCTATGCTTATTGGGGAAACGGGCAAGGCTTTTGATGATGAAAACTATATTTATGAACTAAAGCTTGACGGCATACGCTGTCTTGCGTATTTAGGAGACGGTGTAACGGAACTTATAAACAAACGCGATTTGCGTGTTTCGCGTATCTATCCCGAACTATCACAGATTCATAAACAGGTAAAAGGCCGCTGTGTTTTGGATGGTGAAGTCTTTGTAATGAAAGACGGCAAGCCTTATTTCGCAGAAGTACAGCGCAGGGCCTTGATGTCCGACCCTTTCAAAATCTCAATTGCAGCGCAAGCTTTGCCTGTTAGTTTTACCGCTTTTGATATTCTCTACAAAGATGGCGAAGAGCTTACAAGCCTGCCTTTGATGAAAAGGAAAGAGATATTGCTCGAAACCGTCAAAGAAAATGAACGGCTTTCTATCTCACGTTTCATTGAAAAAGAGGGTGTAACTCTCTATCAACTCACCGAGGCGCAAGGGTTAGAGGGAATTGTCGCAAAGCGCAAGGACAGCAGATATTATTGCGATAAGCGTATAAAAGACTGGATAAAAATCAAGAATCTTATGGACGATGATTTTGTTATTTGCGGCTATATCATAAAAGAGCAGGAAAACAGGAACGTCACGAGTATTATTCTGGGGGCATACAACCGTGAAGGGCAATTGATACCCCAAGGACATGTCACCATGGGACTTTCAAATGATGAGTTTCGTATTATCTCCAAGCATAAGACAATACCGCATTCCCCTTTTGATACAGCAGATGAAAACGCTGTTTACATCGAGCCTACCCTTGTTTGCACCGTAAAATATATGGAGCGCACAAGCAAAGGCGGTCTGCGCCAGCCCATTTACAAGGGGCTGCGTTATGATAAAGCGGCGCGGGAATGTGTGTATAGCGGTTAATCTACCGTTCCCGTTCCCGTCCTCGCCCTAACTCCCGCGCGCGTTCGCGCTCACGCTGCATAACAAGTCGCCGCTGCTGTTCCGGCGTGGTGGCTTCCAATATGGCGCGGAAGTTCTTTTCGGTGACTATATCAAGAAAGCGCTCGCTTTGTATACGTGCTAACCGTTCGCGGATTGGTTCGCGCTGCGGCTCCATTTGCTTCAATAGCGCTTGTATTTTATCTTTATCCCCGCTAATATCGGCAAGCAACTTTTCCCGCTGATATTCAAGCAAAACCGCCTTTTTCTCTGTCGACAGCTGCGCAATGCGCTTTTTATCTTCTGTTGTTTGCTCCTCTAACACAGTTATCTCCTTGTCCAAAGCAATATATCTTTCTTTCAACCCATGCATATGCCTCGCGATAGAATCGGGGGATATTCTCGCTATGGATTCCGGCGTTTTCTCTACGATAGTTTCAGGAGTTTCATACAAATGTCTTGCGATAGATTCAGCAATCTTGCCTTTCTCATGCTCTATATTCCGTGCTTTACTTTCCTCGCGCTCCCTATTACGCCGCTTGATTTCCTCGTTTGTCTTCGCCCGTTCGGGATTCCGTCCCTCGTGTATCGTTGGCTCCCTATCAATCCCCTGCGCCTCCAATGTGCGGTGGTCGATGCGCTCATCCAGTCCCTTGGCCGCAAGCCGCTCATTACATACCCTCGCCCAATCCTCCCGCCATTCCACAAGACGTTCAACTTTATCCCAATCGCGGTTCTTCTTGCCAAATCCCTCATTTGTTACCTCTCTGGTGGTTAATAGTATATGCGAATGCGGATTACCGTCGTTTTTATCGTGTATAGCAAAATCGGCACACATGCCTTTGTCTACAAAGTTTCTCTTGATATATTCGCGCAATAACTCTATCTGTTCCTGCAAATCAAACTCAACAGGCAAAGCCATTTCAATCTCTCGCGCCGTTCGTGCATCCTTGCGCTTTTCCGATAACTCCACAGTATTCCAAAGAGTAGAGCGGTCATTATACTCTCGCGGGGCACCTTCCGGCAAGATAATCTCTTTATGGGCAATGCCCCTTTTTCGCCTGTAATCATGTTTTATACCCTTGCGGTATGCGGACAACTCATCCCCGCTACGATATGCGGCAGCTTCAAGAGCCGTATGCTTTTCCCCTGTGCGGTATGCAGCGGCGGCGACCACTGAGCGGCCACTGCCACGGCTTATCGTCTTCACATGCAGATGATATATTGCCATAACTCGCGCTCACCTCATGGCATTGTATGCCGTAGGTGCTCGTCATGGTGCGCACCATTGCGAAGCAATGTGTAAGTGCGCACTTCTACGGTTTTGGTGTGGGTGGTCTTGGGTGAGGGGGCGGCGCGTTGTGCCGCTCACTCACCCGAGGCTGCCCGCGCCGAAGCCGTGCACCCAACGAGGGCGCGCAGATGAAGGGCGATCGGGCGGAGCGAAGCGACAACCGCTTGCCCGATTCTGCTGTGCCTGAGGCGGGCGCTGGGGGGAAATGATAGAGAGATTGAAGAAGTACAGAGATTGCATTTGACAAAATAGACAAATTGAGATACAATACCAATGGTCACCGGGGCAGATTCGCAAATAATCAGCGGTTCAGCCTTGGAAATGAAAAAAGGCACCCCCGAAAAACGTCCTATTTTAGGGAAAAATCAAGGGTCTGTCCGAAAAACATACGCCTCCTTAGCTCAGCCGGCTAGAGCACCTGACTCTTAATCAGGGTGTCCAGGGTTCGAATCCCTGAGGGGGTACCACGTCGTCGCGGACTACACTTAGTTCACGGCGACTTTTCTTTGAAAAGTCGCCGCTCACCCGTTCTGTCGCTTTTCCTTTTCGCAAAAGGTCTCGCTCACGTCGCCTGTTCGCCGTTCCACCCCAAAAGGCTGCGCTTTTCGGGGACCCCGGGCAAGCGCGCTCATAACGGCTTTGGTTCGCTAACAACCTTTTGCGAGATTTCGCCGTCTGTGGACGGCGGGTTGTCCTGTTGCATTCCTTCAGTTTTTATTTTTTCGAGCTGCAACCGATACCGCAATTCCGGCGCCCCGTTCAGCCCGCTGTCCTTTGCCGCGCCGTCGGGCGTGAAGCCTTGCTTTTCATAGAAGCGGCGGGCGCGGGGGTTGTCCGTGAGGACCCAGAGGAAGACTTCCTTGTGTCCGGCGGCGGAGAGGGCCGCGAGGGCGGTATCCAAGAGTTTTTTGCCGACGCCCAGACCCCAGAGCCGTTCAATGACGTAGAGGGAGACGATTTCGCCCGCGTCCGGCAAATCCTCTTCGCGGCTCTTGCCATAACCCACTAAACCGACGGGCAAAGAGCCGCGCAGGGCGATATGGGGCGTCGTCGCGGAACTGCTGAGCAGGCGCGCGAATTTCTGCTCCAAGCGCGCGCGGTTTGTATAGGTCTCCAGCAATGCGGGCGGCAGGAGCCCTGCATAGGCGGACTGCCAGGAGGAAGCGAGGATATCCGCCAGCGCGGCGGCGTCCGCGGGAACAGCCGGGCGCAGGGAGAGGGCGGCCGGGCGCAGGGTCATCACGGCCGCGCAATGCGACAATGCCTGAAAGCCCACTTCCAAATCCACCGGGATCCACGGACGTATGCTTTCATAGACAAGATAGTGCTCCGTTTCGTCCCAATCCCCCGTCGCTTCGCGGCAGCGATTCAGCGCGTCATTTGTGGGAAACATAATGTCTCCCGCAAGCAACATCCCGTTTTCCGTGAGATTTTTGTGCAGGATATGGCGAACCAATTGCAGTTTTTCCGCGTCTGTGAGGTGATGCGAGGAATAGGTGGATATCACGCAATCGAAGCGTTCCTGTTCGATTTCGGGAGGGAACCCGTTCCGTATATCATGCAGGAAAAACCGGGCGCTCGGCATCTTGCTCTTTGCGACAGCGATCATGTTTTCGGAAAAATCCACGCCCGTGATTTCGATGCCCGCATCATATAATACCTTTGTGAGTCTTCCCGTGCCACAGCCGAGATCCAAAACGCGTCGAGGCCTCAGGGCGAGAGCGCGGGAGAGGATCTTCGCGTGCACTGCGCGATAGCCCGCGAAGGGATAGTCGCCCGCTTCATCGCAGGCGATTACATCCGCATCATAGGAGATGGCCCAGTCTTCAAATGTCTTGGAATCTGTCCCGGATGGCATTGAGTATTTCCTCCGTATTCGCGATTTTGCGCAGGGTTCCGGTGTATAGGGGGGCGAGGTCCCGTGTGACCGTCCCCTCCCGCAGTGTGAGTAGGGTTGCGCACTCCACGCGCTCCGCAAAGGCGACCAAATCGGGGCTATCGTCCAATTGGCCGCGTTTTTTTAACGCGCCCGTCCACGCGAAAATCGTGGCGACGGGGTTTGTGGAGGTCTCCTCCCCCGCCAGATGGCGATAGTAGTGCCGCGTCACCGTGCCGTGGGCGGCCTCATATTCAAACTTGCCGTCGGGCGACGCGAGCACGCTCGTCATCATCGCGAGACTGCCGAAGGCGGCGGAGATCATATCGCTCATCACATCGCCGTCATAATTTTTACAGGCCCAAATGAAGCCGCCGCGGCTTCGGACCACGCGGGCCACCGCGTCGTCGATCAGGGTGTAGAAATACCCGACGCCCGCGGCTTCAAACACATCCTTATATTCCGCATCGAAAATCTCCTGAAAGATCAGTTTGAAGGTCTGATCGTATTGCTTGGAGATCGTATCCTTGGCCGAAAACCACAGATCCTGCCCGATTTCCAGCGCGTAGGCAAAGCAGGCCTTTGCAAAAGACCGTATAGAGCTGTCCTTGTTGTACATGCCCTGCAATACACCCGGGCATTCAAAATCATAAATGGTTTGCCGGAAACTCTCGCCGTTTTCGCCTGTGAACAGCAGCTCCGCCCTGCCAGGCGTGGGTACGCGGTATTCCGCCGCGCGGTACACATCGCCATAGGCGTGGCGCGCCACGGTGATGGGCGCTTCCCAACCGCGCACGGCGGGTTGAATCTCGGGGATGCAGACGGGCGTGCGGAACACCGTGCCGTCCAACGCGGCGCGTATGGTCGCGTTCGGGCTCTTCCACATCTCTTTCAGCCCGTATTCTTCCACGCGCTGGCGGTTGGGCGTGATCGTGGCGCACTTAACGCCCACGCCTAATCGCTTGATGGCGGCAGCGGCGGCGTGCGTCACGGCGTCGTTTGTACGGTCGCGCTCGGGCAGGCCCAGATCATAATATTCCGTCCGCAGTTCTACGAAGGGGCAGATCAGCTTTTCCTTGATCATCGCCCACAAGATGCGGGTCATTTCATCGCCGTCCATCTCCACTATGGGGGTCTTCATCTGAATCTTATGCATGCATTTCTTCCTTTTCTTTATAGTAATTCATCAGGCAGCCCGTGAGGAGCAATGCCCGCTCTTGCGCTGTTGTGTCTTCTAAATAGAGCTTTATGGGCGTGCTTGCCCCGTTTTCATGCAAAATCACCGCTTCAAAGGCTTCACTGCTCGCCGCAAGCTGTCTGCGCAGGTTTTGTATGAATATACAGTCCCCCTCATCCGCATCAAAGCCACCGCGCACGGTCAGGGGAAGTATCCCCCAATTTACGCAGTTGCTGCGATAGCGCTTGGTGGCGAACTCCCGGCAGATATTCGCCGCGCCGCCCAGCACACGCTGGCAGCTGGCCGCCTGCTCCCGCGCGGAGCCGTCGCCCGGCTTGTTCGCGAAAATGCAGGAATAATAGCCCGTGGTCTCGGGGTCGGCGTCCACCCTTGCCAGCAGCGCGCGCAATTCCGGCGTCGGCTTCCCCGCCCGCCGCGCCGTTTCCGCCGCCCGCACCGCCTTGCTCTGTGGCACATAATCGGGCGCGCGACGCGAGAGGGCAAATTGCGAGAGCCGCTCAGGGTTACTGCGATAGGAGGAGATCTCGCCCGAGGGGATCAGCTCGTCGGTCGTTGTCACGGGATCGCGCAGCACGGCGCAAAGGCGCAGGAGCATATGTTCGGGCAGGGGCGGGAAGCGGGGCCAGTCGGCGATATTCGAACCCATCACCAGTTCGGTTTCGGGGATGGGTTTGCCATAACCGTCATATACGCGCTTGTCATACGCGCTTGCGTCGAAGTGCTCGGGGGAGGGCGTATAGTCGTAGTCCACGGTATCCGCCGGAGTGATGCGCCCGCCGTTGCGCGCCGTGGCGGCAATGCTCCGCGCGTCCATCAGCGCGACGAAGGAGAGCTGGCCCTCGTTCGGCTTGCTGCCCTCGCGGTTGGGGAAATTGCGCGTGCTGTGGCGCAGGGAGAGGGCATTTGCCGCGGGTACATCGCCCGCGCCGAAGCAGGGGCCGCAGAACGCGGGCTTGATCACCGCGCCCTCGCGCAAGAGCGTCTGTCCCGCGCCGGCCTGCGAGAGCGCCAGCGCGGCGGGCAGGCTCTGGGGGTATACGGACAGGGAAAATCCGCTGTCTGTGCGCCCCCCCGCCGCCAATATGGCCGCCGCTTCCGCCAGGTTTTCAAAGCTTCCGCCCGCGCAGCCCGCGATAATGCCCTGTTCGGCATACACGCCGCCGTCGCGGATTTTGTCCATAAGCCGCGCTTTGCAGTTCGGGAACAGTTTTTTTGATTCCTCCTCCACGCCCGCCAACAGCGCCGCCGCGTTGGCAAGAAATTCGCGGATCGTATGGGCATTGGAGGGATGGAAGGGCAGGGCGATCATGGGTTCTATCGCCGATAAATCCAGTTCACAGTGGCCGTCATAATATGCACAGGCCTGCGCTTGCAATGGTTTATACGCATCCTCGCGCCCGCGCGCGGCATACCAGGCGCGCACCGTCTCGTCCGTCTCCCAAATGGAGGAAAGGCAGGTGCTCTCCGTCGTCATTACGTCGATGGCGTTGCGGAAATCGACGGAGAGGTTTTGTATGCCCGTTCCCCGAAACTCCAAAATCTTGTTTTTCGCGCGCCCCTCGGGGAACAAAGTTTTTATCAGCGCCAGCGCCACGTCCTGCGGACCCACACCCCGGCGGGGGGCGCCCGTCACATGCACCAGAATCACTTGCGGCGCGGCCGGGTCATAGCCCTTTTGCAGCAGCTGCTTCACCAATTCCGGCCCGCCCTCGCCTATGCCCATGCAGCCCAGCGCGCCATAGCGCGTATGGCTGTCGCTGCCCAGGATCATCCCTCCGCAGGTGGCCAGGCGTTCGCGGGCATAGGCGTGGATCACCGCGAGGTTGGCGGGGACAAAGATGCCGCCATACTTCTTCGCGGCAGAGAGCCCGAAGGCATGGTCATCGGCGTTGATGGTGCCGCCCACGGCGCAAAGGCTGTTGTGGCAGTTGGTCAGCACATAGGGGACGGGGAATTCGGTCATTCCGCTGGCCCGTGCGGTCTGGATAATGCCGACATAGGTGATATCGTGTGAAATCAGCGCGTCAAAGCGCAGGCAGAGGGCGTCCGCGCCTTCGGCCATATTGTGCGCCGCCAGTATGCCGTGGGCGATGGTGTTCTTGCGCGCTTCGTCGCGGCATAGCGGGGCGGCGGGTTGCGGCCTGCCGTTGTGGTAGTAAATACCGTTGTTTGAATAGAACATACTCATGCCTGTATCATACCAAAAAACCGCGCGCTTTTCCACTTTCACTTTTCATTGCTGTGGAGTATAATATTGCGTTGAAACAGAGGGGAGTTGCAGTATCATGGGCGCAAAACCACACGGAATCATCATTTTCGGCGCATCCGGGGCGGGTACGACGACTCTGGGCCGCGAATTGGCCCGGGCGCTGGATTTTTCGCACTTTGATTTGGACGATTTCTTTTGGGAGGATACCCATATTCCCTTTACCGTGAAGCGGCTCCGTGAGGAGCGGATTACAAGGTTGCAAGCGGCCATTGCGGGCGCGCGCGGCTTTGTGTTTTCCGGTTCTATGTGTGAATGGTGCGAAAGCTTTCTGCCCCTCTTTGATTTGGCCGTGTTTGTATCCGCGCCCGCCGAACTTCGCGCGGAGCGGCTGCATAAACGGGAATTAGAGGAGTTCGGCGCGCGGGTGCTGCCCGGCGGCGATATGTATGAAAACCACCGCGATTTTGTGGCGTGGGCGAAGACCTATGATTATGACGACTGCACGATAGGCCGCTCCCGCCGCCTGCACGAAGCTTGGATACAAGCTCTCCCCTGCCCCGTTCTGCGGATCGACGGAACTGCCGATTACAGGCAGACTGCTTCGGAGATTGCAAACCGCTATTACACCAAACCCGGCGAGCCTTGGCGCGTAACAATCGCGCAGTCCGGCGCGCTGGAGAAATACCGTTATTCGGTGATCTTCGCCCGCCATGGCGCGAACTGGCTATATGCGCGGCATAAGGAGCGGGATACCTTTGAAACGGCAGGCGGGCATATCGAAGCGGGCGAGACGCCCTTGGATTGCGCCAAGCGGGAATTATATGAGGAAACGGGTGCGACCAAGTTTTTTATCCACCCCGCCTTCGATTATGCGGTGCATAGGGACAATGAATTTTCCTATGGGCAGGTGTTTTACGCCGACGTGACGGAGCTGGGCACCTTACCGCCGGGCAGCGAGATGGCGGAAGTGCGCGCGTTTCCCGGCATACCGGAGAAGATGACCTATCCGCCAGTACTGCCCGTGCTGTATGCCGAAATGAATCGTTGGCTTGGATGGGAGCACGTCAAAGATGAATATTGGGATGTGCTGGACGAGGGCCGCCGCCCCACAGGGCGCGTACACAGGCGCGTGGACGATATGCGGCCCGGGGACTACCATCTCGTTGTTGCGGTTTGGATTGCAAACAGCAACGGAGATCTTTTGATTACCCGACGCGCGCGCAATAAGCTGGGTTTCCCCGGCAGATGGGAGGTTCCGGCCGGGAGCGCGGTGGCGGGCGAAGACAGCCGCACGGCGGCGCTCCGGGAGACAAGGGAAGAGAGCGGTCTCGTGCTGAATCCTGAGAACGCCACGTTGTTTTTCACATGCTGCAGTGGCAACAGCTTTTGGGACAGCTGGCTTTTCCGTCAAGATTTTGACCTTGCCGACGTGGTATTACAGGAAGGCGAAACCATAGATGCCCGCGCCGCTACTTGGGACGAGATTTCCGCCATGATGGATTGTGAAGAATTTATTCCGCGGGAGCGCATCCCCGAATTTGATTTGTTAAAGGAGCTGCTATAATGGATATCCAAATCAACACGGACAACATAGCGATCGAAACCGAACACCTGCAATTGCGCGCGTTCCGGGAGACGGATTTGGCGGATATGTACGAATATGCCTCGGTGCCCGGCGTCGGCGAGATGGCGGGCTGGCCCCACCATGAGAGTATCGAGACGTCGGCGTACATCCTGCGCCGCTTTATGGAGCATAAAGAGGTGCTGGCCATTGTGCACAAGGCCGAGGGCAAGGTGATCGGCTCTCTCGGCATACACGGTTCCTGGGCGAACGAGGAGGACACCTATAAACACCTGAAAGTGAAGGAGGTGGGCTATGTGCTCGCCAAGCCCTATTGGGGGCAGGGACTCATGCCCGAGGCCGTCCGCGCGGTGATCGCGTATGGCTTTGAAAAGCTGGGTTTGGAGGCGTTCACCTGCGGGCACTTTGCGCACAACCCGCAGTCCCGCCGCGTCATTGAAAAATGCGGGTTCCGACTGGTCAAAGAGAGCGAATATTACGCGGAGCAGTTGGATCAGACTTTTTTGGATAAGAAATATATACTTCTAAAAGAAGAACCGCTTGCCGCATATTACAGCAACTACGACGAGGACGGACGCCTGCTGCGGCCCTACGGACAGGTGGAATATTTGACGACCCTGCGCTATATCGAACGCTATCTCACTCCCGACGCGAAAGTGCTGGAGATCGGCGCGGGCACGGGGCGTTACAGCCGCGCACTGGCGGATATGGGCTATGCCGTGGAAGCGGTGGAGCTGATAGAACACAATATAGCGATATTTAAGGAGAACTTGAAACCGGAACAGAATATCCGCATTGCGCAGGGCAACGCGCTGGACTTGTCGGCCTTTCCCGACAACAGCTTTGATATTACCCTGTTGTTGGGGCCGATGTACCACCTCTATACGGAGGCCGACAAGCAGCGCGCCCTCGTTGAAGCCCTGCGCGTAACCCGCCCGGGCGGCGTTCTATTCGTCGCCTATTGCTTAAGCGACGCCAGCATCGTGGAAACCGGCTTCCGGCGCAAAGCGTTCGACGTGGCCGATTATATCCGGCGCGGCAAAATCGACCCTGTTACCTTTGACACCAGCTCCGAACCGGAGGATATTTTCGAGTTGGTGCGCAGGGAGGATATAGACCGCCTGATAGAAAACTTCCCCGTCACGCGGCTGCACTATGTCGCGACAGACCTGTTCACGAACTATATACGGGAGATGTTTACGGAAATGAGCGACGAAGAATTCGCGTTATACCTGCGCTATCACTACGCCGTCTGCGAGCGCGCGGATATGGTCGGTGTTTCGCATCATGTGCTGGATATACTGCGAATAGATAAATAAGTAATAATGCAGAATGCAGAGAAAGTAAAAGGCAGAGAGGATTGCTCTAACCCTCTCTGCATTATTACTTACTAAACTATTACTTCTATTTCAGTCCCAAATCCGATACGCCATCAAGAAGTGATTTTTCCAATACGTTGTATTGATGGAGCGCTGCACGACCTTCCCGCGGGAGGACCCGGCGTCGACCATTTCGCCGCCGCCTATATAGATGCCCACATGGCCCTTGCCGGCGGATGCGCCGGAGAATACCAGCACGTCGCCCCTTTTCAATTGGCCCATATCCGTGATGCGCTGGTATTTGTTGCAGGTGCGCCAGCCTATGCTGGTCATATAACCCTGCTTCACGCCCGCTTGGTTTAAGCACCAATAGACAAAACCGGAGCAGTCAAAGGTATTCGGGCCCTTTGCGCCGCGCACATAGCGGCTGCCGAGCTTGGATTTGGCGATGGCGATGAACGCATCTATACCTTGCCCGTAGTTGATGGTCGTGCCCGAGTTGCCGGAGTTGGATTTATCGCCGGAAGAAGAGGACGAGCCGCCCTTAGAACCGCCGCTGCTGCCACCGCCGCCGCCGGAGCTTGCCACGGCCGCCTTCTTGGCGTTATCCGCATTCATTTTGGCAATCGTGGCGGCGTCCGCGATGCCCGTCTTTTTCAGGCCATTGCGCCCCTGAAAATTCTTGATGGCGGCCTCGGTTTTGTCGCCGTAGTATCCGGTCGCCTGCGAAGCCGTCAGATAGCCCAATTTGCTGAGCCGCTCCTGCAGATAGCGCACATCGTCGCCGGAGGATTCCTTGACGAAACTGAATTTCTCCGCCGCCTTATCCGCCAGCGCGGCCATCGTGGAGAGCCCCAAGCAGCCGTCGGGGGTCAATCCGTGCTCCTCCTGGAAGCGGCGCACCGCCATGGTGGTCAGCTTGCCGAATACGCCGTCGGGCTTGCCGACCAGATAGCCGAGCGTATAGAGCGTCTTTTGCAGGGCCAGCACCTCGTCGCTCTTATCGCCCTGCGCAAAATAATTGGAGACGGGCTCTTCGCCCAAAAGTATTTCAAAGGTGGCGCCGTCCACCTCGTTTGAAGCGGGGAGATTGTTTCGCTTGCGGAAACGGGAGACCGCTTCGGCTGTCTCTTCGTCATAGAGGATCTCTTCCTCGGACTCTTCGTCCTCCTCGGGCACCGCGGGCAAATAGCCCAATTCCGCCAGGCGCTCACGCACGATGGCCACCTCTTCGCCCCTGTCGCCCATGATCAGCGCGAACGCCGGGGCGTCCTCCGCCATCAGCGCGCGGAAGGTCTCCGCGTCCGTTTCTCCGGTCGGTTCCAATGCGGCGCGGCGCTGAAAGGAGCAGACCGCGCTTTGCACGCCTTCGCCGTAATATTCTTCCGGCTCCTCAAAGCTCAGATAGCCCAGGATCATCAGTCGGATTTGGATATCGAGCACGATGGGCTCTTCCTCGCCCTCGCGCAGTACATCGCCGTTCTCGGGGTGGCGCGTCGGCACGGGTGTCGGCACGGGCGTCGGTTCCGGGGTGGGCGAGGGCGTCGGCAAGGGTTCCGCGTAGGCAATGGGAGTCTCCAAGGCCAATATGGCGACCTGCACGGGTTCCGGCGTCGCAAAAATCTGTACCACAAAGGTGCCGATGGCTTCGCGTCCGCGCAAAAGGCCAACGGCGGCGACAATGAGCAGGATGGCCCCTGCGGCGGCCCAGGCGAGGATGGCGGGTTTTATTTTCGGCATTTGGATCTTCCGCCGTGGCACCTTGGGTGGCCGCCGCGGTGCTTTGGGCGGCGCTTCCGGGTTCTCTTGGACAGACGCTTGGGGCGGGGGTGAGGCCGCAACGGTGACGGGGCGTTCCCGCACGATGGGCGGCGCCGCTTCTATGATCGGTTCGGGCGCGGGTGATTCCGTTGCCCTGTGCGGCAAACGTTTCCACGACGGCGCGGCCTGTTGTTCCTTTTTGGCGGGTGTCGGCACCGCTTCCTGCGCCTTCTGCATCCACGCGGGTGCAAGCGGCTGTTCCCTGCGCGGGGTCTCCTGTTCCCGAATCACGGGCAGGGGCGCGGGTTCTGTTTCTATAGACGCAGGCGCGGGCGGCTCCGCTTCCGCAACGGGAAGGGACGGCGTTTCCGCGTCATCCTTGCGCACCAGTGCCTTTATCTTGTGCTTCCACCACGCGAATGTGAAGCCCGGCTTTTGCTCGGGCAGCGCGGGACGCACAAAGCGCGTGTTGTGCGTGCTGTGCGCGGTTGGGTTTTCCGGGTTCGTCCGGGTTTGCGTATCCTCCATGCGGCAATCTCCTGCATGCAAAGTGTTGTTCGGCATACCAAATATATATGCACGACACGGTACCATGTATTATACGCTAAAATGGGACAAAGACTTGTAAAGGGTGTATGAACTTTCTTAGTCGAAAATGCGGAGGGATTCCGTCTTTTTTCTGACGCGGGCGAGGGCATTGTCCACAGATTTGACGGGTTTTCCCAAGGTTTGTGCGACCTCCGCATAGGAAAGCCCGCGCAGATACAGGGCCAATGCGCGCCGCTCCAACGGCGACAGCGCCCGCTCCAGCAGCAAAACAAAGTTGTCAAAGCGTTCGTTGCCGAGGAAGGCATCCTCGGGTCCTGGTACCTGCAAAGACTCCGACAGCTGTTGCGCGCAGTTTAGCGGGGCATGCTTTTTGCGGTTGGACAGGGTGACGGCGGTCTTGATCTGATTTTCGATGCACAGCTCCGCAAAAGTCCGAAACGCCGCGCCCTTTTGCGGATTGTAATCTGAAACCGCGCGAAGCAACCCTATCATCCCCTCCTGCGCCAAATCCTCCCTGTCCCCCCCGCGCAAAAAATAGGCCCGCGCATGGCAAAGCACGACGGGCTTATATCGGTCATATAGTGCGCGTTCCGCCGCCGCATCGCCTGTGCGCAGGAGAGTCAGCAGTTCGGTGTCACTTATTGCATTGTTGCCTGCTTCAAGCATTATAATAATAAGAATCGCTTTGCGATTCTAACCGCAACTCCACACTCCACACTCCACACCTCACACTATTTTGCAAGGTCCTGCCGCCGCTTTTCAAACATCAAAATCGCCGCCGCGACGCCCGCGTTGAGGGAGCCGACATGCCCGCCCATCGGGATGGAAACGGCGAAATCGCATTTTTCGCGCACCAATTGCGAAAGGCCGGAACCCTCGTTGCCGATCACCAGCGCAAGCGGGCCTTTCAGGTCCTGTTTATCCATGGGCAGGCCCTTGGTATCCGCGCCCGCGATCCAGAGCTTGTTGCGCTTCAATATCTCCAATGCCGCGGGGATATTCACGACGCGCGCCACGGGCATATGCTCGGTCGCGCCCGCGCTCACCTTGACGACTGTGGCAGTGACGGCAGCACTGCGCCGCTTGCCGATGACAACGCCGTGCGCGCCCGCGCAGTCCGCACTGCGCAGGATGGAGCCGAGGTTGTGCGGATCCTCCACCCCGTCGAGCACGATGACGAACGGCGGCTCGCCCTTTGCCTTTGCGGCTTTCAAGATGTCCTCCACCTCGCAATAGCTCACGCCCGCGGCATAGGCGACTACGCCCTGGTGGTTCGCGGTCTTGCCGCCGTGACCGAAGGGCATGCAGAGCTCGTCCAACTTCGCGCGCTCGGTTTCGCGCACCAAAATGCGCGCGTCCTTGGCCAGATTTACGATTTCACGCAGGGAGCCGTCCGGCTGCTTGCTGACCAGCACGGAGTTCAGACTGCGCCCGCTCTTTATGGCCTCGCGCACCGCGTTACGCCCGATGATCAGAAAGGGCTGTTCGTCCTGCCCTGTCTCCTGCGTCGTTGCGGGTTGCGCCGGGGGGAGCGGCTTGCGCGGGGGGAGCTTGGTTTCGTAGGGCTTCTTGTCCCCATAGGGTTTCTTGTCGCCGTAGGGTTTCTTGTCGCCGTAGGGCTTCTTGTCCTCATAAGGTTTCTTGTCGCCATAAGGCTTTTTATCGCCATAGGGCTTCTTGTCCCCTTCGGGTTTGCCATAGGGCTTCTTGTCCCCATAGCTCTTTTTGCCGCCATAATTGGGCTTGCCGCCCTGCGGTGCGCTGTAAGTGCGCTTTCCTCCACCACGGTTGTTATAATCGTTTGCCATTATTCCTCTTCCTTTAATAAATTCGTATTTTGCAGGACCACGGCCATCAGTTCGCTGAGCCGCGCGTCTTCGCCGGAGAGATACAGATAGCCCAACAGCGTCTCTAAGCCCGTGGCCACGCGGTAATCCGCCACGGTGGCATGCTTGGGGATCGTGGCGCTGTGGGCGTTGCGCCCGCGCTTATAGACGGCCAGCTCCTCCGCCGTCAACAGGGGCGAGATGCGGTGGAAAGCCTCGGCCTGCCCGTGCGCGCAGACCAGCTTCGCCGACAGGTTGTGCAGGGCGTGCACGCTTGCGTCGCAATGATCCAGCAGAAAGGTACGGACAAACAGATCATAGACCGTATCGCCCGCATAGGCCAATTGCAGCGCGGGCAGGGCGGCGGGGTCACTGATGGAATTCGCCGCAAAGGCAGCGCGTATACTCTCCTGCATGGTCATATGGGACAGTCTATCCGTTTCTGCCGGAAAGCGCAAGAAAAAGATTAGGGAATGTACGCGTGTACGAAAATCAGCAGTTCGGCCGTCACATAATTGTCTTTTTCGGCGCGGATAACCAACGTTTCCGCGCCTTCTGCGATCGTCAGTTTATATTCCCCTTGAAATACGCCGCCCGCATACACCTCCATCGGTTGTCCGTTTACCGTTACCCGAACCCACGGGTCGCTGCTTACAAGGCCCCGCAGTAAAATGCTGTTCTCCTCATTCGCCATCACGCCGTTCAGCAGCTCTTCCACGGAGGGGTACTCTAACTCCAAGGCCACGGGGGAGAAAGTCAGGGTGAATGGGTCCAGATCAAATTCCCGCACGATGCCCGTGTCATCGCTGATGGCCAGGCAGGAATACACCATGTATACGGATTCGTCTAACGGCGCGTCCGGATAAAAATATTCATAGTAGAAGGGGAAATCGTAGGCGATGTTGTCTGTTTCGGTGGTTGTGAAGAAGAATGTCTCGCCGCTCGGAAAGTAAAATGTGACGCTTTCGCCGGGGAGCATCTCCACCGTAATATACATCACGGGGCTCCCGTCCTTTTCCCCGGCCCGCATGGTCGGCGGATGGGGGAAATCGTCCTCGGAGACCGTTTCCCAACCCGGCCTTGTGGGTGCAGGCGTCGGCTCGGGCATCTGGTTTGCATATGGCAACCGATAACTCCACGACAGATGGGCGGCCAGCACCAGCAATAGCATGATACTGAAGACACGAACCAAAAACAGCACGCCGCCGAGCACCCAGCACAGCGTCCTCCAGGTCTTCCCGCCCGTATCGTTCGCCACCGGAGCGGTCTCTTGTTCGGCGGTCGATGGCGGCAGCGCGGCGACGCACTCGATCTCCACCTTCGCGTCCTTGGGCAAGCGCGCCACCTCCACGCAGGCGCGGGCGGGATGGGGGGCGGAAAAGACGCTGCCATAGACCTCGTTGACGGCCGCAAAATCGTTCATATCCTTGAGGTAGATCGTCGTGCGGATCACGTCGTCCGGTGTCGCGCCGCCCGCCGCGAGCACGGCGGCGAGGTTTTTCAGGCATTGCTCGGCCTGTGCCGCCGCCGTTTCTCCGGCAAACTCTCCGGTGGCGGGGTCGATGGGCAGCTGCCCGGAGACAAAGAGCAAACCATCCGCCAGGACGCCCTGGCTATAGGGGCCGATGGCGGCGGGCGAATCGGGGCTTTGCACGGAAGTTTTCATAAAATGTACACCCTTTCTCAGCATATTGACAGTATAATCGGAAACATGCGGGATTTCCATATAGAAAAGCAAATAAAATGTCTCTTGCGCGAAAAGGATTGTGAAGTCGCTTGTCATCGCGCCCTGCCCTCCACCAACGCGCTGGCTAAGGAAGCCCTGCCCGCGCAGACGGCCCGCTTCGCGCTGTATATCGCGGGGCGCCAGACGCAGGGCCGCGGACGGCTGGGGCGCAGTTTCTACTCGCCCGGGGGCGGGATCTATCTGACGCTCGCCATCCGGGAGCTCGAGACGGAGAGGACCCCCGACGCGCTGACCTGCGCCGCGGCGGTCGCGGTCGCGAAAGCAGTCCGAACGGTCTGCAGCTTTTTGCCGGGCATCAAGTGGGTCAACGATCTGCTGCTGCCGAACGGAAAAAAGTTTTGCGGGATACTCTGCGAAAGAACCCCGGCGGGCTTGGTGATGGGCGTTGGCGTGAACGCGGCGCGCTGCAAATTCCCGGCGGAACTGCGGGAGATTGCGGGGACTTTGGGCCTGCGCCGAAAACAGCGCCGACGTTTGACGGCGGAGATTGCGCAGGAGCTTTTGCGCGTGTTTTGTGAACCCAAAAAAAAGATTATGGAAATTTACAGGGAACAAAATATTTATTTGGGAAAAGAAATTTTATTTTACCAATACGGGGTTGCGTGCAGCGGCGTCGCTGAGCGTATAGACGAAGACGGCGCGCTGATTGTTCGGTTATCGGACGGAAAGCTGCATCATTTGCACACGGGCGAGGTGTCCATACGAAAAATGTGAGGTATATATTGGATATTCGCCAAAAAATCAAATTTTTATTCCTAAAACATAAATACCTTTTTAATAATGTGTAAAATGGTAATGAACTTTCCGCATTTCCATTGAAATATTTTTCGGGATGGATTATGTTCAGCTTACCAAAAAACCAATGAGTGGCGCTGTAAGGCGCGGAGGGGATTTATGGAACAAGTCAACGAAAGAATGCGGGAGATCACGGAATTTCTGCGCAACCTGAACTTCAAGAAAAAGGGCGGCGGTGTGGACAAAGAGGACGTGCTGGATAAGATCGAGCAGCTGACCATCATGTATCACATGATCTTAGAGGAGCAGAGCGATACCATCGAAGCGCTCCAGGCACAGAACCAGGCCCTGGTCGAACAAGCGCAGACCGTGCAGATTGACCCCGCGCCCATCGCGGTCAGCGACAATCGCATCATGGAGATGAGCGAGCAGATGAACCGACTGCATGCCGCGCTCTCGGAAGCGCAGCGCACCAGACAGGAAGCGGAAGAAAAGACCGCGGAACTGCGCGCCGCCATGGAGCGGCAGCAAGCAGCCATGAAGCAGCTGCAAGCCGAACGCGCCGCCGCGCCCGTTGCGCCTACCCTGCCGCTTGCGCCCGTCGCACCGCCTGCGCCCAACCCGGACAAGGACGAACTGGCCCGGCAGGAGTTCTATCTGCAGGCCCTGCGCCGCGAGATTGCGACCTTAGAAGAGCGCCGCGCCGATATGGAGCGCAACCTCTTGACCGAGGTGCGCGCCTTGGAAGCCATACGCAGAATGCGCGAGGAAAACCAGAAGGCAGCCACGGCCGAAAAAACCCAACTGCGTGAAGGTCTGCGCGGCCTGCGTGAAGAATGCGTCCGCGTGCTCTCCGCCGTCAGTGAATTTGACAACACGGACGAAGAGAAAGCGTAACGATTGTGAAAGCAAACCGGAAATACACGGCGCGGTTTATAGCAGGCATTCTATGCCTGCTCGTGCTGTTTTGCGCCATATTCGTGACGACGGCGCGCGCCGAGGAGACGCGCCTGAGCAACGAGATTCTTTCCTTTGAAACGGGCAATATGGTGCTGAACCTGCAGCTGTTGCCGGGAACGCCGCTGATTGACGCGGGCCTGCCCGCTACGTTGCGCGCCGTGGTGCGCTTAGACGCGAAGGTCAACCCGATGCTCTTTTCACAGGCCCAGCCCGCGCCGCATGAGCAGGTGGAAGCCTATATCCCGCCCGAGAGACTGAGTGAACTATATGTGAGCGGCGAACGCGTGAAATACACACTGTACAGCACAAACGGCGCAAAGAGCTATCGCTGCTTCGGCAAATTGGACGGCGGCGCCAACGAGTGGTATGCCTGCGATGATTTCGGACAGATACTCGGCGCGATTGTGGAGATACCCGTGACTTGGACGGGCGTCTACAACCCTGCAATCGCCGGCACTTACGCATTGGAAGCGGATTTGGGTTCCTGGGTCTATGCGGACGCGCGGCCGTATGCGATGCTGACGGTGCAGTCCGACACGCCCGCGGAACTGACTGCAACGCCGACGCCGGAGCCGATACCGGAAGAGACGCCGGAACCGACGCAAGCGCCGGAAGAGACCGCGGCCCCGAGCCCCGAGCCGTCGCCAAGCGCCGACCCGGACACGGAAACAACTACGCCACCCCCGCCCATCGGACCCGTACCGCCGCTTTTGGACTGGCTGATGAACAACTGGTGGATACCGCTCAGTGTCTTGACCGGGATCCTGCTCCTGATCGTTCTCATCGTGCTTATCGGCAAGAGCAGTCGAAAAAAGAAAGCGGCGCCGAGCCGCTGGTGGGATGCCTGATAGACTGCAAGCTTGAAAAACACCAAAAATAGTGGGGGACTTATGCAAGACGCAACGACGAACAAAAGAATACGGATGGGGCAAGGGCTGCGAGTCTGCCTTTGCTTTGCGTTGGTATTCGTTCTCTTCGCATTGCTGAATTCGCTGTCCTTAGACGCACAGACCCGCGCGGATCCGGATACCGCCCTGCCCGGCAGCGGGGAGACGGAAACCCCGGCACCCGTTACGACGGAAGAGCCGCAGGACAGCCCTGCGCCGGACACAAGCGAGCCCCCCGAAACGGATATCAACGAGACGTCCGGGCCGGATACAACGCCCGACGAGAGCCCCACTCCCCCGCCGCAGGGAAACGATTGGGGGAAATATCCGAGCGCGATGGGCAGCCAGGAGGGCGCGTTCCGCCCCGGCAATATCCTGGTCGCTTCGCAGATGCGTATCTTGAAAGCCCAGACTAACGCGCGCATTCGGGAACTCTCCCTTGCCGTCGGTGCACAGCCGTATTCTTTGCCGCAGGGCTGGGAAGGCTGGTTTACCCAGGTGTTGGCCCTGTATGCCGTGCAAAATAACTGCGCGGAGGACTTCCCCTACGGCGTGCGTTTGGATCAGGCGAAAGATATCTCGGAATTCGGCTCCCTGTATTGGGACTTGACGCGCATCGTCACCTTTGAGGAAAACGGCCAGCCCGCCGTCTCCATCGAGTGCAAGGATATCTTTTGGACGGCGCGGCAACTGGGATTTACGAACGCGCAAACCGAGCAGTTCAACCGACTGCTCAGCAAACAGAATGTGGATAAAGTCAAAGCCCTCGCTTCCCAGAGCATTATTTCCGTCGTGGACAACGGTGACTGGGAACAGCTCCTGCGCAGCATTCCCGAGAACCTGTCCGGGAAGCGCCGCGCTGTACTGATCGCGGCCCTCTCCCTGCGGGACAAGGTATCCTATTTTTGGGCGGGCAAGAGCACCTTCAACGGCTGGGATATACGCTGGGGGAATCTCTATGTGGTGGACCGCGAGGGGGACGGCAGCTATGGCTATGCCAGACCCTTCGGCATGGATTGCAGCGGCTATATCACCTGGGTCTTTGTGAATGCCGCGTCCTCGCAGAAGATCGTAAGCAGCATCGGCAACGGCTCCTCCAATCAATGGACGAAATCCACCTCTATCGCATGGGCGGATCTGCGCCCCGGCGACCTGGTGTTCCGGCAAAAACCGGGCGATGAAGGCACCAACCATGTGGGCATCGCGGTCTATCTCGGCGAAGACGGCCACTGGCGCATCGTCCAGTGTGGCCACTCGGGCAAGGGCGTCGTCCTCGTACCCATGGAAGATGGCGAGTTCCGCTACGCGCGCCGCCCGGCGTGGTATGATGATTAAACGGCTAACCGCTAACCGTAGGGGCGGATAGTATCCGCCCGCCGGAGTGGAAAGAGGAAAGATATGTGACTCGTATCTTTCCTCTTTTTATTTTCCTAACAAATCTCCCGCACGGGGCGCATTTCGATATACCCGCGCCAGCCTAATGGCACCAATTGCATGCGCGGCGCCAATTCGTCGGCGTATTCATAGCCGTATATTATGGGGTTGAACGCACTATCCTTTTTCTTTTAGTGTAGCCGCGAACTGTTCCAAACTATTGAGAAGATGCATATCAACGCAGGCAACCGTCCGCTCGTCGGTCATAAAGTAAATAGCTTCATTGAATTTCAGATAGGTGAGAAATGCACTTTATGGGCATAAGTTTTGCATTTTCAGTTGACGATTCCACAAAGTTCGATTATCCTATTAAATGTAAAACAGCGGCGCAAAACGTGTCGGAAAGAAGGAAAAAGTTCACAATGAAAAAGATCACATGCGAACTTTGCGGCAGCAATGACATTACAAAAAGCGAGGATTATTTTATTTGCGCACATTGCGGCACAAAATACAGTACCGAAGAAGCAAAGAAACTGCTAATTGAAATTACAACTCCCATTCAAATCGACCATTCGAGAACGGTGGAGACCTCCCGACAAAATGCACGGCGTGCGCTTCAAAACGGAAACTGGGAAGCCGCTTACAAGTATTATGGCATGGTGGAGGAGCACGAGCCAAAGAATATAGAGACAATCGTATTTTCAGCGTGTAGTGTTGTAATGCTTTCCCTTGCGGATGAGAACATATACAAACGAGAGCAAGCGTTCAATGTGCTGAATCAGGTCATTTCGAGCGTGGAGGATTTGTGGGATGTGGAAGAGGACTATGAAGTATTGGTCTCCCTTGTTAGCGCGTATCTGCTTAAGCTTTTTGATGCTGAATTTGCGCATAACATTAGTAAAGACCCGAAGGGAAATGTTACCGGTTCAGATGCATCTGTAACTAAGAAACTGTTTTGGACTACAAACCTACAGTTCATCGATACGTTGGAACGCATTTGTAAAAAACACAATCAAGTGTATTTGAATCGTATTATCATAAAGCACTGTGATTTTGCTTTGCGCGCACCGCATAAGACATTCTTCAGAACACTGAAACGTGATACCATAGACATGTTTTGTCCGAAAATAACAGCGTGCCATAAACGATGGAATCAGATAGATTCTGCACATAACAGCCCCCCATTGAGTGTCATTGTGAAACCCTATAAAACAATTATCAAAGAAGAGAGCATTAACGCTATTGGCTGTTGGGTTGGAATTGTGGTTGCAATCATCTTGTTTAACATCATACTAATAAGTGTTTGTAATTAAGGGATATTAAGGAAGGCAAGAGCATAATCCATGACAGCAAAAAATAAAACAGGAACCCGTAAGGTTCCTGCTCTTTCTTTGTTTGCTTTTCCTACCGAATCTCCCGCACGGGGCGCATTTCGATATACCCGCGCCAACCTAACGGCACCAATTGCATGCGCGGCGCGAGTTCGTCCGCGTATTCGTAGCCATAGACTACGGGGTTGAACTTTTCGATACGCTCCCAGAGCCCGAATATGGCCGCTTCAAAGTCCGCGTCGTCATAGGGTTCGCCCTGAAAGACCAACAGTTTGCAGGGTGGCAGCTCCACGAGCTCGAAGCCCTCGGGGACTTCCCCGGCATAGTCTGCGGGGACTTCCACCCCCTGTGCGTAGACGCCCGTGCCTTCGGGGCGCAGGTTTTCGGGCAGCCACATGCCCACGGGTTCGCCGAGGGCCTCCTTGATATGGCTTACCCTCTCCCACGGTACGGAGTTCCCCGTCCCGTCGTCCACGCAGCCGAATTCTTCACAATACCCGAAGTAATCCTCCGCTGCCGCCGCTCGTTTCAGCAACAGCTTGCGCGCGGGGCGCTCCACGATCTGCGTAAAGATAATGGCCGTCTTTTCTTCCATGTTCTGTTCCTCCCTGTTTTTTTGGCGGCGATCCAAAAAGCGATAGGGGACGATCCAGTCGCGGGGGGTTGCCGTAGCCGCAAACGGCTTCGGTGCGATACCGAACGCATTTGAAAAGGCCCGCGTAAACCCCTCGTGGCTGTCAAAAACAAAGTCCAGTGCGATATCCAGCACACGGGCGTCGCTGTGCCGCAGCGCCAGCGCGGCATCCGTCAAGCGCCGTTCGCGGATATAGGCAAAGGGCGTCTGCCCATAGTGTTGCCGAAATATGCGCGCGGCGTGATACTGCGAGTACCCGGCGGCCCGCGCCAACCCGCTTGCCGTGATCGGCTCGCGCAGATGCGCGAGGATATATGCCCGCATGCGCGCCGCGGCGGCCTTTGTGTTCGGATCCGCTTGCTCCATAGACTGTCTCCTGCGTGCAGTTTAGCGCGTGTGGCGAGGGGATTCTTGACCTTGACTGCGAACTTATAAGACAAGCACAACAGAGCCCGCCGTGATCAGCAATCCGCCGATAATGGATTTCACGTCCGCCTTTTCTCTGAGGATAACGAATGCAAACAGCATGGAGATCACCACGCTAAGCTTATCGATCGGCACAACCTTGGAAACAGGGCCCATTTGAAGCGCCTTGTAGTAGAACAACCAGGACAGGCCCGTGGCGACACCCGACAGCACCAGAAACAGCCAGGATTTTCGCGTGATATTGACCACCTCATGCTGCTTGCCGCTGATAAAAACGATTCCCCACGCCATCAGCAGCACGACCACCGTGCGGATGGCGGTTGCAAGGTTGGAATTCACGCCCTCCACGCCCAATTTCGCTAAGATGGATGTCGCCGCCGCAAACAGCGCGGATAACAACGCAAATACGATCCACATGATCTATGTGCCCCCTATGTGATAATCATACTTGCATTTTACACCGCTTCTATTTATTTCGCAATCAGGAAACAAAAATATGCAGCAGCCACGCCCATATCCGCGGATATTCCCGCAATATTGTGCTCCGTATCTCCGCATAGTCTGCGCTTGTCAGTTCGGCGATCTTTTGCCAGGCATATTCGCCCTTGGCCGCTTCGCCGATGGCAATATGCCCCTGCGCAAACCCGCCCATCGCGACCCTTGCCGCGGACGCAAAGCCCCCAACGGCATACATGCCCGCCGCCACGCCACCCAGAGCAAGCAAACCAACGGCAATCCCGCCTATGGCGAACGCGCCGAGTGAGAAGCCGCCGAGTGCAAATATGCCCGCGGCCAGCGCGCCGATAGCGAGCAGGCCCACCGACACCGCACCTATCGATACCATGCCCACCGAGACCGCGCCGATAGCGAAGATGCCCTTTGCGACCGTCCCGATGGCGAGTATCCCCTTCGCCTTGCGTATCCCAATGCCGATGTTCACATGCACCAGCGGCAGACCCCAAAGCGTGCGCTCGGATTTGTACTCATAATGGTAGGCGCGGGGATAGACCGCGACCGATTCCGCGCGCGGCGCGTTGCCGACCAATTCGTCCATACTGAGCTCGAAAAAGCGGGACAGTTCCATCAGCTTGTCCATCTCGGGCGTGGTCTGCCCCAATTCCCATTTGGAGACGGTCTGCCGCGTCACGTTCAGCTCGTAGCCAAGCTCCTCCTGCGAGAGCCCCTTTTCCCGGCGCAGTTGCATTAAATTTTCATGAAAACGCATATTTTTTATACCTCCTGTGCAACATAGATATATCGCCCACGCCCGAAAAAGGCCACCCGTTTGGGCTGGAAATTTGTCAACCAAACTTAACATGTACCGATTGTGAAGCTATTCGTCGTACGAATCCGCAAAAAATATGTTTTCATGATACCACAACCGTGTTACAATGCAAGCGTCTTCGGCAACACTATAGTTTCGGAAGGAGAAAATCCATGCGTACAAAAAGGTTTATAGCCATCGCGCTCATACTGATTCTGGCGCTTTCTCTCGCCGCTTGCGACAGCGGCAACGGCGATGCGCCCGATGGCGTCATTCGGGAAAACGATACCCCGGAACCGAGTGCCGTACCCACGCCCGAGCCCGGCATCTATGTCCTCTCTGCGGAAGGTACTGTGCAAAGCGATATTGGAGCGGAGGGCGGAGAAGCCTCGCAGGGTTTTTTCATGAACTATTCCTTCAGCCTGTACGCCTGCCAGACCGACGCGCAAAATCCTCCGGGCGCAGGCGGGTATGAAGGCGTTGCCAGATTATCGGCAGCGTCCGACTTCGCCGACTCCATCGGCGGCCTGCTCGAAGGCATTGGCGCGCCGGTCTCCGTCGATTTCGATATGGCCTCGAACGCCCTCGGCCGCGCGCTGGCCTTTGTTCTGCAAGGGGATGACTCGGACGCGGCGCTGCGGGCGGATTGCGCGCCCATGTTCGATGGCGGCAGGCAGTTCAATATCGCCGCTTCTGCGGGCGGTTATGATTCCTCGCAAAACTATACCGATACGGGCGCCTGCCCGCTGCCCATGACCATAGAAGTCTTCGGCGACCCGCAAGACCTCGTCCGCCCGGCGCTGATTACCCTACATCTGTGCGAGGGCGAGCTTGTACTCCAATTTGAAGGCACGCTAAGCTTTATGCCCTGGTTCGGCAGCGGAAGATATTTCGATTCGGATGCGTTCAAAGCCAAGATCAGCGCTGTGCTGGGCGAATAAAAAGGGCAGAGACTCTATATCCATTCGGTGATCATTTGTATGGTCTTCATGATCCATGCAAGGGCGCCGTTGAACCGAGTACGAATCGCGCAGGGATCGCCACACTTGTATGCTGTCTTTCATGATGACTATGAGTGTCTACGGGCGATTTTTTCGTCTGTATATGTACACCGCTATCGCGCCCATTCCGCTGTCCACCTTTGCGGGCGAACCAACCAGCAGCATAGGCAAGAGCTTTCTCAAAAGCTACGCGGCGGTCTGCTTGGAGGGCGCAGTTATCGTCCTCGCCTACGTGATATTCAGCGTGTTCGCAAGCGCCCCGCCCGTTGTGCCGCAGGGCGCAAGCCCCGTCACGATGGTTTGGAGTTACATGGGCGAGTTGGTGTTCAACTTGCTTGTGCTGACGGGCGCGGTGAAGATGGCGGACAGGGTTGTGCGTGAGATGTTTGGATTGTAGTGGAAGAAAAATATTGTGTCATGCTTTGGCTAAGTCTATAATAGGCACAGAGAATTTTCTTAGGCGGAGGTTGTAGGGTTGACTGAATATTCTAAAGCAGAGTTGGAAGCAGCTCACAAAGCTATATCATCATCTATTCGCAAGATAGAAAACGCGAAGGAAACTTTGTCAAAAAAGAATCCTCCCCCAAAAGCACAATTAACTCTGGCATCAAGAAATCTGAGCGCACTT
>Ga0123353_10000852_pt1 | contig 37038 bp, 34 predicted proteins | sample TergutLab28metaG_3_FD_92763 | JGI IMG/M metagenome (GOLD analysis project Ga0123353, IMG submission 92763) | Labiotermes labralis P3 segment gut microbial communities from Petit-Saut dam, French Guiana - Lab288 P3 | ecosystem: Host-associated > Arthropoda: Insects > Digestive system > Gut ... | reverse complement strand
CCAAGATAAATGAAATCTAAATCTTATACAATCGTATAATGAAAATGAAATTTATTTTGGTACATTAAAGTATATAAGTGTCTAATATTTTAATTGTTTTTCCTATATAATTTTGAGAAAGTTTAATCAATTTTTCTTGAGAAGTGGTAGCGGCTTTCACACATTTTCCTACGAGCTACCAGCGTGCAAAAATAGCAAATATTGTCAAACGAAGGTAATGCCGCTATCACGCAAAACTGCCCGTTAGCAGCAGTGGCTGCCATGTCATTTCTCTTTAAAATTCGTGTATCTATCTCAAAATCAATTATTTCAATAGTATCAAATCAAAATACATAAGCCTTGTTTTCAATTCCTTATCAGGTGGCAATCCCATATATTCTTTCTCTTGTGTTTCGGAGGAAAAGATAGTTTTGAAATCGGTTGCTTCATAAAATTTCAATGTTGTCTCGTTGTTGTACGCATCCACAGTGAGATACCGGCATGCGTTCATGTTTGCGGGAAGAAGTGCCCACTGTTTAATATAATCCATCAATTCTCTCCCTATGCCTTTTCCACTATACTCTCTGTTTACTCCCATTCTCCCAATTAGCGTTGCAGGATAACTACTGAGCGTTTTTCATGCGGAATATTTTCAGTCAGTCTCTTGCGTCTATTATTTGGCAGGTTACGAGCATCAATACTTGAATTTGACAAAGTAAATGCACATACAACTACTGACCTATTGTCATCTAAACGATAACAATAGGATTTTCCCAACAATTGTTATTCATATTTTTGAGCATGATTGAGAAAAAAATCATCTAAATCATCATCGCCGCACGAAAATTTTACAATCTCGCCAGTAAGAGGATAAAGTGTACAATATTTTCTAAGAAATCCTATAAGCCAACGAAACTATTTGCCCAATGGATCGCTTTTAGACGAAAATCTCGTACCCGTTCAATGGGCTTCGGAAATTCTTGACACGAGGTTTCTTGGTCGTCCGGAAGAGAAAGTGCGTTTTCGTGTTGGCGATTTGGTCGAAGTGCTATACGGTAATACGGTTGCACTCGAAATTGTAGCCGCACTACCTCGTTCGCCGGAATGGGTAAATGAAAGAAGAAAAACATACCCTGACTTTCATCTTGATTCTTCAGACGATTGCTATTATGCACTTGGATACAGCAATAATGGAAAGCAACGATGTCGAAATATCACTCGAACCAATTATGTCCATGGTATCATATAAGAGTAATAAAAGAAAAAGTGGACGCATAAGAATGATAGAATGGGACGTTGATGAAGCTAATAATGTATGGTATGCAAAAAAAGGTAAGAGCATAGGAACACTCAGATGGATTCTAAACGAAGGTACCCTTACCATTAAAGGCAAGGGCGAAATGCCGGATTATTTTTCTGCAGATTCACCATGGCATCAACATAAAGAATCTATTCATACTATTATTATGGAAAACGGTATTACAAATATTGGAGAAGATGCCTAATGACAATGGAAGAGATCGTGCAAGAAGTAAGAGATTATCGCAATGGAAAATAGAACAGTGTTCGATACCAATATTTGGGTTAGTTACTTCATTGGTAAGAAAACCGATGAAGTAATAAAAATGACTGAAAAAAGTATTGTTTTTCTACATTCAACACCTTCTATTGATGAATTGATAGATGTATTATCGCGCAAAAGTTTGAAAAATACAAGTTAAACCTCGAAGATATTTTCCTTTTTTACACCAACATTTCTGATTTTTGTTACACAGAGCCCAAATTCAGAGATTGTCCGGATCCCAAGGATAACTTTCTTTTCGACCTTGCCCTACAAGGTAATGCCAAATATTTAGTTTCCGGAGATCCTGATGTATTGGGAACTCCGGTACCAAGCGAAATATTACAAGTTACCAAACTCCTTAATTTTAAAAATAAGTTGCAAATTTAGTATAACTTTTTTATAAAATTGTATTGTCCCGCTATAGCATTTAACGTATAAATACCCGCAAGTAAAACATTGTATTTTTCAAATTCACACAAATGGCGATGAATAGGGAAACAGCGTTCAGAATACCATTACAGCCTCAAACCTCTCACTCCACAACTCGTCTCTTTTTACATCATATTATGGAAAACTCCTGTAACATCGTCATCCTCCTCAATACGATCGAGCAGTTTTTCTACTTCAGCTTTTTGGTCGTCGGAGAGCGTTTTCATATCGTTTGGAATTCGCTCAAATTTAAAATCTTTAATTTCAAATCCGTTTTCTTCCAAATGTTTTTGTAGTGGACCAAAACTTTGGAAGTTAGCATAAATTAAGATGGTATCATCCTCTTCAAAGATTTCATCAGCATCGTAGTCAATGAGCTCTAATTCTAATTCTTCCAAGTCAATACCGGTCTTTTTGGCAATTGTAAATCGGCATTTCCTTTCGAAGATAAAATCTAGCATACCCTGTGTTCCCAGCGTGCCGTTGTATTTATTAAAATAGCTGCGAATATTTGCGACGGTGCGCTGGTTGTTATCGGTAGCTGCTTCAATTACAATAGCTACTCCATGGGGGGCATAGCCTTCAAAAATTACCTCTTTGTATTCGGAAGTATCTTTTTCAAAGGCTCTTTTAATGGCGCGCTCCACATTATCTTTCGGCATATTTTCTGCGCGTGCGTTGTGAATAAGTAACCTTAATTTCGAGTTAGTGTTCGGATCTGAGCCGCCTGTTTTGGCAGCCATTGTAATTTCACGCCCAAGCCTGGTAAACACTTTCGACATGTTTCCCCAGCGTTTAAACTTGCGTTCTTTTCTAAATTCAAATGCTCTTCCCATAGTAGAATTTTTTATTAATAATTATAATATTATTTTTTCTCCCTTTTCCCAAAAACAGTAACATTAATATATCTTTTCGGGTTATTTCTGATGTCAACAATAAGTTCATCAAGACTTTTCAGTGTGGTGGCGAGTTTTACATATAATTCATCTTCATTCAACAACTTTGCCACATCGCCGGTACCAGTATTAATTTTTCTTATAAGTTCTTCAATTTGAAGAATGGTGTTGTTGGTATTCACTATCACTTCTGCTACATTGGCTTTGGCGAGCGTGTCGGCAATTTGGTTAAAGTTGGAAACCACAGTTTTTAATTCCGGCGATATTTCGGTGAGCGTTTTTGAGAAAGAGGTTATTTCTGTTACAATTGAGCCGAAGTTAGCCTTATTGTCTGCTATCACCAGATCTAATGAAGCGGTTATAGATTCAATATTACTTAAGGTTTGTGCAAGTTTTTCGGCGCCGCTTTGGTTTGCCAGCACGTCTTTAAGTGAAACAGCAATTGTATCCACAGATGTTAAAATATTGATTATCTGGTCTTTCATTGCCTCTATCCCATCTGTAAGCTGGGGAATGAGGCCACAGGACAGTGTATCTCCGGGTTTGGCGTATTGTGTATCTGAGCCTAATTCCAACCGCACAATAATTCCACCCAGCATATCTCGTGAGGTAACGTCGAAACGGGAATCTATTGGCAGCCTAATCCTTTCATTTAACACATACTCAGCCAAGACCTGCACAGGATCTTGGTTAATGAGTTTCACCTTGGTAACCTTTCCAACAGGATAACCCTGCAGATACACGATTGCTCCCGAATAAAGCCCTCCACTGTTTTCATACACAGAATAATAGAACTCTTTCTTGCTGAATGTGTCAATTCCTTTTAAGAAGTTAGAACCAAAGTAAAGAATTAGAAGAGCTAAAATACAGAAAACAGCAACTTTTACTGATTTTGCATTACGCTCAGAATATTTCGAAGATTTGTTTTTTTCTTCCATTTTAAATAAAATAAGAGTGCAAAAATAGTAGAAAATCCTATTTTTGCAAACATTTTTATAGTATATTTGTGCAAATCATTGATCGTTATATTTTTACGAAATTTTTGACCGCTTTTTTTTATGCAATTGTGCTTTTTATGGCAATTGTTGTGGTTTTTGATTTTTCAGAAAATGTTTCTAAATTTATGGATTTTAAAATTTCATGGATGGATGTTATTTTTAAGCACTATCTTAATTGGATACCCCACTTTTTCAATCTCTTTATTCCTCTTTTTACATTTATCAGTACTATTTGGTTTACTTCCAAGCTCTCTTCAAATAATGAAATAATAGCTATTTTAAGTGGGGGTGTGAATTTTTATCGCTTGATGGTGCCCTATTTGGCTGGAGCAATATGTATTGCCATGCTTGCGCTTTTAATGTCGAATGTTATTGTGCCAAAATCTACTCAAAGATTTGAAAATTTCAAAAATCAGTACATGTCGCGATACTCTAAAACAACCGCAAACTTTCACATCCGAAACTCTGAAAACAGCTACATCTATGTGGATCGCTGGAATATTAAAAGTAAAAAAGGATACATGTTCTCTTATGATGAGCTGGGAAGCGCTTTTGTAAAATACAGGATAACAGCGCAGGAAATTATATATAATGATTCTTTAAAAATATGGGAATTATATAATTATAAAAAAAGAACCACCTCATATTCAGGAGAAAAAATAGTTACCGGTGAATATATGGATACTGTATTTAATATTACACCGTTAGATCTAGCTAAAGATAAAGATGCTTGCGAGGTTATGACCTTTGGCGAAATTAGAAAGTTTATACGCAGCGACAAAGAGAAAGGTGGAGGTATGGCGAGGTTCTACATCATCCAAGCTCATAAAAGGATTGCTAATTCTGTGGGAATTATCATCATGACTCTGCTTGGTTTGAGTATTGCTTTCCGCAAAACCAGACGGGGTGTGGGAGTACATCTCTTCTTTGGAATTGCATTGGTGTTCATATTTGTTTTCCTTCAACAAATATCTACTGCTTTTTCAATCTACAGTGGCTTCTCGCCTGCCTTAGGCACATGGATGCCCAATATTATCTATTTCGCTATTTGTATATTTATGATTCGGAATTGTCAAAAATAAAATTTAAAACTTTATGATATGATTACTTTACTAAGCGACTGGAAGTTGCGCGATCCTTACCTTGGAATTTTTAAAGGGCAACTCTTCAGGCATATCCCTAATGCTCAGATCGTGGATATTACCCATAGTTTAGAGTTGTTTAACCTCTCCCAAACCGCTTTTGTGGCAAAAAATAGCTGCCCTGTTTTCCCTGAAAAAAGTTTGCATATTATTCTTTCGGGACTCTCTTTTTCCACCGACACAAAACCGGTTTTGGTTGTTCATAAAAATCACTTTTTCCTGGGAGAAGATACTGGTGTTTTTTCTATGATGTTTTCTGCTGAAACCGGTTGGAAAGCATATCAATATGATGGAGATGTTTTACTTTGTATTACCGAAAAACTAGCGATTATGGCATCGTGGGTTTTGCAAAATAATTATCTTGAAAATACAACACCCTACCCTACATTAAAATTCCAAATCAGCAACCTGACGGAACCCGATTATAACGCTGGACAAAAAATAATTTCAGGGAAAATTGCCTATATTGACTCTTGCTGCAATGCGGTAACCAACATCCCCATATCAATGTTTGAGGCGGCAGGAAAAAGGTTAGGTAAAGCTATTGTTTCAACTAATCGTCCATTAAAAATAACCCGTTGGCATCCGTTTTATAATTCCAAAGAGCAAGAGGTGTTCCTTGTTTATAATCGCTTGGGGTTTATTGAGGTTACTTTATTCAACGGAAATATTGCTGCCTTAGCCGATATTAAAGTAGGACACAATATTGATATCTATTTTTCGTAATCTTAGAATGATAAAAAAGAATCTGTTTCTGTTATTTATTGTTTTTAATCTGCTTGTTTGTAAAGCACAGGAGGAAGTGGTACGCCAGGTGACCTATGCCAACTTCGATTCACTCTGTTTTCATTTCTATGAATTAACCGCAATAGAGTTTGACGTGAGCCAAAAGTTTGGCTGCGAATTTCTTATTACACAATTGCTTAATAAAACTGAATATTTCTCGAAAGATTCGCTCGATTATTGGTGGGATATTTATTATCCGGAAGACTCGCTTGTTTATTTGTGGAATGTTTTCAATACCGACTCTAGTATTTATTTTGTATTTAATGAAGAAAATCCCGATATTTTTCTTTATGAGCCCGGAAATTACAATATTGAGTTTATTGTCTCTAACATATATGGCTGCGCAGATACATTGACAAAATTCAATGTAATTTCCATAGACAAAATGCCCCAAGTAGATTTTTCATTTACCCCTGAAAACGCGCTCTTTGCAGAGTATTTTGGGGAAGTAGAATTTACAAACCTTACCGACCCCGAACTATTAAATGATACAGCCGTAGTGTGGTTATGGGACTTTGGAGATCATGTAGTAAATGGGGTAACTCCGTCACCGGTGCACCTTTTCAGTGTGTGGGGTGATTATCATACCACTTTTCATTTGAAAACCAAAAACGGCTGCAAGGTGGCGCTCACGAAAACAGTAGTTATTGAGGGGGAATTATTTTTTCCCGATACTTTGAAATTGTATTCACAAACAACTCCTTCTATTTTTGCTGTAAGCAACCTGAACACCCACATACCTCAAGATAACCCCGATCAATTTAGAACTAACCATCTATTTGTGTATAAAGAAAATGGAGAAATTGTATATGAACAAAAAAATTATGATACTTATAAAAAAAATAATGTTATTGTAGAAGGAACCTATTCTCTTAGTGTTATGGATTTAGATGAAGGGATGTATTACTACTCTTTTTATTACAAAGGAAAAAGCAAGATGGTGCACTATAGTGGGGATGTTTGGGTAGACTATGTTGATTAATTTATGACTCAGCACTTAAAAAAACAGATATGAAACTTAAAACAACCGTTCTTTTGCTGCTATCTTTCTTTGTTGCAGAAAAACAGTGTATTCTTTTTTGCCAAAACAAACCAGATGATATTGTAGGATATTACCTCAATGAAGATCCTTTTTCCGGTACGCTTTCACAAATCTATATCTATAATGCCGGTAATGGTACGTATGAAGGGATTGTTATTTGGACGAAAGAAGAAGACCGAAAACAGTTTGAGGGTTTGGTGTTTCTGAAAGGAATGACCTTTAATACCAAAGAGAATGAGTGGGAAAATGCTTCAATTATCTATCCGGGAAAAAAGGGGAAATTTAAAGCTTTTATGCGCCTTGAAAAAGATGATCTACTGCGTGTAAGGGGTTACTGGGGTGTATCTATGTTTGGAAAAACATTGTATTGGCCCAAAGAACAGGTATCAAGAAACCCAAAGATTACACATCCGTGAGGGGGGAGATTTAAAATTTATTGTTTAAAATTTAAGATTTAATGTTCAAAATTCAATGTTCCGTATTTAAAGTGTTCCGTATTAAATATTTAATACTTGTTTTCGTTTTCTCTTTTCCCTCATGCGCCGCCTCGCCTCCGAAGTATATTTTCTACTTTATTGGTGATGGTTTTGGTTTTGGGGTATTGACTTACAGTGAAAATATGGCGAGAGAAAAAGGAGACACGCTTGTTTTTTCGCAATTTCCGGTAACGGGATTTACCACCACTCACTCTGCCAATAAGCTGGCAACATGTTCATCTGCTGCGGCAACAGCTTTAGCTTCAGGAGAGAAGACGGGTAATAGTATGTTGAATGTATCGCCGGATGCCGGGCGTACTTTTACGCCTATCTCCTTTCTACTCCATAAACAGGGATATCGAGTGGGTATTGCTACATCGGTAAGTATTGACCATGCCACACCGGCAGGCTTTTATGCACACTCCGCAAGCAGAAAGAGTTATTATACCATTGCCAAACAGCTACCTGCTTCTGGGTTTGAGTTTTTTGCTGGAGCTGGATTTATTGAACCCGCACCCGAAGACTCTGTTTCTATTTTTTCGCTACTACGGGAAAATGGATATGTTGTTTCAACCTCTATTTCACAATGTTCAGGATCTAAATCATTGAAAAACATATTAATTCAACCGCAGGGAAAAGATAATATCCAACTTCCCTATTCTATTTATAAGGATAAAGATGATTTTACTTTAGCGCAAATTACAAATTTGGGCATAGAAAAGTTGTTGGTGCAAAACAACCCGTTTTTTTTTATGATTGAAGGTGGGCTGATTGACTGGGCAAGCCACGATAGTTTGGCATACGAACTGTATGGCGAGGTAAAAGAGTTTTCAGAAGCTATTGGAGTAGCGCTTAAATTTTATAAACAGTACCCAAAAGAAACTTTAATAATTGTTACTGCCGATCATGAAACTGGTGGTGTTTATATTTCTCAAGAGGGGGTGTGTTTTTCAACGGGCGATCATACCGGTAATATAGTTCCGGTTTTTGCCATTGGCACAGGGGCGGAAAACTTCTCGGGGCTCTATGATAATACTGAAATTGTGAAGAAACTTTTGTGGAGCGTACGGGAGTCGAACCCGTGACCTTTAGACTGCCAGTCTAACGCTCTAGCCAACTGAGCTAACGCCCCATTTTGAAACGGGCGGCAAATGTATAAAAATAGTTTTATCTAACCGCAGTTATCTTCATTATTATTGTTTGGCAGGGCGCTATTTTATTTCCATCTCCGGAAGCCCCATAGGCTAAATGAGATGGAATGATCAGCCTGGCTTTGGCACCACTGTTCAACAATTGCACCGCCTCGTGCAAACCGGAAATTTCTTCTGTTTTTTCTACAACAAACCGTTTCAGTCCATCTTCTTTCGAGCTATATACCTTCTCCCCACTCAACAGCCATGTGCTGTATGTCAACATTACTGTTGCCCCTCTTTCAAAGTTTTGTCCACTGCCTGTTTTTGTTATTTCATAGCGCAACCCTGTATTGGTTTGTTTCATATTCCATTTCGATCGCTTCAAAAAAAGCTCAATATCTTCATCTTCAAGCTCTACTAATTTTTGACCACCTAAAATAAAAGGATCAATCTCTTCTGTTTGGCGCATTGTAGTTTGAATAATGCCGGTAGGAGCAGGGTTGTTGCAGGAAAATAGGAGGCAAAAAAGGAAAAAAAATATTTTGAACATTAAATTTAAATCTTAAACATCGCTTAATCTATTAAGTTCCGGGTGTTCCCGAATAATTTCTTCAAAATATTTTATTGTGTTCTCCAATGTGTTGTAATGGTATGAGGCTGCCGCGTTTTTATGCCCACCGCCATTGAAGTAGGTTTGTGCAAATTTATTTACATCAAACGCTCCTTTAGAGCGAAAAGACAAACGGATGCGCTTTTCTCTTTCTGAAAAAAATGCTGTAAAATAAATACCTTTCAGTGAAATACCATAATTAACAAACCCTTCTGTATCACCCTCTTTGAAGTTGTTTTCTTTCATTTCTTCATGAGTAAGATACATATATGAGGTGCCAAGGTGGGGGAAAATTTTTAATTTGCTCAAACTGAGTCCCAATAAACGGATACGGCTCTCTGCATAATTATCGTAAATTTCTCGGTGAATCTCTTCGCCATCTATGCCTATTTTTATTAACTCTGCCAACAAGGTGTAGGTTTCAGGATAGTTGCATGAAAAACTTAAAGAACCTGTATCGGTAATAATTCCTGTATAGATACAGGTTCCAATCTCTTTATTTAGAAAGGGTTTGTTGTTTATCTCCTTTAAAAAACGGTAAATATTTTCACAGGTTGAGGTGGTGTTAGTGTTTGAGTAGATAAGGTTGCATTGCGCTACGGGATCGGGATGGTGATCTACCAATACTTTGTATGCCTTTGTTTCTAAAAGCACACTTTCCAAATCAACCCCACTGCGATGTTCGGCACTCATATCTACCAAGAAAAGAATATCGGCCTCTTTGATTATTTTTTTTGCTTCTTTAAATTGTTTTTGCGCATTTATGATAGTATCTGCACCTGGCATCCATTTGTAAAATTCTGGCATATTATTAGGAATCACACATGTAATCTTAAGTCCTAATGCTGTAAAATAGGCTCTTAATGCCAAAGAAGATCCTATTGCATCTCCATCTGGATTATAGTGGGTACAAACCACAATGTGTTTACTTTCTGTTAATTTTTGTTGAATTTCTGAAATTTTGGAGGGGGTGAGCATGTGTTTAAAGTTTGTGGCAAAGAAACAACAAATATTCAAATATGGATTGGGGACACAAATAAAGAAATACCGATAATTAACTATTACTTCTTTTTGTTCGGCAACTCTAAACCATACCCCTTCCTGCGGTCTTCAACCTTCAACCACAATCCGAGTAAAAGTGCCAAAACACCAAAGCAGGAGAATATTAACATAGGAATCCGATAGTTGTAAATAGATTCTCCTTCAATACTATCTATTTTATTCAGATGGAACGAAATTTCAGCAATAGCCGCATCGGAATCGGGAGATTCTAACTCGGAATATGCACTGATTTGGATTTGTAGCTTCTCAACCATATCGTGGCGTTTCTCCTTGTTTCTGTAAACCAGCATTAGTTTATCTAAACCTTGCTCTACTTCTGTGTTTTTTTGAATTACCTTGCCATCAAATTCTTCAGATGTAATTAAGCGAAGGGAATCCAGTTTTTGGGCATCTGCAAATAAAATAGTAGATTGGGTTTTTATATTTTCTATTCCCGCTCTAATTTCTGTCTGATTCTTTCCTACACCAACGTTTGTTTTATCCAAGCTGGAGCCGATAACAACAGGAACGGTTAATAAACCTATGTTTTGAATCCAAAAAATTACAGCATACGAAGAGCCTAACACCTTATTGTCAACCAATTTAGGAACAGAAGGCCACAGCGCTGCCGGTACCAACGAAAATGAAATGCCCAAAACAACGATGGCGCAAATGGCTACCGGATAAACAAAGAGTTCTACTGGTGTTAGTGCGAAAACCAAGTGACAGGTTATCATTAAAATAGCACCAATAATCAGCATTGTTGCGCCCTTGCCGCGTGTATCCAGGAAAAATCCCAAAAGTGGCGTTAATACCATAGCGCCTAACGGGAAAAACGAGAATAAATCGCTGGCTTCTTTTGCTGTGATCTCTAAGCGACTTGATAACATGTCTGCAGCAAATTTCTGGAATGGGAATATGGCAGAATAGTAAAGAACACACAAGCCGGCAACAATTAAAAATGTTTTTGATGTAAAAATAGTCTTTAAATCAGATATTTTAAACTCATCTTCGGGCGATAGTTCTATATTTTCTTGTTTATCTAATTTTTTGTCTAAGAAGAAATAAATCAAAAATGTAAGAAATCCTATCAACAACAAGAGGGTGCAAACCGCAACAGGAAGGGTAATGAGTTGTCCATCTGCCAAATATGGGGATAGTCTGAATACTGCAAACACACCAAGGCGGGCGATTGCCATTTCTAATCCCATGGCTAAAGCCAATTCTTTGCCCTTAAACCATTTAACTATTGCTTTTGAAACGGTAATACCTGCCATTTCAACACCGCAACCAAAAACCATAAAACCAATACAAGCCATTACTGCCGACGCCGGCAGCGGATCAAGAAGTCCAAACAAACTAAACCCATCTAAGGATTTATAAAGACCTGATTCTGGTGAAAAAATTTCTGAAACACCATATAATTTAATAGAGGCTCCCAGGATCATTAAAAAACCTGCTAACAATGCAGAGCGACGAACCCCTATTTTATCTAAAATAATACCTGCAAAAATCAAAAAGAATACAAATACATTCAATACAAATTCCGAACCTGCTACTGTCCCGAAGTTCTCTGAACTCCAGCCTCGCTTGGCTTCCAAAAGGTCTTTTAATGGGGCTAATACATCTACAAACATGTAAGCGACAAACATGGTTGTTGAAACAAGAATAAGAGCAAACCAACGAGCTGTTGTTGACTCTCTCAACGATTTTGTAATTTTTTCAGTCATAATAATTATTTTATGTTTATTTTTAATTTGTTAATTGTCTTCTAACGCTTTATAAAACTCATAATCTCCATGTTTTTTTTTAACTTGTAAAATAATAAACTCTGGTGTCCATCGTACCAAATCATAATAACTAAATTTACAAAATGTCATAAAATCCAACAACTCCTCTCCTTCCAATCCTGTTAATGAAGTTACTAAATCTCTATTGTATTTTTTAGGCAAATTATCTACTTCTTCTTGGTTTTCAACTAATTCTTGATATAACTTATCCATCTTTACCTTTCTACTAAAAGCATTATATAGGGCTGTAATAGGGCTTCTCACAGCTTGTCCTGCTTTACCTGGAATTAAATCTAACAGACCACTATTGCGGGCATTGTATTGAACTCTGTCTTGTTCACTTAATATTGTTCCATCTAACTTACTATAAAAATCAGACATGTTAACACTTACAAAATCTCTTTTAAAAGCTTCGTATGTTGCCGGCAAAGCAAAAACATTAACCTCTTTTAAAATTATTGCTTTATAAAAAAGAGGAACTTCCAATTGTTTTTTCTCAAATATTTCATGCGATACTACTACCAAAACTTGTTGATAAGCCGGTTTTGATACAATAATTGTATCTCCCTGTTTAACGTAAATATCAAAATTTCCTTCTTTATTCGCAAAATTGTAGTTTTTTGAACTAAAATTATAGATATTCGCACCGTCAATCGGAAAAAAAGTTATACCATCAAAAATATTGCCCTTTAATAGGATACGATCTTGTGAGAATACAAAAACAGGGAAGAAAAGGAATAAGATGATGACTTTTTTCATAGGTTGCAAAACTAACATTTTAACGAATATAATCTTTATCGATATTATGAAACTTAAAAAAAAGAATTATAAGTAATGATATTAATAACAACATTAATTTTGTTGATATTTTTTTTCTTGTTATTTTTGAGAATATTATAGAAAAAAATAATAAAATTGATTGTTGAAAATGTATTAAAAAAAAAAAAAAATTTGTGGATAAAATTTAAAAAGAAAAATATAAACAAATAAACAGGCAATTATTAACAAATTATAAACAGGATATGCACGGCGATTTACAGTTTTTAAAAACCAGAGCAAATTTTATTCGCTTCTCTTTTATTGAACAAATGGAGAACCACCTCTTGGCTTTTGAGAGTAAACTGACATCAAAAAATTTTAAAGTAAAATGGATGAATGATGAATCGGAATTGGTAGAATTTATTTGTAAGTCAATGTCAAAAAATAACTATAATAAAGTTTGCTTTGATATTCAGAAAATTTCTGATAAATTTTTTGAAAAGAAAAACTTTATCAAAAAAGTAAGTATAGATGCTTTTGAAAACAACAACGATACAGCCGAAAATTTAATAGTTCAAGCAGATTTTGGTGTAGTAGAAAACGGCTCTATTGTTTTAATTAATAAACTTAGCAAAAACTGCTTTAATAATCTTGAAAAATTGTTTATTATATTAAATATTAATAATTTAATTGTTAAGCAAAATGATTTGGAATTACTATTGTTTCTTCAAAAAGGAATAGATGAAAACTCATTTAATGAAGATATTAAAATTTTTTCCGCTCCTCCTTCCAGAATTATTACAAAAAACTTTCAATTTTCTAATGAAGATAATTATACATCAGAAAAAATAGAGGTTTATGTTTTGCTATATAGTGATGATATAATTGAAATTTTAGAAGACAACATGTTGAGGGAAACACTATATTGTATAAACTGTGGCAAATGTAAGGAGGTGTGTCCGGTTTTTCAACAAACAAAACAATACTCACCCATAGAGTTGATAAAATATCATTGTAATGAAGATAATAAACGAGTTTCAATATTGTTTGAAAATACAACCCTTTGTGGAAATTGTAATGAAGTTTGTCCGGTGCAAATAAATTTCACACAACTCATAATTCATCAAATGCAGTATTTTTCAAGAAGAAACAGTAATCATGAAAAAAATGTTGATTTATTTAAAGTATTTTCCAGGCGACATAAAATGAATAAAGTAAATTCAAAATTTCGCCGTTATTTTTTTGTGCGGAAATATTTTGGTAAAAACAAAAAATTGGCAAACTATTTTTCAGGGTGCAAAGAGGAGTTTTTTAATATCACACAAAAAGCAAATCAACAGTTGTAAATAATCAACAATGAATAATTAATAATAACTTAAAAAAAATTGTTATGGCTATCGTAAAACCATTTAAAGGACTTCGTCCCCCAAAAGAAATTGTAAAACAACTAGCATCACGCCCCTATGATGTACTAAACTCTGAAGAAGCACGTAAGGAAGCAGAAGGAAATCCTTATTCTTTACTTCGGATAACCAAAGCAGAAATAGACCTGCCAAAAGAAGTTGATGAACACTCTCAAGAAGTATATGATAAAGTAGTAGAGAACTTTAATATGTTTAAAGAAAAGCAATGGCTGGTGCGTGAAGCAGAAGAAAAATTCTACATTTATGCACAAACCATGTGTGGCAGAACACAATATGGTATTGTAGGCTGTGCGCATATTGATGATTATATGAACGGTAACATTAAAAAGCATGAACTTACACGCAAAGATAAAGAGGAAGACCGCATGATTCACGTGCGCATCACTGATGCTAATATAGAACCGGTTTTTTTCTCTTATCCGACAAATAAAAAAATTGATGCTATTGTCGAGAAAATAGTGAAAGAACAGTCTCCAGAGTATGATTTTGTTGCAGATGATGGCTTTGGCCACCACTTTTGGGTCATTAATGATGCAACCATTAACAAGAGTATTGTTGAAATTTTTGAAAAAGAGATTCCTGCACTATATGTAGCAGACGGTCATCACCGAACTGCTGCAGCCGCGTTGGTTGGCGGCGAAAAACGAGCCAATAACCCAAACCATACTGGAAACGAAAAATACAACTACTTTATGGTTGTGCTTTTTCCCGATAATCAATTAAAAATCATAGACTATAACCGCGTTATAAAAGATTTGAACGGATTGACAGAAAAACAGCTAATAGAAGCATTGAAAGAAACATTTGATGTAGAGGCGACAGGCACCGAGATTTATACTCCATCAAAATTGCATGAGTTCAGCATGTATCTCAATGGCTTATGGTACAAACTGAACGCCAAACCCAACACCTACAATGATCATGATCCAATAGGGGTCTTAGATGTTACCATACTTTCAAATTTAGTATTAGATAAAATCCTCGGAATAAAAGACTTGCGCACAGATAAACGCATTGATTTTATAGGAGGCATACGTGGTTTGGGAGAGTTGAAACGCCGTGTAGACAACGGCGAAATGGCTATTGCTTTTGCTCTCTATCCGGTATCCATGCAACAATTGATTGATATTGCTGACACCGGAAATATTATGCCTCCAAAAACAACATGGTTTGAGCCAAAGCTAAGATCAGGATTGATAATACACGAGTTGGTATAATCGAAAATAATCAATAATTTTTAAGATACTACAATATTGTTGTAAAAGATTGTGTTTATTTGCAACCCAATTTATATAAAAATGAAATTCTTCAAAACAACCCTGTTTGGTATTTGTTGTTGTTCTGTCTTTTTTGCCTTTTCACAAGAACAACAAACCAATCTGTCGGAAATTCAATCAAAAGTGCAAAAAGAAGAGGTTGAGATATTTAGAGACAGATTAATAGTTGATGTATTTCACTCGTTTTGGTTTTACTTACCAAGTAATGTTACCCCAAAATTTAACCCCGGATTTAATATAGCAATTTTGTGGGACTTTAAAGCCAGACAAAAAAGCCCCATCTCTTTTGGTTTGGGGGTGGGATGTGTGTACCACACACAGTTTTCTAATGCACAGTTAAGATACGATAATATCTCAAATACTACAAAATACCATATACTTCCTGAGGTTATATCCCATAAAGACAGTTTGAAACTCAACAGAATAACCTATATTAACTGCAATATTCCACTAGAGTTCAGATATCGTCATAAAAATGGCTTCAAATTTACAGCGGGAGTGCGTCTTGGGCTTGTAGCAGAGATATCGCAGCGTTATAAAGGTAAAAATCCTGAAGGCAACCCAATAGATGAGAACTTTAAATATTTCCTCACAACCGACCGGCAAAAAATAAACTTTGATGTTTATATGCGCTGCGGATGGAAATTTGTTGCCGTTTACTATTCTTATCAGGTGAACAAGCTCTTTAACGAAGGAAAAGGTCCTGCTGTTCATCCAATGTCGATTGGGATTTCATTATCGCTGTTTTAATAAAAAAAACATATAAAATTTGCTTTTTCCTCTTTATATCTAAAAAAATATATTTTTATCCCCCTAATAGGAGTAGCTGTAATGTGGTGGATTAAAAACGTTAGGTATAAAAAAATATTTTTATAAATATTTGAAAAACAAACAAATAATTAATAAAAAAATAATGTAATAAATGAAAAGAAGCAAGCAGTTTGAAAAAAAAATAGCAGTACAGAGGCGAAAAACCTCCAAAAAATCTTGCCATTTTACTTCAAGTTTTGCTAATAATAAGACTATTAACCCTTATTTTTAATCATAAAATATCAAAAATATTAACCAAATCAATTTAACTTATGAAAAAATTATTATTAATCAGTTTTCTTTGTTTGATGTTCACAGTGTTTACCAACACTGCGAATTCACAAAATCCCGGCGACCTAAACGGATGTTGTTTTTGGCTTGAACAAATTGATCCGGACCAAATCGTCTCAACATTAGATTTAGGCGCGGAGGTACTTGAGAGTGCTAAATACAGTTTAAACCCCGTTATTCCGGGTGTTAACAATGGTAAAGCAGAGTACTATTATTTTCGCTTCATTAACTGCTTAGATCCAAAAGCAAAATTATCTATCGATTGGGAGTTTTTACTTAATCACGAAAACTACCACAACCCATTAGATGCAACACCAGCTTATCCAAGAAACCTTGTAAATGTTGAAATTGAGTGGCTTCTGCCCTTAGTAAACCCAGCAAAATTTCAGGGTAGCGGTCCGCTTTTATCCGGCATGGGACTTAATTCGGAATTAGATCCATATTACACTATTAACAACGTGAAACGTGCTGCTAAAACCGATTTCCCCGGACAAATTGACAGCTCGCCAAACGGTGTGCTATTCGGATATTTTAACCCATATGGCGTACAAAACAGATGGTATAATTATGTTTATGCCGACTTTTTAGAGTGGGCTTGTGCAAACAACCTGCTTCGTATTAAAATTGTAAGATATTCTACTTATGATGTTAAAGCAAATTTTAAATTAATGCAGCGCACAGGAGGAATTGATTTTCAAGAGTATTACATAACAAACCAACAATTAGATTATATGGGTGGACATGGTGCAGAGGTAGCAGGACAAGTGGGTAATTTTTGGTTAACAGAGCAAACGTTTCAAGTATCTGACTCAGAAATTACTGTTTGCTCCGGAACAGCAATCCCCAACCCAATGGATCCAGAAGGAGATCCTTATATAAATTCTCCTGTAATTCCAGAAAACCCAATCTCTATTACGGTAGGTTATGTTACTTATCATCCCGACTATCAGGAGGTATGTGGTATTGATATTATTGACAGTCTCATTACTTATACGATGACATGGAATCCAATGCCGGCAGCACCTGTAAAAGACAGCGTAGCTATTTGTGGACCCGGGTTGGCAACACTAACCGCTTCCGATCCATATGAAGATGAATTTGACTTTACATTTAACTGGTATTTAGACAGAAACCTTAGATTTAAAATACATACCGGAAAAACATTAACCCTCCCATGCTTAATACAAAATATGCATTATTATGTGTATGTTACTTCTACCGTTAATGGTTGTGAGAGTGCCGCGACACAGTATGTTGTTTGGGTAAATCGTCAGGTACGTGCAAGATTAAACGACGAAGGGATATGCCCCAGTTTGGACGCTGTTATGTACTGCCCAACCGTGCTGGTAACCAATGGCTATGGAAATTATGAATATGAGTGGACAGAAAATGTAGTAGATGGTTGCGTAGAGTTAACGGGAGAATGTGACAATACACAACTTATCGGTGTTACTGTAACCGATCTATTCAGCGGATGTACAGCTACTGTGCAGGCAAATATATTTATTCTGGACGGAACAGTAGCTTTTGAAATAGATGATATTACAATTAATTCAGATGAAGGTACAGAAGAAAATATGTTCCTATGCCTATATGATGCTGATCAGGAAATTACAGGAGAGCCATATGATATTGTTATTAGTTGTGAATATGATATTTCAATGATAACCATATCCCATGTAGATAATGTAATACCGGGTGATTGTGAAGATAAGATTGTTTATACTATTGAGCGCACATGGACACTTGAAACTTATTGTGGAAATATAGAAACAAAAATCCAAACAATTAATGTTTTAGATAATGATGCACCACGTAGCGCAAGAACAACAGAGTATCACATTCAAACCATTTTTGACCAGGGTTGTGTACCAATTATTCCCGATGGAATCATAGAATCTTTAAAAGACTCGCTGGAAATTTATGATAACTGTACCGCCTTTGATAATATTACAGCAATTCTTGTAGGTATCACAGATGAAGTAATGGTTGAATTTGAAGACGGAGACGCAATAGACTTCTTAAACACTACAATAGAATATTATGTATTGACTACCGATGCTTGTGGAAATGAAAGATTGATTGCTGTATATTTAAGAGTGCCGCCAACCGATTTTATGGTAGAAATTATTACTAATGAAGACACACAGTGCAACTCTGGCGAAAATACATTTGTATTAGAAGCAGTAGCCGAAAACGGCGTAGGGGAATATATATATTTATGGGAACTGATGCCAAACAGTATAGGAGAACCACAAGAAGATCTGCTTCCAGATGATGAAGCAATTCTTACGGTTACTGTTGTTACAACAGAAAACAACATCTTTGTAGAACAAAACCCCCAATACAGAGTTACTGTAACCGACGAGAATGGTTGTCAGGCAAGCGATATTATTACTCTTACCATCTTACCTCTTCCCTATTTTACAGGCGCTGAAACGTATGAAGTTCTGTGTTATGGTGGTACAGAAACCGTGGTTATAGAAGTAGAGGGAGGAAACCCGCCATATACGTATTATTATGATGATGAAGAATTTGATGGTACAATAGAACTAACCGCAGGAGAACATGAATTTACCGTAATAGACGACAATGGTTGTGAGAACACAATAATAATACCTATTACTCAACCAGAATTTCCACTAACCGTAGAAGCCACTATTGAAGAAGGAGATGAAATCCTGTGTAATGGTGAGTATGCAACAGTAACTATCACTATTGCCGGTGGAACTCCTCCATATTATTATAATGGCGATGAAGTTGAAGATAATCCCTTTACATTAGAATTACCTGCCGAAGATGGTTATACTATCACTATAACAGACTTTAACGAATGTGAAACCACCTCTGAAGAAATTGATATTGTTGAACCCCTGTTGTTAACAGTAGTAGCCTCTATCGAAGAAGGTGATGAAATTAAATGTAATGGCGAAGCAGCTACAGTAACCATTACCATTGAAGGTGGAACTCCTCCCTATTTTTATGATGGCGATGAAGTTGAAGCTATCTTTACCCTACCAATATTAGCGCAAGAAGGTTACACTATCACTATAACAGATGCCAATGAGTGTGATGCTACCTCTGAAGAAATTGACATTGAAGAACCCCCGTTGTTAACAGTAGTAGCCGCTATTGAGGAAGGCGATGAAATTAAATGTAATGGTGAAGAAGCCACAGTAACTATCACCATTGACGGGGGAATTCCTCCTTATTATTATAATGGTGAAGAAGTTGAAGCTATCTTTACATTAGAATTACCCGCCGAAGATGGTTACATTATCACTATAACAGACTCTAACGAATGTGAAGCGATCTCTGAAGAAATTGACATTGAAGAACCCCCGTTGTTAACAGTAGTAGCCTCTATTGAAGAAGGTGATGAAATTAGATGCTATGGCGAAAATGCAACAGTAACCATTACCATTGACGGTGGAACCCCTCCATATTATTATAATGGCAATGAGGTTGAAGCTATCTTTACATTACAATTACCTGCCCAGGAAGCTTATACTATTACTATAACAGATGATAATGAGTGTGAAGCCACCTCCGAAGAGATTGACATTGAAGAACCCGATGAATTCATTGTAGTAGCCACTATTGAAGAAGGCAATGAAATTCAATGTTATGGTGAAAATGCAACAGTAACCATCACTATTATAGGTGGAATTCCTCCCTATTTTTATGATGGAGATGAAGTTGAAGATAATCCCTTTACATTAGAATTACCTGCCGAAGATGGTTACACTATCACTATTACAGATTCTAATGAATGTGATGCCACCTCTGAAGAAATTGATATTGTTGAGCCACCGTTGTTAACAGTAGTAGCCACTATTGAAGAAGGTGATGAAATTAAATGTAATGGCGAAGAAGCTACAGTAACTATCACCATTGACGGTGGAACTCCTCCTTATTTTTATGATGGCGATGAAGTTGAAGCTATCTTTACCCTACCAATATTAGCGCAAGAAGGTTACATTATCACCATAACAGACTCTAACGAATGTGTAGCGATCTCTGAAGAGATTGATATTGAAGAGCCCCCGTTGCTAACAGTAGTAGCCACTATTGAAGAAGGTGATGAAGTAAAATGTTATGGCGAAAATGCGACAGTAACTATCACTATTGCTGGTGGAACTCCTCCATATTATTATAATGGCGATGAAGTTGAAGCTATCTTTACATTACAATTACCTGCCAAAGCAAATAGCAATACGATTACCTATACCATTACCGTAACGGATGATAATGAATGTTCTGCAACAACAGAAGAGTTTGACATAGAAGAACCACCACTATTGGAGGTAAATATTACTGTAGATGTAGCTGTTTTGTGTCACAATGGCACAACCGGCGAACTAACAGCTTCTCCTGAAGGCGGCACCGGCGTAGTTACTTTTGTATGGAAGGATGTAAACAACAATACAATAGGAACAACAGCCACAATTACCAACCTCGGAGCAGGTACCTATATTGTAATTGCTACTGATGCAAATAACTGTGTGGCACAAAATCAAATTCAACTTAATAATCCTGCTTTGCTCTATGTTGATATAACAGGTGAAGAAGAAATATGTCATGATGGTGAAGGAGAGCTTACTGCTGTTGCAGGAGGAGGTACGGTTACATCAACCGGATCATATACTTATCTATGGAGCAATGGAGCAACAACAGCAACCATTGAGGGACTTGCTGTTGGAACATATACTGTAACCGTAACAGATAATAATAACTGTACTGCCGATGATTCGTTTACAATCTCATATTATGTTGATTTAGAACTTTATATTACCGCAACAAAGGGATGTAACGACCCAAATATCACATTAACAGTATCTGTAAGTCATGATGCTAATCTAGCCATTGAAGTATTTGCGTATAGTACAGACAAGGTAACAGAAGTAAAGGGCACAACACTTGATATGGGACCAGTATTGGCAGGAACACATAATTTTGTGGTACTCCCAGCACAACTACCCAATTTCTGTGGCGTAAACTTCTTCTTCTTTGTGGCATCAGTTACCATTGATGATATCGACTGTATTTATGAGTCATCACACACAAACATTATTAACTACAACAACTGGCCAGATTTACATGTATATAAAACACATGATATGCCATTTGAAGCAGAAGCAAATAAAATGACAGTTGAATCACAAACCGCTGTACCTCACTTCTTCCGCGTAAATGCGAATCAGTGTGGAGTCCCTGAAATACGTTTGGCTGTTGATTATCAATACTACTGGCAACAAGATATTAATTCCGAAAGTATTCCAATTTCAGACATCTCCCATATCTCGAATTTCTTATTTGCACCAGGCGGTGGCGCTTATATGAATTTTATTACCCCCATGGATTATTGCGCAGCCCCAGGAAGCACTGTTGTTTATAATAATATTAGAGACGACTCTCACTTCCCATATCAAGCAACAAATGGCTGGCAATACCAAAATACCGATTATGATTTCTTTAGATTGGCATTCTTTAATAATAGACAAATTAGAGCTGCCCTCTCAGGCTTTGCTGTACCCGGAATCTATACAATTCATTATCAATTGGTAACACACCTCCCGCTCTCCTGTTTAGGCTTTTATGGCAATTTGCATTCAGGAAGATTATGCTCTGCATTGTATGGTCCTTCAGAAATTATTGGTGGTAATAATTTCTATACAACACAACAATCTACGGAAGCAGACTATATAAAAGTAGTGTTGAGTATTAATACAATGACAATTGAAGTAATAACGAACAGCACACCTCCACCTCCACCCCTATCTACAGGTTCAATAGCAGCAGACTTTGAAATATATCCAAATCCTACTAAGAACGACATGATCTTGAGGTTCAATGATATGGAAGGCGATGCACAGGTTGCTATTGTAAATCTTAATGGTTTGCTTGTTTATGACCAAAAAATAAATATTGCAAAAGAAACTGTTAATATTTTACTTCCAGACCTAACACCAGGTATGTATTTTGTATATGTTACCTCAAAAGATGCTGTTGTTGTTCGTAAATTGATTATCGAACAAAGCTCCAGATAGTTAATTAACAATTAAAAAACTGACGGCTGCCTGAAAAGCAGCCGTTTTTTTTACTTCAAAAAAAGACTATTTTTGCAACCAATAAAAATTTATTTATGAAAAAAATTACCCTTTTTATCACTATCATTTTATCGGTTTTATTAGTAAAAGCCGACGAGGGGATGTGGCTTTTGTCGCTTCTTAACAAAAATTATGAAAAAATGCAAGAAATGGGATTAACCATTTCTGTTGAAGAAATTTACAGTATCAACAACGCCTCTATGAAAGACGCAGTTGTAATTTTCGGAGGAGGCTGTACCGGCGAGATTATCTCCGAAAAAGGATTGCTGCTAACCAACCACCACTGTGGCTACGGAACTATACAGGCACTTTCAACCCCCGAAAACAATATCCTTGCTGATGGGTTTTGGGCGAAAACCCATGCTGATGAAATGCCATGCCCGGGATTAAATGTAACTTTTTTTATTCGTATGGAGGAAGTTACAGATATGATGCTGGCAGAATTGAACGACGACACGACAGAGCCACAACGCCGAGACAGTATTAGCAAACGCAGCCGCGAGTTAGAGAAAGAGTATGGCGAAAATGGTAAATACACGGTGCGCATTGCCAATATGTTTAATGGAAATGCGTATTATATGTTTATCTATCAAGTATATCGTGATGTGCGTTTAGTGGGTGTTCCGCCGGAAAGTATGGGCAAGTTTGGCGGCGATACCGACAATTGGACATGGCCCCGCCATACCGCCGATTTTGCGCTGTTTCGCGTTTATACCGATAAAGAAGGAAACCCCGCAAACTACTCTGAAGAGAATATCCCATTAGTGCCAAAATGGTATTTCCCCGTTTCTACCGCAGGAATGAAGGAGGGAGACTTTGCTATGATTGTTGGGTTCCCGGGTTCAACCGACAGGTTTCTATCCTCTTACGGTGTAAAAATGGCAATAGAAGAGAAGAATCCAACCATTGTAAAAGTGAGAGATGCAAAACTTAATTCGTGGCGCACATTTAGAAGAGCAGACCCTGTAATTAATTTGCAATATGCTTCAAAATTTGCCGGAATCTCTAACTATTGGAAATATTTTATCGGTCAAACACAACAACTTAAAAACAATAATGTGTTTGAAAAGAAACAACAAATTGAAAACGATTTTCAAAAATGGGTTAAACAAAATAACAAAACAGAATATAAGAATGTTATTGCTGATATAGCAAGTGTTTACGCGGAAATTTCAAAATTTGAAAAATTACAGAACTTGTATAGCCAAGCGATCTTTTCAGGTCCTGAAATCTTTTCATTAGCAAGCCAATTCAGACACATTTATGATCTGTTGGAAAAACAAGATAATAATACTATTTCAGATAGTGAAAAGAAACAATTAGAAACCCGTCTAATTTCTTTAAAATCAAGAATAGATAACTTTTACAAAAACTATAATCTTAAAGTTGACAAAGCAACCACGTCTAAGTTATTTGAGTTGTTTTACAATGAAACAACCTCAGAGCAAAGGCCACAAGTTTTTAACGATGCTGTTAAAAAATCTAAAAATGATTTCAACAAACTGACGGAAAATCTATTGAATAAAACTATCTTTACCAATAAAACCTGTGTAGAGAAATTTTTACAAAACCCGAATGCTAAAGTTTTGGAAAAAGATTTAGCTTATTCATGGTATGTGGCATTTTTTGAATTTTATCAAGAAAAGAGAGAGCCTTTATCTGAGCAATATGAAATCCTAAGTAAGGCTAATCGTTTGTTTGTGAGAGGATTGTTAGAGATGAATCCCGACAGATTGTATGCGCCCAACGCTAACAGCCAAATTCGTTTAACGTATGGAACGGTGAGTGGCTATCCGATAAAAGATGGTTTACACGCTAAATTTTACACTACATTAGAGGGCGTTATGGCAAAAGAAGACCCCGAAAGCTATGAGTTTATTATTCCTGAAAAGTTGAAAAAACTACATCAAAATAGAGATTACGGTCAATATGCTGAAGATAGGCAAATTCGTGTTAATTTTTTGACAAACAACGATATAACGGGAGGCAACTCCGGATCTCCGGTCATTAACGGAAAAGGACAATTGATAGGCTGTGCTTTTGATGGCAACTGGGAGGCAATGAGTTGCGATATTTTCTTTGAACCGGTGCTGCAAAGATGTATCAATGTGGATATTCGCTATATTTTGTTTGTTATCGAAAAATTTGGCGAAGCGAAGCATTTAATAGAGGAGATGAATTTAGTAAACGATTAAAAATTGGAACAACGCGAAACCTTTCAAGAGCGCCCTGTTTACGCACTTTCGGAAATAACGAAGAGTTTGGAAAGTGTGATTGCCAAAAATTACAGTCGCGCTTATTATATTAAGGCAGAAATACTTAAACTGAACTATTACCCACACTCCGGTCATTGTTATCCGGAGTTGGTGGAGAAAGAGAACGGAAAAATAAAAGCGCAGTTAAGAGGTGTAATTTGGTCAACGCAGTTTCGCAATATTAACGAGCGGTTTATGACTATTACCGGAAATCCCTTAGTAGAGAATATTGCCATTTTATGTTTGGCAACCATTGAGTTTAGTGCGCAGCACGGGTTGGGTTTGCATATTCAAGATATTGAGCCTGTTTACACTTTGGGTGAAATGGCTCGTAACAAGAACGAAGTGATTGAAAAACTGAAAAAAGAGCAAATATTTTTACAGAATAAGCAAAAAAAATTACCGTTAGTACCTAAACATATTGCGATAATTTCTGTGGAAACCAGCAAAGGGTATAGCGATTTTATGATAACGTTGCAGCAAAACAGTTGGAATTACAAGTTTCATTGCACATTGTTTCCTTCTATTCTACAAGGAGAGAAAGCGTTGGTTTCTATGCCGTACCAATTATCGGAAATTTCAAAGCGCCAGCAAGAGTTTGACTGTGTGGTGATTGTGCGTGGCGGCGGCGGCGATGTTGGCATGAGTTGTTATGATGATTATAAACTCGCCGCCGCTGTGGCTACCTTTCCCCTGCCGGTAATTACAGGCATTGGGCACTCTACCAACGAAACAGTAACAGATATGGTGGCGTTTGCAAATAAAATTACACCCACAGAGGTTGCCTACTTTCTAATTCAACAGTTTCACAATTTTTCTACGAAAGTTGAGGAGTGTAGAGAAAAATTGTTAAAATATGTGAAAACACAATTGCAGGAAAAGGAATTTTATTTTTCAAAAATTCACCAACAATTAATGATGATTATCGGAAAGTATAATCATCAAAAAGAAAAAGATACTCAGATATTGCAGCAACGTATTCAAAACAATGTGCTTCAATATTTAATAAAACAACAAAATGCCCTTCATCAATTTCAAACCAAAATAGAATTATTACATCCTGAAAACATTCTCAAACGCGGGTACAGCATTACGATGAAAAACGGCAAGGCGCTCCGCAATGCCGATGATGTGCAGGTTGGAGAAACAATAACAACGAAACTTTACCAAGGGGAAATAGAGAGCGTGCTAAAATAAACGATTCTAATTAGCCGGTATCAAACGATGCGGAAGTTAAGCATTTTGGTGAAAATATTACAGCAATGCATGCGGCTGCGATTTTGAGCTGACCAAATAATCGCCTTTAGTACAATAACAAAAAATAAGCCCTTTTAAGCCCTTTTACCCTATTTTGAAACACTATCATTAAAAATCTTTTTTTCGCGCTCTAATAAGACGTTTTTAAAACAGTGAAAATCAGAGAAATAGCAAAACACACACATTTTTCACCCCTTTCCTCGTATTTTTCACCTCATACCTCGCACCCTTAACCCCGTACCCCTTACCCCCTCAAGTGCATCAACAGAACGGCAATATCCGCCGGATTTACTCCGCTAATTCGAGAGGCTTGTCCGAGATTTTGCGGTTTAATTTTTGACAATTTTTCGCGAGCTTCTAATGAGAGTGAAACAAAAGAATTGTAATCAAGCGTTGGCGGAATTTTTACATTATCAATTTTCGACATTCTATCCGCCAACTCTTTTTCTTTAATAATGTAAGGACCGTACCTGATAGAGATCTCTACGTTCTCAATTTCTTCATCGTTCATGTTAAGGGTTTCGATTTCTTTTTTTACGACTGATGAATTTTTTATGATGTTTACAAATGTTACTTGAGGTCGAAGTAATAATTGAGAAATTTTTATAGGTTGTGTTAAAGGCGGGGTTTCAATAGTTTCTAAATAAGAATTAACCTCATCGGGTTTAATATTCTCTTTGGTTAAAAAAGACTCTAACTCTTCTTGTCGCTGGTATTTTTTTTCTAACTCTTTTATTCGATCATCGTCAATTAAGCCGATTTTGTGCCCAACGGGCGACAGTCGAATATCTGCATTATCTTGGCGTAGTAAAATTCTGTATTCAGCGCGGGAGGTAAACATTCTGTATGGATCTTGCACTCCTTTTGTAGTGAGGTCATCAATAAGCACCCCGATATAGGCTTCGGAGCGGGATAGGATAACTGGGTCTTGTTCATGTATGGCTCTGTGTGCATTAATACCGGCGATGAGACCTTGGCAGGCGGCTTCTTCATAGCCGGTAGTTCCATTGAGTTGTCCGGAGATAAAGAGATTGGCAATCTTTTTAGATTCCAAAGAGGGATAAACATCTAACGGATCGAAATAATCGTACTCGATAGCATATCCGGGTTTTAAGATATGGGCATTTCTTAACCCGGGAATATATTTTAACGCTTCGGCTTGTACCTCTTCGGGGAGTGAGGAAGAAAACCCGTTTAAATAGTATTCGTTGGTATCTCTTCCTTCCGGTTCTAAAAAAAGCTGGTGTCTTTCTCTATCTGCAAAGCGGCTAATTTTATCTTCTATTGAGGGGCAGTACCGAGGTCCTACCCCTTTAATACGTCCTTGAAACATGGGTGATTTTTCAAATCCTGTTCTTAAGATATCGTGCACTTGTTTACAGGTGTAAACGATCCAACAACTCAATTGTTCTTGAAGTTTGGGTGTTTGGGTGAAGGAGAATCGTGCAGGATTTTCGTCCCCTTTTTGTTCTTCCATTCCAGAGAAATCTATTGTACGCCCATCTAAGCGCACGGGGGTTCCGGTTTTCAGTTGTTTTACTGTGAGCCCAAAATCGGTAAGTTTTTCGGATAAAAACAGAGAATTTGGCTCACCCATTCTTCCTCCCAGGAAAGAAACCTCTCCGATATGAATTTTGCCATTTAAGAAAGTTCCGGTTGTTAGGATAACTTTCTTTCCGAAAATAGTATTTCCTTGTAGTGTTTTTACGCCTGTTATTTTGTTATTTTCTACTACTATATCAATCACACAATCTTGACGCAGGTCTAAATTGGGTTGATTTTCCAATAATTTTTTCCAAAGCATTGAAAAAGCATATTTATCGTTTTGTGCTCTGGGGCTCCACATAGCAGGACCTTTTGATCGGTTGAGCATACGAAATTGCACCATAGTATGGTCGGTAACGATTCCTGACATTCCGCCGAGGGCATCAATTTCGCGCACAATTTGTCCTTTGGCAATTCCGCCCATAGCGGGGTTGCACGACATTTGCGCCACTAAGGAAAGATTGAGGTTTACAAGCAATACTTGCGATCCTAACTTTGCGGCAGCTACCGCTGCTTCGCAACCGGCGTGCCCTGCTCCTACTACAATAATATCGTATTTATTTTTCATTGTTCCCCGTGAAACATTTTTATAATAATTTGTTTTTCTAATAATTATATTGAGTGTTGAACAAAACTAAAGCCTCACTTTCTTTTTGTTTCATCAATAGTTTTTCGTCAATTTTTTTATCTTTATATCCGCAAAGATGTAAAATACCGTGTGCCATTACTCTTCGCAATTCTTCTTCAAAAGCACAATTATATTTTTCAGCATTATCTTTTACACGTTCAATCGAGATACAAATATCCCCGTGTAAAATCTTTTCTTCAGAATAATCGAAAGTAATAATATCTGTAAGTGTATTGTGATTCAGGTATTGTTTATTCAATTCAAAAAGTTGTTCATCGTTGCAAAAAACAATATTTATATTTCCAATATTTTTATTTTCTTGTTTCACTACCTCACCCACCCATTTTTTAATGGTTCGTTTTTTAGATATTTGAAAATTTGTTTTAGAAAAAAAGAGAATCATACATTACAATATTAAAGTTTTTTAATCTTCATTTTCAAAAGTGTACCATTCGGCGAAAGATTTTTCGGTTTCACAGAATTTTAATGAAAACAATTGTAAATCGGGCGGCAGTACGGTTTTGATAATTGCAGCTAATTCGCAAATCATATTCTCAGTAGTGGGTTGAAAGGGAACTGTAATAATTTTTTCGTAGTTTTTCTTTAATACATTCAACAATATTGGATCCGAATCCTTGTGAATCATTAAAGCATGGTCCCAGCGTGTAATAATCTCCTCTTGGATTAAATTTTTAAAATCGCTAAAATCAATCAACATTCCCTTTTTAGGAGAAGCCTCTTCATTGCAAAGAACCCCCTTTACAGTTACTTCTAACCTGTAAGTATGCCCGTGAATATTTTTACATTTTCCGGGGTAATTTAGCAGTACATGCGCCATATCGAAGTGAAAAACGCGAGTTAAACGTACAGTTGGCATAAGAATAAAATTGGTCTGCAAAGAAACATCAATTTTTTTAACAAAAATAAAAGAGGTCTATTCTTTTTGAGATAGACCCCTAATAGACCAAAGCAAAAGAGTGAGTACTATTCGTTTTCTAACTCCTGCTCTTCAGAAAACCAAACATTTTGAATGATAACCTCTATTGCAGAACTATCTCTTAGTAGAATTTGTTCTGGAATGTTTAGCCACTGCTCGCTACTATTCTGAGGGTTTGTAATATACAACGACCTGTCAGGGAGAGTGAAAATATCAAAATCCCCGAAAGCATCATGATCGGTAAGAATTAGCCTCAATTCATTTTCAGATATATCTCCTAGCACAGTTGCTTCTACATCAAACTGGCATATATATCCAAACCCCCTACAGTCGGCATGATAATATTTTCCAAAAAGTTTAATACACTTGCCGCCACACTGATCTGCGGTGTGGCCAACAAAGATTTTCAGTCTTAGCCAAAATCCCTTAGAGCTATCATCGCCAATAATCCAGGTTGCTTCGTTTTGTGCAGGTTCATTAATTTCAGTATCTGTGTTTAAATTAGAGGAAGAAGCCTCTTCGTTTTTATTACACGAAACAATAATAAAAACAAACGCAAGTACAAGAAAAAGAAAGTAATTTTTTAAAAATTTCATAATAAATGTATTTAAATTAAACATATTTGCGAAAGTATTAATATAGAAATAAGAAAAAAACTATAAATAAAAAAGTGACGCAAAAATGTCCTAAACGCGAAAAATAAAATATGCTGCTGCTAATAAACAAGTTATACTACCTCCACAATTAGTATAACTTCATATAGATCATCTTCTTGTGTGATTTTTAGAGAATGTTTATTTTTGTAGCAAAGTTCTAACCGCTGTTTAAGTATGTTTAACCCACTTTCGGTTGAAGTAATGTTTTGAGAGCATCGAGGATAGTTTTTATTTTTACAATGAAATCTTAATATAGGAAAATGTAGCGCGTCTACTGTAATGTCTACCCACCCTCCACCATCATGATTTGTATATTTGATTGCATTTCCAATCAGAGGTTCAAATAATAGAGGGATGGTTGTGTAGCTTTCAGGTTGCCCTAAAACATTGAGGTTTACTAAAATATCTTTTCGGTGTCGAAATTTCTCCAATTCAATGTAATATTTATAAAACGCAAGTTCTTTATTCAACTCAATCTTATCATTTTCAGCATCTACTAAAAAGTAGTACAAAATAAATTTTATTTTATCTATAAGTTCATTCCCACTGTTATTAGCCAAGGTTTCAACATTAATATGTTCTAATATATTAAAGAAGTAGTGTGGTAACAATTTTTTCCTTGAAAATATCTTTTCAAATTCTTGTTTTTCAATCAATAGCGCAATTTCTTCTTTATGAATCTTTTCTTTTTCATGGTATAAGTGGTATAATTGGTAAAAATATTCTATCCAAAGAAAAAAAACGTAAATAGCGAAATTCCTTATTGTAGTATAAGCACACACAAGGAGAAATATTTTGCTTTTATCCAGAAAAGAGTATACCCTACCAATATTTTTTGCAAAAAGAAGTAACTCAAGTAAACTACAACCAAAAATAGAACCGGCTAACAAAATAAAATAAAGCGCCTTACTTTTTTTGGAGACGATAGAATCTATGTATGAGATGTTTAAGTTTACTACAAAGGCTAAACAAATAAAAACAATAAACTCCCTGCTCATATCTTGCGAAGCCACAGGAATTAAAATGGAGAAGTTGAAGAACAATAGCCCTGCACAAATCCAAAAGAAAACTTTAGAGCAGATGAAGGTTTTTTTATTAAGGAAAAAGATGTTTTTTTCTGTGTTCATTTTTAAAATTTTTATGGCGCAAAATAAAAAAAATTTATCTTTGCCGTAAGTTTTTATTATTAAATGGAGAAATTTAAGTACGTTATTGTTGACGATGAATATCCAATTCATTTGCCTATTCAGCATCACCTCAAGGGATATCCACACTATAAATGTGATGGTGTTTTTTTTAATCCGAAAAAGGCACTTGCTTATCTACAAAAGAAAGAAATAGATCTAATCTTTTTAGATATTGAAATGCCAGAAATGAATGGTTTCAAGTTTTTGGAAGCCTTAACAAAGAATATTTTTGTTGTAATACTTACTGCGTACCAAGAAAAATATAGTCTTGAAGCACACTTGTATTATGATAAAGATTTAGTATTTTTTTCCAATAAAGCACAGTTTTTCTATTATCTGCCAGCAATTCTTACGCGTTTTGAAAAAATGTACGGAGAAAAAAAGCTGTTAGAAAGAGTAAACCAATTATCAAAAAATGAGATCCAAACATTTCCCAGAATGATAAACAACAAAAAAATACCACTTGTAGATATTGTTCATATTAAAGTATTTGGCCACAACATTGTGTTGAAAATGGCAAATAATGAAGAGTTGGTATTTAGAATGTCAATACGTGAGGTTGCAAATATTTTACCGCCAAACCTGTTTCTACAAATAAGTAGAAGTATTGTTGTAGGTATTGGACATATAACATCTTTTACAAATTCAACGGTGTTTATAGATAATAAACATATTACCATCTCAAATAGAAATAGAAAAGAAGTTGTTAGGATATTAGAAAAACAGAAAGAGTTATTGTCCCAAAATTATTGATCAAAGAAGCACAACAGAGGGTTGTTCTTATAATAAACATACGAATTATGGTTTAGCCAATCACCGGTGTTATAGTAAATAGCTTTATTAATGGTAATCTCTAACGGCAGATGTCTGTGCCCGAAGATAAAATAATCAATATTATGATTTTCAATATATTTGTAGCAGTATTGTACTAGTAGTTCCTTATCATTCCCTAAGAAATGCTCTTTATATTTTGGAGCCATAGCTCTGCTTCTTTTTGATAAAAAATGTGCGATGGCAAATCCCGTTTTGGGAGGGATAAGCCCGAATAGCCAAGCATTAATTTTACAATTTAAGAAGACTTTCAAGCACTTATAACCAAACTCACCCTCTCCTAACCCGTCGCCATGTCCTAATAGAAATTTTTTATTGTTAATGATAAATTCTTGTTTTTTATTGAAAATATGAACTCCAAAATGTTCTGTTAGATAATTTCTCACCCACATATCATGATTTCCTGTAAAAAAATATATTTCTATCTTATTTTTTCGTAATTCTGCAATTTTATCTAGGAAAAATGTATAAAAGGCAGGCGGTTTTCCTAAATATTCAAACCAGAAGTCAAAAATATCACCCAATAAAAACAGATGGTTAGCATCTTTTTGAATATTGTCTAACCAACGGATCACACTAAGTTCACGTTTTTTGCTTGTTTCTGCGTTTGGTGCGCCAAAATGGAAGTCGGAGGCAAAATAGCATACCCCTGAAATTTCAATTGGCTGTAACATGTTTGAGAAAAAGGGGCTTAAATAATCAGTATAGCATCACCATAGGTTAAGAAGCGATATTTTTCAGCAATAGCTTCTTTATAGGCTTTCATAACAAACTCATATCCACCAAAAGCAGCGGTGATCATCAACATTGGGCTTTCTGAAGGGTGGAAGTTTGTAATTAGGGCGTCTGCGGATAGAAAACGGTGCGGCGGGAAGATAAACTTGCTTGTCCAGCCATCGTAAGGTTTAATTTTTCCGGTAGGATAAATAGATGACTCTAATGCTTTTATAGTAGTTGTTCCGACAGAGCACACTTTTTTTTCGTTGTCTTTCGCTTTATTAATAATTTTTGCAGAATTTTCAGGTATTATCATTTGTTCGGAATCGGATTTGTGTTTAGTGAGGTCTTCTACATCAATTTCGCGAAAATTTCCCAATCCTGCATGTAGAGTAATAGGTACAATATCAACACCTTGTAATTCGAAACGTTTAATAAGCTCGCGGCTAAAATGCAACCCTGAGGTAGGCACAGCAACAGCGCCTTCCATGGTAGCAAACAGAGTTTGATAATTTTCTTCATCTTCGGGTACAATATCCCTAAAGCGGAGAATATCTTCGGGTAGCGGCGTATTTCCTAATTCTTTCAGTTTTCTGCGAAATTCATCATAAGTACCCTCAAACAAAAACCGTAGAGTACGCCCCCGTGAAGTTGTATTATCAATAACCTCAGCAACGAGGCTGCTATCTTCTCCGAAATAGAGTTTATTTCCAATTCTGATTTTTCGGGCAGGATCTACTAAAACATCCCATAAACGACTCTCAACCTCCAATTCACGGAGTAAAAATACTCGAATTTGTGCCTGAGTTTTCTCTTTTACGCCGAAAAGTAGCGCCGGAAAAACGCGCGTGTTGTTTACAACAAACACATCACCTTCGTCAAAATATTCTAAAATATCTCTAAATTTTCGATGTTCAATTGTCCGAGTCTTTCTGTTAAGTATCATTAAACGAGACATATCCCTTTCTGCTGCCGGATGCAATGCAATTAACTCTTGCGGTAAAAAATACTTGAATTGTGATAGTTTCATGAAGTGAATTTTTGAGGGTGCAAATATACACTTTGAAAAGGCGTTTGTCAAGGGGTTTTTGCATTTTTTTATATTTTTTGTCAAAAATCTCTCCCGTATGCAAGTAAATAGTCAATACACGCTAGATTTTTAGTAAATTCGAAACGATCTGAAAATACCTGCTGATATTCTATCTTTTTTTGTCGAAAAGCTCTATTTTTTGGAAGAAAAAAATTCCGAAAATCTTCCATATCTTTAGATTGTATTCCAAAAACTTCTGTAAGGGAGACAGGATTTGTTATTGAAAACAACTTTCTTAGCAGGAACAATAATTCCATATTAAGGTCAAATAAAAAAGTACATTTTTTTTGAAAAAACGGCTCAAAAAAATCTCTGTAATACAAGAAATAGGGGCTATTATTGTATGCCGATTCAAGAGTCTTCCAATGGTGGCGTTGCCAAGCGTAGCTGTTATCAATTTGTATCTCTTTAATCTGTTTTACATCACTTCTTACAATGGGAATAATTAAATCATATAAACCGTTTCCGGTTAAAATAGTGGCTCGGTTTCGATAAGTTTGCTTTTGATAGTTTTCGTGCGCCTCCACAAACACATGGTCGGCATTTTTCATTTCCAATAAGTAGTCAATTGGCGGAAAGTATGCAACGGAAAAGAGTTTTTGCAGCATTTTTGTTAATTCAATCACATTTACTTTAGTATGCCTCTGCCAAGATTTCAAGTTCTTGCACTAACCACTCAATTTCTACTAATTTCTCAAATGGAATTTTTTCTATCCCCTGTGCCGGCGTATTCCTGTCTAACGAATAGATCATTACTTTTTTAGGATATAATTGTTTTACAACATTCAGCCATAAAGAAAGATGAGGTTCAGCGGCATTGTTAAAATATTGCCCATCAACCTCCCCCATAAGAAACAACGTTTGCAAAATAAAACCACTGTTCATTTGCTGTAAATGTCTAATAATATCTTCTGCCAAAATAGGAATAGTAGGTTTATTAATCAATTGAAAGAGCGGCTCTGTTACCGCATCCAATTTTAATATGGGGTTTTCAATTTTTTTCAGTGCAGCAAAGATTTTCTTATTGGCCAGTTGTGTGGCGTTAGACAAACAAGTAATTACTGTTTTAGGGTAATATTTATCTCTTAAAACAATAAGTGCATCAATAATTTGATAAAATTGTGAATGCAGGGTTGGCTCTCCGTTGCCGGAAAAAGTAATACTGTCAATAAGTGTACCGGTTTTTTTGCACTGCAAAAGTTTTCTTTCAATAGCGGCAATAATTTCTTCTGCCGAAAAAAAGAACTTGGGATCAATACTTTTTTCCATCGTCCAGCCACACTCACAGTAAACACAGTTGAACGAGCAAATTTTCACAGTGGTAGGCGAAACATTAATCCCCAGCGAGTTTCCCAGCCGGCGACTCTGTATTGGTCCGAAAGCAATTTTATCCCAAAGAAACATGATTATAAAAGAATCTATATTTTACAATTAAAACCATTGGGCAGGCGCGTCGCTCCAAAGAGATTCAATATTATAAAAAAGCCGTACTTCGGGTTGGAAAATATGCACAATTACATTGAAATAATCCAACAAAATCCACTCTCCGTTTGCGCGTCCTTCGACATATGAGGGTCGTATTCCGGCTTGCTTTTTTGTAGTTTCCTGCACAAAACTGCCGAGAGTTTCCACATGAGGCTTGTTGTTTCCAGTGCAAATAATGAAGTAATCAAACAAAACATGACGCATTGCCTTTAAATTAATACAAGCAATCTGCTCTCCCTTTTTTTCAATAAGAGATTGAATTATAAGCTCTTCCAAATTCCCCTGAAAGGCGTGAGCCTCTTTTTTAATTTTTTTTGGTCTTACCATTAACATTAATTAATACCTGTTGGCAAAAATATATTTTTGTGCAAACAAAAAAAGTATGCTTCTTTTCCGCAAAAAACGTACAGAAGACAAGGTGTTTTCGCTTTCCACACTCACTTGGAAGCGGTTTAAAAAAGAAAAACTGGGAATGATTTCGCTTGTTTTTCTATGTTTAGTTTTTTTAATGACTATTTTAGGATACCTTATTACTCCAGATAAAACTCCTTATTGTAATGATCAACATTTGGAGATTGCGTTGCAGCCGCCTGGATTTTCGGTATATTTTTTGAATACGCCAAAAGAAATGCCTGCGGGAGTGTTACGGGCAACGCTCCTACATACCATGTTATTTGGTCAGCTGCCCCAATATACTTCTGTACCCGTATTGGATGATGATATTGTAGAGGCACTACGTACAACCTCTCTACAGAAAAAGACCTTCTGGCTGGGCACCGATCGCTATGGTCGTGACGTGCTCAGTCAATTAATGCTTGGCGCGCGCATTAGTTTGGCAGTAGGATTTATTGCTGTTTTTATCGCCCTGCTTATAGGTGTTTTTGTTGGCGCAATTGCCGGTTATTATGGCGGAAGAATTGACGCAGCGCTCACGTGGCTTATCAATGTGGTGTGGTCAATTCCAACACTGTTGTTGGTGATTGCTGTTAGTTTTGCGCTTGGAAAAGGGTTTTGGCAAATCTTTATTGCCATTGGGTTAACGATGTGGGTGGATATTGCGCGAGTGGTGCGCGGGCAAACCCTTGCACTTAAACAGCAAGATTTTGTAGAAGCTGGAAGAGCGTTAGGGTTTTCAAACCTCAGGATTATTTTCAAACATATATTACCCAACATCTTGGGAACATTGGTGGTGCTTTCTGCCGCCAACTTCTCCTCTGCCATCCTCATGGAGGCGGGACTGAGCTTTTTAGGGATGGGTGTGCAACCCCCAATCCCCTCTTGGGGTATGATGATGAAGGAAAACTATGCCTACATCGTTCTCGACAAAGCCTACTTGGCAATAGCTCCCGGAATTGCCATCATGATGTTAGTGTTGGCGTTTATGCTCATTGGTAGTGCGCTACGGAATGCGATGGAAGTAAGAAGATGATATTTAAAAACTATTAACTATTCAAGAAAAGACCATTTTTCAGTGGATTATCCCCATCGCACTAAATTAAAATCTAAATCATGCGGCAACATCGGATGGGAAGGTGTAATTCTTATACCACATTTCCAACTGCCTGAATAATTTGGGATTACTTCGCACTCATAATGGGTGACCCCGTTCTCCTGTTTTACAAAAAGAAACGGCTGTTTATCAAAAAGTTCTTCGTTGCCATTATTGTTTTGAATAAAACAAACCTCTACTTTAATATCTTCTGGGGCAAGCATTCCCAAATGTAAGGCAACCGACAGGATTGCTTTTTCGCCAAGATAATATGTTTTATGCTCACCACCATAGTTAAACTCCACAGGTTTAATGTTTTCCCAATTTGCCAACACCTTTTCTTTCCAGTGCAAAAGTTCATAAAGGTTTTTTTCATTGTTTTGGGTTAACAATTGGGTACGTTG
>Ga0123353_10000851_pt1 | contig 37039 bp, 32 predicted proteins | sample TergutLab28metaG_3_FD_92763 | JGI IMG/M metagenome (GOLD analysis project Ga0123353, IMG submission 92763) | Labiotermes labralis P3 segment gut microbial communities from Petit-Saut dam, French Guiana - Lab288 P3 | ecosystem: Host-associated > Arthropoda: Insects > Digestive system > Gut ... | reverse complement strand
GTTTTTCCATGAAGCCGGGCACATATTATTGCATGGTAAGAAAGATGTTTTTCTTGAAAAAGTTGAATATATAGGGAAAGAGGTGGGAAAAGAGGTGGAAGCCGACCAATTTGCAGCCAACTATCTATTAACAAAGGCAGAAGAGCAAGAGATTATTGAAGCTGCTCCCTTAAATCTTTTGAAAATTTGCGCTTTTGCCAAAAAATTCCACACACACCCTGCGTGTATTATTGGCAGATTGCAACACGAAAAACGTATTCCTTTTTCATTAAGAACGGAGTTAATAGAAAAAATAGAAATTGTGTCATGAAACATCTCCGTTATTATGGTCGTGAAGTCAGATTTACAGCAGATACCGTCTATGTCATATTTTTTGATTACCTTTGTTGGTCAGCAGTGAATCAGTTAAAATGTTAGAAACAAAAGGTAAACAATATGAATAGAGAATACGTTTGTTATTGCGGTCTTTACTGCGGAAATTGTGCAGTAAAGGTAAAAGTTGAACCAGCATCAAGAGTCTTGTATGAGGAAATGAAGAAAGCAGGATTTGAAGAAATAATACAGATGATTCCTGATGGCGACAGATTTTGGTCATTTTTAAGGGGTATGGTTGTTGATGGCGTTTGTATCTCATGTAAGGCGGGAAGTGGAAATCCCGGATGTAAAGTAAGGATGTGCGCGAAAGAAAAAGGCGTAGAAATGTGCGCATTGTGCGATAGTTACCCTTGCGAACTCTTTGCAAGATATTTTGAAGGATACCCAATCCTTAGACAAGACAATTCTGTTCTTCGAGAGAAAGGCTTTGAGGAATGGTCAAAACTTCAAGACGAACGCCAAGTTAAGGGGTTTACTTATGCTGAAATGGAATAAATTTCATTCCGAGAAAAATCGCTACCTTTGCGTACCAAAATCTAATGAATAGACGTATGAAACCACTTTTTGCTTTTGCTATGATTGCCGTTATGGGCGTACAGGGATTTTCGCAGGAGAATCCGTTTTTTCGGGAGTGGAACACTCCATTTGGCGTTCCGCCATTCAATGAGATTAAAATTGAGCACTTTATGCCTGCCTATCAAGCCGGTATGGCAGAGGAGGCAGCGCAGATCTGGGCGATTATTCGCAACCCTCAGGCGCCCACCTTTGAGAACACCATCGTGGCGATGGATCAGGCGGGGGAGTTGCTGCGCAAAGTGACGCCTGTCTTTGGCGGACTCACCAGCGTGAACAACAACCCTCAATTGCAGGAGTTGGCGCGTCAATTGTCTCCGCTTACTACCAAACATCGAGACGACATCAATTTGAATCCTGAACTCTTTTTGCGGGTAAAGGCGGTCTATGCCCGAAAAGAGCAACTCCATTTGAATGTGGAGCAGATGAAGTTGTTGGAGAACACCTATCGGCGCTTTGTGCGTAGTGGAGCCGATTTGCCGGTGGAGAAACAGGAGCAGTTGCGTAAAGTCAACAGCGATCTGGCGGCTTTACAGTTGACATTCAGTCAAAATCTGTTGGCCGAAACGGCTGCCTACACTTTAAAGGTGACGGAGAAGTCGCGCCTTGGAGGACTATCCGATGCCATGCTTACCGAAGCGCAATCACGCGCCCAAAAGGCTAACGATCCCAACGCCTACTACTTTGGCCTTGATAACCCCAGCATCATGCCCTTTTTGCAAAGTGCAGACGACCGCGAATACCGTACTGAGATGTTGAACGCCTACCTCACCCGCGCCAACCACAACAACAATCGAGACAATAAGGAGAACATCAAAAAGATTGTATCAATGCGTTTGGAAAGGGCCAAACTAATGGGATACAAGAACTTTGCAGAGATGGCTCTTGAAGATCGGATGTCTAAAGACCCCGAAACAGTGATGACCTTTTTGAATAAATTGTGGGCGCCCTCCCTCGCGATGGCCAAGAGTGAGTTGAACGATATTGAAGCCATGATGAAGCGTCAGCGCGTTTCCCTCCCCTCTACACCGGGTGATTGGCGTTACTTCTTCAATAAGTCAAAACAGCAGAAATTCAACATCAATCAGGAGGAGATACGTCAATATTTTGGGGTGGATAATGTGCGAAACGGCATCTTTTATGTGTGTAACCGCCTCTGGGGCATCACTTTCTCTGAACTGAAAGGGTTGCCCGTTCCCCACCCTGAGGCCACCGTTTGGGAGTGCAAAGACAAAGATGGCGTCACATTGGGCGTAGTCTATTTAGATATGCACCCGCGCCCCGGGATGAAGAACGGCGGAGCGTGGTGTGGGTCATATCGCTCTCAAAATTATGACGATAAGGGGAATCGCATTATTCCGATTGTCACCATTGCGTGTAACTTTACCCGTCCTTCAGGCGACAAACCCGCCCTCTTGACCACAGATGAAGCCAACACTTTCTTTCACGAATTTGGACACGGCCTAAACCACCTCTTTAAAGAGACCCGCTATATTGGCACGAGCGGTAACCAGCGTGACTTTGGCGAATTTCCCTCTCAGGTGATGGAGCATTGGGCGTTTGAACCGGAAGTGTTAAAGGTGTATGCCAAGCACTACAAAACAGGCGCCTCCATTCCCAATTCGTTAGTAAAGAAGATTGAACAAAACGAAAAATATGGACAGGGTTTTATCACGACCGAATTTCTCGCCGCCTCTATTTTGGATATGGAGTACCACCTCTTGACGGAAATTCCTGTAAACTTTGACATTGAAAAGTTTGAGAAAACCATTTTGGACAAATACGGACTGATTTCACAAATCCCTCCCCGTTACCGAAGCACCTACTTTTCCCACACCTTTTCGGGGGGATACTCCGCCGGATACTATATGTACATTTGGGCTGAACAACTTGACAGCGACGCATTTGAGGCATTTTTAGAGCGTAAGAACATCTTTGACCCTGATTTAGCGCACAAATTGCGTTACGAAATATTTGCTCGCGGAGGCATCGAAGATGCCATGATTCTCTATAAGAACTTCCGCGGGAAGGAGCCGGACGCAAATGCGTTGCTTCGCAACCGCGGGCTTCAGTAGCCTCTATGCAACCTTAGCGTTGAGGGGGCGGGTTCGAAGGGGCTTTGATGGCAACCGCAGCGTTGAGGGGGCGGGTTCGAAAGTGTTTTGTTGGCAAACGCAGCGTTGAGGGGGCGGGTGGTTCTGCCCGTCCCTATAAGTCCCTACAACAATTTCCCGGAGAGAAAGAGCGCTGCAACCGTAAAATAGATCACGAGGCCGGTTACGTCCACTAAGGTAGCCACAAAGGGTGCGGAAGCGGTGGCGGGGTCAAGGCCGAAGCGTTTGAGGATAAAGGGAATCATGGAGCCGGTGAGCGTTCCCCACAGTACAATCAAGACTAAAGAGACGGAGACGCTCATCCCCACCCAAGGCCAAAATTCTCCATAATCGTAAAAACCTGCGTATTGCCACACTAAGATGCGGATAAACCCGACGACGCCCAACACTGTGCCTAAGGAGAGTCCCGATAGAATCTCTTTGCGCATTACGTACCACCAATTTTTTACTTTTAATTCTCCCAACGCCATGGCGCGAATGATCAAACTGGCTGCCTGTGATCCCGAATTACCCCCGCTCGAAATGATTAATGGCACAAAGAACGCCAGCACCACCGCCTTGGCAATCTCCTCGTCGAAATGACCCATAGCTGACGCCGTCAGCATCTCCCCCATAAAGAGGAGCACCAACCAACCGGCACGTTTCTTGACCAATTCAAAGGGGGAAGTTTTGGTGTAAGAGAGGTCAAGTCCTTCTGATCCACCAAACTTTTGGAAGTCTTCGGTGCTCTCCTCTTCAGCCACATCCATCACGTCGTCAAAGGTAACGATCCCCAACAGGGTACCATCTGTATCGACAACCGGAAGCGCTACGCGGTCGTGATCCCGAAATACCTTTACCGCCACCTCCTGGTCGTCGTATGCGTTGAGGGCAACAAAACGATGATCTGAGAGGTCAGAGATAACTATATCGGGCTGGGCGAGAATAATCTCTTTAATACGGATGTCATCCACCAACCTCTGGTTATCGTCCACAATATAGATTACGTTGAGCGTCTCGGAGTCGCGTCCAAATTTACGGATTGTTTGAAGTGCTTGTCTAATAGTGAAATATGGCTTTATGGCTACATATTCGGGCGTCATCAATCGGCCGATACTCTCTTCGGGATATCCGAGCAACTTTGTGGCAATGGCGCGTTCCTCTTTGGAGAGCATCTGCACCAAGCGTTGGCCCACAGCGCCGGGCAACTCTTCAAAAAAGGCGGTACGGTCGTCGGGGTCAAGGTCGTTGAGCAGGCTGGTAAGGCGGGTGCTGTTTGCAGCCAAACCTTCGATAATGTCCTCCTGCTCTTCAAAAGAGAGGTGTTGAAACGTCTCTTTTGCCGCCTGTCGGGAGAGCAACCGAAAAACCACCAATTGCTCATGTTTGCCTAACTCCTCAATGAGTTCGGCAATCCGAAACGGATCGTGATTTTTGAGTTCCTCTTTTAAAATCTTCCAGCTCTTATCTTCAATAAGCCGGCCAAAAATGTCTATGAGTTCATTCATGGTATCATCTCCTTACGATTGGCGCCGCAGGGAGATGCCCTCCCTACAGCATGATGTTTACTGTTAATTGCTGTTGGAAACTGTAGGGGTCGTCGTCCATATTGGGTAAATTTTGAATTATCGGGCGCAAATATAGGTATAATTTTGGACTTTCTACCACTTTAAACCATTTTTTACTCATTTTATTTTATCTTGAACCGAATTTTTGCTATCACCTCTGCCGGACGCAGGGCGTAGGCATAATAATAAGTGCTTGTATTACTATAAGAGACCGAGTTAAACTCTTTGGCATTAAATAAATTAGTATAATCTATCATAAATTCTACTTTTGGTAACTTATACCTTAGGTTGATATCCCCAAACGACATTTTTCGGCTTCCCGAACCGATTGCGCTGTTATAGAACTCTTCCCAACTAAAGTTTATCGTGAGGTTACGTATGGGAAAGAGGTTGAGTTGTGCGCGTTGTGAATATGTACGAATAGGCGTAGATCGGCTGTTGTTTTCCGCTACCAACCGCTCGCTTTGGGCATATTCGAGGCGATAAGAGACGTTGGCCCATCTTTGGATTTTGGTGTTGATACTCCCATTCACGGTGTAGGTACGGTTGTTGAAGTGTATCGATGTTCCCTGATCGATTTGGGAAGCGTGGGAGGAGGTAAAACTCCCGCCTGCAGTCAGGGTGGAGGCAATCAGGTCAAAACCCTTGCTTAGGTTGCCGGCGATGTTCATTCCATACGAAGTGTTGGGAAGATCGTAAGAAGTTTGTATCCTCAAAATGTCGGTATAGTTATAACCGAACAGAAGGTTGGCTCTTTGGCGGAAGTAGGTGGCGCCCACGTTCCCAAAGAGGGCATAGATGGGGTTGCGGTAACTGAGGTTGACGCTGTAGTTTTGACGCTGCTGCTCATACAATTTGGCATCGTTGCGTTGCAGGTTGCGGTAGGAGCTCATTATGTAGCCCGTATAGGCACTGTTGATTCCGCCCAGACCGTTTTGGTAAACGGCATTTACAGACGCTTCCAAGTAAGGGCTGAGTTTGTACCAAAAAGTGAGGGAGGGATTCAGGAACAGGCGCTGGGTGTTCTCTTGGGTGGCGGGAACCTTATCGTTTACCTGAAGTACGATGTATTGCAACGGGATGTTGAGTGATGCCCGAATGCGGTTGTACATATAGCTGTAGGTGGGTCGGATTTGCCACTCAAAACGATTCCAGCGCAGGTCGTTGGAGAGGGAGTCAATGGCAATGGATGGTTGATTGTTTTTTGAGGACAGAGTGGCGGACAAAGGCGAGAGTTCAGTGGTGAGCGCTTGGAGGTTGGCGTTGAAGTTCACGGTGTAGTTCTGTTTCCACTTGCCGTGGTCAAAGCCAAAGGCAACGCTGTTGGCAGAGGTAAAGATATTGAGCAGTAACTCCTGTTTGATCCCTTTGGGCACTGTGGAAAGGTTGGGGTCAAAAAGAAAGTCGTAGCGCATAGGCTCAATCACCAAATCGTTGGGCGTGGAAGCGTAGCTGTTGGTTGAGGAGAAGGTGAAAGAAGTTTTGGTGTAGTTCTTTATCAGCCTGAAAGCGTTGCTAATGCTGAAGTTGGGTTTGTTGAGGGTTTGATAGATTGTGTCGGTTGGGGTAAAGGCATTTCCGGTTTCGGAATCCCATGCCCCTTTGAGTGACAGGGTATTGTCTAAATAAAATTGCTTGGTGTTGGCGTTTAGAATGATGTCGGCGGAAGCCTGATGGGTATAGGCACGCGAACCCAGACGCTCTGAAATGGTGAGCAAAGTGTCGCCCGGGAGGAGGTACTCGGTGTAAGCGTAACTGCTTTTATCCTGACGGTCATTGGTATAGTTAAGATTGGCATTGAGTTGGTACTCTTTCGCTAACTTCCAAACATTGTTAAAGCTGATTGCGTGCACTTGATTATTCAAATATCGATTCTTGGTGATGGCGGGGGAGGAGGGAGATTGAACGCTCAACCAGTTTTGACTTCCGCCACCCATCGAACCGCCACCCATCGAACCGCCACCTACTGAACTGCCACCGCCCAACAGATAGAGCTGCTCTCGCGAGACGTCAAACCCCGTGTTGTTCCCCTTGTAGGTGGTTACGTTTTGCATTATTTTACTGAAATACATGGCCGACAACTCCGAAGTCAACAACAGGTCGGGGTCACTCCCCGCCCCTGCACCCAACAGGGCGTAGGCAATCAGTACCCCTTGGGCACCCGCCTTTAATTTGAGGTTGATGGCAGCCTCTTCAGAAAACTCCACCCCCTCCAGCGCCTTTATGGGCTGATGGTTTTCGAGCACCTGCACCTCTGCTACATCTCTGGCTTGTATGGTGTTGTTAGCCAGCCCATATCGCCCTTTCAGCAGATCAAGCCCTTCAATATAATAGTTGTTGATGGATCGGTTGTTGTAGAGAATCTCTCCGCTCTCCTTTATTTCAATCCCCGGTAACTTCTTCAAAATGTCTCCAATCGTGCGGTCGCTCTGTTCTACGTATGCCCCTACACTATACTTTATGGTGTCTCCCACCTGTCGGATATTCGGGGCAACGACCCTGACCTCTTGAATGGAAATGGCTTGTGAATAGGTGGTAATGGTGACCTCCTGACTCCTGTTGGGAATGGTTTGGCTCACTTTGTTGATGTTAAAGCCCACCGCCGATACAATTATGCTGTCTTGATTCCCTTTGTATTCGAGTTTAAACGCTCCTTTGTCATCGGTAACGGCGTAACCAACGAGGGCAACGCTTCCTTTCTCCTGAAGGGTGACATTAACACTCGATACGCCCTTTTGGGTGTCACGGTCGATCACCGTTCCGCGGACCACTGTCTGGGCTTGTACTGTGTATCCAAAGGGCAAAATAAAGAGGCTGAGGTAAAAGAAGAATCGTCTCATTAGTCGAGTTCGATGGGATTATAGGCGCGATTCCGCATAGCGTTCCGTATCTCGCTCACATCAGAAGTGGTAGTTCCATCCGCGTTTCTGGCAACCATCATTATATTAGCTCCCGCCGGAGCCGATGCCCGCATGCCCTCCATTGCCCCCACCGGATCTTCGTAAAATTTTCGTTTTATCTTGGCCAAATCTTTACGATTGGTTTTCAAATAGTCTGAATCGGCATACTCTATTAGTCCGGGAATCTGCTCCATAGAGACACATTCATATAGATAGTGCTGCCTGTTGTCCGAAATTTTAAGGATCAATCCGGGCAGACCGCAAAACTTCCACGGCCCTTCATTTACGGGTATATCAAAGGAGAACCATGCTTCGTAATCTCTTCCCCGAAAGGTGGTTACCGCTTTTTGGCACGTGTAGGACAGAATAGTATCGGTATCGGGCAGAATTTGCCACGAGATTTCGTTGAGGGACTCGGTATAGGAGTAGGCATCCATCATCACGCGGTCGGTGACGGTGATACGGCCTGAAGGAAAGTTCTTAAAGACAATCGTTTGATCTCCTGACCCAATCGGACCGCCTTGAGTTTGCATACGTTGCATTTGGACATTTCCGCCGGCAGCCATTTGCCTCTCCATGGCAGCCCGCATGATGGAATCGCGTACATGGGTATCGGTAAAGAATTTAGAGGTTCGGTTCTTTCCGATTTGAAGAACCATATTGTCTTCGGTAACCCGCTCCGGAGCCAAAGAGTCTATGATGCTGTAAACTTTGTAAGTCACTTGAAGTATCGCCGTATCGATAATTTTGGGTGGTTTTTGCGCTGCATTTCCGCCCCGCATATAGTAGTTCCCTTGAGCAAAGGTTGATGGCAATACGCATAGTACCAAAAAGATAGAGATGACAAATCGTTTCATAAACAGAGATTTGTGGTGGTTTTTGATTGATTATTGTTTTGGCAAGACCACACAAATTGTGCCAAAATTATTCTAATTGTTGCTCCGAAACGGTTCTGGAGGGACGAATCACTTTGCGCTCGAAGAGGTCGTACTTTTGGCCTTGACGCAGGAAGTAGAAAGGTTTGGATTCGGTGTCGTAAATGGCAACCACAGAGCGCCCGATCACTTCCAACTCATCTCGTATCACCACAATGGCAGTGGCTTCATCTAAGCCGATGCCAATGTAGTGGGGCGCCATCTTTATAAACGCCTCAAGGTCAAACTGCCTGTTTCGTGCCAGCAGATGCTGGTCGATGACCGAATTGCGGAGGAAGCCAAGCCCCTGGGTATGGTCCCCAATGAGGGTATTTGGCCCCGAAGTGTCGCCCCGCCAGAGAAAAGAGCCTTGGATTGAGGCGCCCGCCGAAGTGCCCGCAATGACGCCGCCACGTGCCAAAAGGTTGAAAAACTCTTGATGGGCAAGGGTATTGAGATAGGCATCTGCAATGCGCCATTGGCGACCTCCAACGAAAAAGATTCCGGTGGCTTTCCGAATGATCGCCAGATTATTCTCGTCATTCGCCTCCCTAATGGTGGTCAGGTGCATCTGTACCAACCGCTCTGCCCCGATGCGCTCCCGCAACGCCTCTCCCTGATTGGTATAGAGGTGTGCCGAATCACCGGCTGCGTTGGTGACCAACACAATAAGTGCATTCTCCTTGCCACCTGCAAGTTCAACAATTTTATCCCACACCTCATCGGTGGCGCCTCCTCCGCCAATAACCACCAATGCCCCCTTTTCGGGGCCATGGCGCGTTTCCGAGGGGTTGATTTTAATGGGATTTTGGGCGTGGGCGACACAGCAAACAAACAACAAAAGGGTCACAGCAAATTTCTTCATAATGCAAACGGTTATAAAACGCCAAAGATAGCAAAATTCGAGGTATGTGTGCAGATACTCTTTGTCTGTTGAACAATTTTTGTACTTTTGCGGGGATTTTTTCTGATACGATGAAGGCTATTTCCCGTACCGTTTGGATTTTGGCGTTGGTGAGCCTCTTCACCGATATGGCGAGTGAGATGCTCTATCCCATTATGCCGATATACCTCAAAACGATAGGGTTCTCGGTGGCGTTGATTGGTATTCTCGAAGGCATTGCCGAGGCGGTGGCGGGGTTGAGCAAGGGCTACTTTGGGAAACTTTCCGATTCAAAGGGGAGACGCGCCCCATTTATCCGGTTGGGCTACGCCTTTAGCGCCATCTCCAAACCGATGATGGCGTTGTTGGTCTATCCAATCTGGATATTCTTTGCGCGAACCTTAGACCGAATAGGTAAAGGCATCCGTACCGGCGCACGGGACGCCATGCTCTCGGACGAAGCCACGCCTCAGACCAAAGGGAAAGTGTTTGGATTTCATCGCGGAATGGATACGATGGGCGCGGTGATTGGTCCGTCGCTGGCGCTGTTATTCCTCTATTTCTTTCCGGGTCACTATAAAGCCCTCTTTTTGATTGCCTTTATTCCGGGTGCGGCGGCGGTTGCCACCACATTGTTGGTGAAAGACAAAAAAAGAGCTGACGTTGCGAATGGCGGTGCGAAAAAGGGTGTCGGGGTAAGTGTGGCCGGAAAACCCGATCGCGTCTCGTTCTTCTCATTCCTCCGCTATTGGAAAAGCGCCCCTGCCGCCTACCGCAAACTCGTGATTGGCCTCCTATTCTTTGCCCTTTTCAACAGTTCCGACCTCTTTCTCCTTTTGAAAGCGAGGGAGGCGGGCTTGGACGACACCGCCGTAATCGGCGTCTATATCTTTTACAACCTGATATATGCCCTCTTCTCCCTTCCGTTGGGCGTTCTGGCAGATAAAATCGGACTTAAACGCATCTTTCTGTGCGGGCTTCTCCTCTTTGCCGCAGTCTATTTTGGCATGAGTATAAGCCACAGCCTCTTTGCGATTGGCGCCCTCTTCTTCCTTTACGGAGTGTATGCAGCTGCTACTGAGGGCGTTTCAAAAGCGTGGATCAGCAACATCACCGATAAGCGCGACACCGCCACTGCCATCGGCGCCTATACTGCTTTTCAAAGTCTTTGCACTATGTTGGCCAGCACCCTGACCGGTTTTGTGTGGTACAGATTTGGCGCCACGGCTGCATTTCTCCTCACAGGCAGTGCGACCATCATCGCCGCTATCTATCTGTTAGTGGTAAAGATTGCGCCCTTTCAACCTAAAAAGCAGGTGTTATTGGAGGATAAATTATGATAACACGGAAAAAAGAATGAGAAATAATTTCACCAATAAGATATTGCCCTTGCTTATCATGCTTGCCGTTTGTGCTGTGTTTGCTGAATTTACAGGCGCCGGTGCACAGATGCGTTATTCTGAGCGTAATCCATATTATTATAGCTTGCAGGAAGTTGAGCAGGAGGGATTTATGCTTTTGGTGAATAAGATTTATCGTTTGCCTGAGGGATTTGTACCGCAGAATCTGCAATACGCCAACCTCAGGGTGCGTTGCGAGAAAGAGAATATGTTTTTGAATGCCACGGCATTAGACTATCTTGAGCAAATGTTTGCCGCTGCACGGAAGGAGGGAATCGAGTTGATTTTCTTTGATGGATGGCGGGAAGAGTCGTTACAGAGTCTCTATTATGAGAATAAGATTGCAGAAAAAGGGCGTGCTTTGGCCACCACGCTGGTTGCGCCCCCTCGTGGAAGCGAGCACGAATTGGGGTTGGCTGCCGACATACTTTCGACACTCCATAAGATGCGGGATGGGCACTTTGCACTCACTTCCACGGGAAAATGGCTGATTGAAAATTGTTGGAAATATGGCTTTATCCTCAGGTATCCTCAAGATAAAATTGAAATCACGCGCTTCTTGTTCGAGCCGTGGCACTACCGTTTTGTGGGGGTGGAAAATGCCGAAAAAATCACCAAAAGTGGACTCTGTCTGGAGGAGTTCATTGCCAAAATGAGGTAATCATGCCCAAAATGGTTATCTATCAGTTGTTGCCTCGACTATTCGGGAATACGAACACCCATTGTATCCCTTCCGGTTCCATTGAAGAGAATGGGGTTGGAAAGTTTGAAGACATTACCTTAGCTGCTTTAACTGCAATCAAACGTTTAGGTGTAACGCATATCTGGCTGACAGGCATATTGGAACACGCTTCCACCACCTCTTACACAGCGTGGAACATCCCACCTGTGGAACCCTCTTTGGTAAAGGGAAAGGCGGGTTCTCCCTACGCCATACGCGACTATTACGACGTATCTCCCGATTTGGCTTGCGATGTTCCACGCCGCATGGAGGAGTTTTCCCTCCTTGTGGAACGATGCCATTCCACAGGGCTGAAAGTGATTATTGACTTTGTCCCCAATCATTTGTTCCGACAATACGCCTCCGACTCCAAACCGTTATCTGTTTCCGATTTTGGCGCCCAAGACAACCCGCAACTCGCCTTCTCACCTCAAAATAATTTCTACTACCTGCCCGGCACATCCTTTATTCCGCCCGTTCCGGCGGGCGAAGTTGCCGCGCCTGTTTCGGCGGGCGAAGTTGCCGCGCCTGTTTTGGCGTGCGAAGTTGCAACGCCTATTCCGGCGTGCGAAGTTGCCGCGCCCGCTCCGGCGTGCGAAGTTGCAGCGCCCGTTTCGGCTGGCGAAGTTGCGGCGCCTGTTTTGGCGGGCGAAGTTGCAGCGCCCGTTCCTGCGAGTGAAGTTGCGACGCTTGTTTCGGCTGGCGAAGTTGCGGCGCCTGTTTTGGCTGGCGAAGTTGCCGCGCCTGTTTTGGCGGGCGAAAGTACAGCACCCGTTTCGGCGGGCGAAGTTGCAACGCTTGTTTCGGCGTGCGAAGTTGCAGCGCCCGTTTCGGTGGGCGAAGTTGCGGCGCTTGTTTTGGCGTGCGAAGTTGCCGCGCCTGTTTCGGCGTGCGAAGTTGCAACGCTTGTTTCGGCGTGCGAAGTTGCAGCGCCCGTTTCGGTGGGCGAAGTTGCAGCGCCTGTTTTGGCGTGCGAAGTTGCCGCGCCTGTTTCGGCGTGCGAAGTTGCAGCACCCGTTCCGGCGGGCGAAGTTGCGACGCTTGTTTCGGCGGGCGAAGTTGCGACGCCTGTTTCGGCGGGCGAAGTTGCAGCGCTTGTTCCGGCGTGCGAAGTTGCAGCGCCCGTTTCGGCGTGCGAAGTTGCAGCGCCTGTTGGCGCGTATTGCGAGGTGCCGGCAAAAGCCACAGGAAATGATTGCTTTGCGCCCAATCCCACACTTGACGACTGGTACGAAACGGTCAAACTCAATTATGGAGTTGATATGCAACATGATGGAACGCAATATTTTGACCCGATCCCCGATACTTGGCACAAAATGCGGGACATCCTATCTTTCTGGGCAGAAAAGGGAGTGGACGGATTCCGATGCGATATGGCAGAGATGGTTCCCGCGCCCTTTTGGGCATGGGTCATTCCGCAAATCAAAGGGTGTATTTTTATTGCAGAAATCTATAAACCTGCCTATTATCGTGACTATTTAAAGTCGGGATTTAATTACCTCTACGACAAAGTTGGGTTGTACGATACCTTGCGAGCCGTTTTGTGCGGAGGCGCACCCGCAAGCGATCTTTCGCGTTGTTGGCAGCGTCTATCCGATTTGCAACCCTTCATGTTGAACTTCCTCGAAAACCACGATGAGCAGCGCATCGCTTCCCCTCTCTTTTGGGGTCAAGATGGAGAGGTGTACAACGCTGCTCCTTCCCAATTTTCACTTTCGTTAAAGGCCATCCCTGCATTGGTACTCTCTACCTGCCTCAACACAGCCCCCTTTATGCTCTACGCCGGTCAAGAGTTCGGGGAGCGGGGCATGGATCAAGAAGGCTTTAGCGGCATCGATGGGCGCACCTCCATCTTTGACTACTGGAGCGTGGAGACCCTGCGGCGCTTCAATAACCATGGCACATTCAATGAAGAGTTGCTTTCAGATGTTGAACAGAGGATATACGCCCTTTATACCAAACTATTTTCCCTCCTCTCTTCAAGTGCGGCTTTGGCGAACGGAGCCACCTTTGACCTTGGATACGCCAACCAAAACCACGCCGGTTTTAATCCCCAAAAGCACTTTGCCTTTTTCAGGCACACCAAAACTCCGCAAGAAGAGACCCTCCTTATCGCCCTCAATTTTAGCGATTCGCCCGCCAACCTCCTCATCACCATTCCCGCCCACGCCTTTGGCCACCTCCACATACCCGACTATACGCCCACCCAAACGCCCACCCAAACGCCCACCCAAACACCCGCCTGCCCGCCTAACAGCTTCCTTGTGTCGGATGCGTTGCTTTTCGATACCGAAAACCGGCCGAACAAAGCCAATCCCCCCCAAATTCTGAGCAGCATAACGCCCTTTCCGCTCTCCATTTCAGCCCACGGGGCGGTAATAGTGGGATTTAAATTTTTTTCCGTACCTTTGCGGCCTCAATTTTTTTATGCAAAAGATACGTAACATTGCCATTATCGCCCACGTGGATCATGGCAAAACCACTTTGGTGGACAGGATGATTATGCAAGCCAGACTTTTTCGCGATGTAGAGAAGATGGGCGAGCTGATTTTGGATAGTAATGATTTAGAGCGTGAACGAGGCATAACCATTTTGGCAAAGAATGTTTCGGTTCCATATAAGGATCATAAAATCAATATTATTGATACGCCGGGTCATGCCGATTTTGGGGGTGAAGTGGAGCGGGTGCTCAATATGGCGGATGGGGTTCTGCTGTTAGTGGACGCTTTTGAGGGCACCATGCCTCAAACCCGTTTTGTGTTGCAAAAAGCAATTGAAATGGGGAAGAAGCCGGTGGTGGTCATCAATAAAGTGGACAAACCCAATTGCCGTCCCGATGAGGTAAATGAGCAAGTTTTTGACTTAATGTTCTCATTGAATGCAACGGATGAACAGCTTGATTTTAAGACGATATTTGGTAGCGCCAAACAGGGATGGATGTCTTTGGATTGGAAGGATCCAACCGGCGATATCACCGCCCTTTTGGATGCTATTTTGGAAGAGGTTCCGGCGCCCGCTGCTTTGGATGGAACGCCCCAGATGTTGATCTCTTCGCTGGAATATTCGCCTTATGTGGGGCGTATTGCTGTGGGACGGGTGTTGCGTGGCACGTTGCAGTCGGGGATGAATGCCTCTTTAGTGAAGCGGGACGGCAGTGTAGAAAAGGTTAAAATCAAAGAGTTGATGGTCTTTGAGGGATTGGAAAAGACAAAGCAGGAGTCGGTGGGCAGCGGAGATATTTGTGCTGTGGTGGGGATTGACGGTTTTGACATTGGGGATACCATTGCCGACTACGAGAATCCCCAAGGGTTGCCGCCGATTGCCATTGACGAACCCACCATGAGTATGTTCTTTACCATTAATGACTCTCCATTCTTTGGCAAAGAGGGTAAATATGTCACCTCCAGGCACCTGAAAGAGCGTCTAAGTAAAGAGTTGGAGAAGAACTTAGCCCTGAGGGTAAAAGAGGGCGCAACTTCCGACTCTTTTATTGTGTATGGTCGAGGGGTGTTGCATCTGAGCATATTGATTGAGACGATGCGGCGAGAGGGATTTGAACTTCAAGTGGGACAACCTAAAGTGTTGGACAAAAACATAAACGGTAATCGTTGTGAACCTGTGGAACACCTCACTATAGACCTCCCCGAAGAGATGACCGGTCAGGCCATAGAGATGGTCACAAGGCGCAAAGGGACGCTTTTGCACATTGAGCACCGCGAAGAGCGGGTGCACCTTGACTTTGATATTCCGGCACGCGGCTTGATTGGATTGCGGAGCAATATGTTGACCGCAACTCAGGGAGAGGCGGTGGTGGCGCATCGCTTTAAAGGATACGAGATTTATAAAGGAGAAATTGAGAAGCGTATTAATGGATCCTTAGTGTCTATTGAAACAGGTATGGCGATTGCATATTCATTAGACAAACTGCAAGACAGAGGGCGCTTTTTCATCCACCCTGGCGAAGATGTCTATACAGGTCAAGTAGTTGGAGCGCACACCCGCAGCGGCGATTTAGGTATCAATCTATGCAGAACCAAAAAATTGACCAACATCCGCGCCTCGGGAACTGACGATAAAGTGAGCCTCCCCCCGCCCATAATCTTTAGTTTAGAAGATGCGCTGGAATATATTCAGGAGGACGAATACGTGGAAGTTACCCCCAAGTCGATGCGCATCCGCAAAATCTGGTTGGACGAAAACGAGCGCAAACGCAGAGGGCGCTAAAAACATCTTGCCATATTCAAAATTTTATATACCTTTGCCGGTTCTAAACAAAATAGTTTCTAAAACAGTTTCCAGAGGCATCAACCCGTGAGCAAAGAGATCGAAGCCGCCGTCATTATCCCTATTAAGGGGTTAACTTCAGGAGTATATACCCATAAATACACCTGCGGACAACCTTTTTTTAACCTTTTTGGCAATCAAGAGATACGGGAGGCAATCATAGAGGTCACCGTTGTACTTACAAAAGAGAACCACCTGATTCGCCTCGAAGTCACCTTACAAGGTTCAGTAATACGCTCTTGCGACCGCTGCTTGGGAGATGTGCCCACACCTGTTTCCTACCACGCCCCCATTGTGGTGGAGTTTGCCGAAAATGATGGCGACTATGAGGGCGAAGAGATCATCTCCATCTCTCCCACCGCCACCCAAATCAATCTTACCCAATATGTTTACGACAGTATCTGCGTCAGCTTCCCCCTCCAATCCCTTCACCCCACCGGAGCGTGTGACCCTGTCATGGAAAATAAACTCGCCCAACTCACCATCAACTATTCTCACCATCAAATAGATAATTAAACAATAAACAATAAAATAATGGCCAATCCAAAACACAAAATCTCCAAACAACGCCGCAACAAACGCCGGACCCATCAAAACCTTGAAGTCCCTCACCTAGCTACGTGCTCCAACTGCGGCGCCACTGTTCAGTACCATCGCGTTTGTCCTGAGTGTGGATATTATCGCGGTCGATTGATGATTGAAAAGAAAACAGCATAACCTCTTCATAGCATGAGAATCGGAGTAGATGCGATGGGAGGCGACTACGCTCCTCTCCATATTGTGATGGGGGCAATCCTTGCATTGGATAAGTTGCTTCCCAACTCCGAGATTGTTCTCTTTGGGAATGAAAGAAAAATCAAAGAGATTTGTCATTCTCAACATATTGATTCCGACCGATTTATGATTGTCCCCTCTTCTCAAGTTGTGGAGATGTGGGAACATCCGGTGAAAGCGTTTCAGCAAAAACCCGATTCAAGCATCGCTGCCGGCTTTATGGCGCTTCAAAAGGGAGAGATAGATTCCTTTGCGGGGGCAGGAAGCACAGGTGCCATGCTTATGGGTGCACAGAGTATCCTCAAGACGATTAAAGGAGTGACCCGTCCCTGTATCTCTGCGGAGTTTCCGGTGCAGACCGGAGGCTCTGCGTTGCTCTTGGATGTGGGACTCAATGCAGATTGTCGTCCCGATAATCTATTGGAATTTGGCATCTTAGGGTCAACCTATATGCGTCACATATTTGGTATTCCTCATCCAAGGGTAGCGTTGCTCAATATTGGTGAGGAGTCCGAGAAAGGGAGTCTCTTCACACGCGAGGCGTTTAAGTTGATGGAGGGAAATCCCCACTATCACTTTGTGGGAAACATCGAAGCCACCCAGCTCTTTACAGGAACGATTGCAGATGTGATTGTTACTGATGGATTTGTGGGGAACATTGTGATTAAACAGGCAGAAGGGATGTTTCAACTGCTCAAAGACTTTGGATTTGGGAACGCTTTTTTTGAGCGATTCGACTACGAAGTATATGGCGGCACCCCCATTTTGGGTGTGAATGCGCCTGTGATTACCGGGCACGGAGCATCGAGCCCGCGTGCGATTATGCACATGATTTTAAAGAGTGAAGCCACCTTTAAGGCCGGCCTTATCCCCAAAATTAAAAAAGCAATCTCCAATGAGTAATCAACATTCAGCCATTACAGGGATTGAAGCGTTTCTCCCTGATTACGTCTTAACCAACGCGCTGCTCAGCCGTATGGTAGCCACCTCCGATGAGTGGATCATGTCTCGTGTAGGCATTAAGGAGCGCCGCATCTTGCGCGGCAGAAACAAAGGCAACTCCATTATGGGCGCCGGAGCCGTAGAGAAGTTGCTCGAAAAGACCAACACAGACCCCTCTGAAATTGACATGGTGCTCTGTTGCACCGTTACCCCCGATATGCTCTTCCCTGCCACCGCCAACATTATTTGCGATAAAGTGGGGATTAAGAACGCTTGGGGGTACGACCTCAACGCCGGCTGTTCCGGTTTCATCTTTGCCTACTCCACCATCGATGCCTTTATCCGAAGTGGGCGCATTCGCAAAGCGATTTTGGTAGCGGGCGAAAAGATGTCATCCATAGTCAATTACAAAGACCGTGCCACCTGTCCCCTCTTTGGAGATGCAGCAGTGGCCATGTTAATCGAACCTACCCCTGACCCAAGCCTTGGACTGCTTGACTACGAAAACCATGTGGATGGCATAGGTCGGAAGTACCTCTATCAGAAGGCAGGCGGGTCGTGCTACCCTCCCACCGAGATGACGGTGAAGCGTCGCGAACACTTTATTCAACAGGAGGGACAGCAGGTATTTAAGTTTGCTGTCACCAATATGGCAGATGTGGCCGAATCAATCATGAAGAAGCACCACCTCACCTCCGATGACATTGCCTACCTCATTCCCCATCAGGCAAACCTGCGCATTATCTCCGCAACCGGTAGCCGTATGGGGCTTCCCACAGAAAAGGTATTGGTCAACATCGAGCGTTACGGCAACACCTCAGCAGTATCAATCCCATTGGTGTTGTGGGATAACGAACTCAATTTCAAACGCGGCGACACCCTGATATTTGCCGCCTTTGGCGCCGGATTCACCTGGGGCGCCATGTACTACAAATGGGCGTACTAACATAGCCCTCTTTGGCCCCATAGTTCAAGGGATAGAACGGAGGTTTCCTAAACCTTAAATTCCAGTTCGAGTCTGGGTGGGGCTACAAATTTTCACTCACGATGAACATTACCCGCTTGTCCCAATCCGGGATGAAAGTTACTCCTCAGCGAGTAGCTGTATTTGAAGCGTTAAGCACATTAGGGCACGCTTCTACGGATGAAATCATCCGTAAAATTCAGGAAACCGCTCCCTATATCTCTCCTGCCACCATTTACAACACTTTGGAAAAGTTTGTGCAGGAGAAAGTAATCTCCCGTATTCCCACAGATGGGAATAAAGTATTTTTTGACATCACCGAACCATCTCATGTCCACCTCGTTTCGGAAGACAACTCCAAAGTGTGCGATTTAGATGACCTCGTTTTGCAACGGATGATCGAAGAGTACCTTCTTAGCCTCGCGATTCCCAAGTTTACCGTCAACCGTATTCAAGTCAATTTAGTAGGCAGCTTCAATGCATAAGCCCCAAATTGCTTTCTTCGGACGCAGAAACAGCGGTAAAAGCTCACTAATCAATGCCTTAACCGGGCAGGTGGTGGCTATTGTCTCCGACGTTCCCGGAACTACCACCGATCCTGTGCGAAAAGTGATGGAACTGAACGGAGTAGGGGCTGCAGTGCTTATAGATACCGCCGGGATGGATGATGAAGGTCTCTTAGGTGAACAGAGGGTGGCACGCACGAGGGCTGTGGTTAAAGAGGTCGATTTGGCGATACTCCTCTTTACCAACAACACCCTTGGCTTTTTTGAGCGGCAATGGATAGCCGAATGTAAGAAGTGGTCGTTACCATATTTAATAGTGCACAACAAATCAGACGAAGTCCAATTGGATCCGGGGGTAGGAGTGGAGCTGGCAGAGGAGTTGGCGGCAGATGTTTGTGAATGTTCGGCGATAAATGGGGAGGGGATTGATCTTCTGCTTGAGTTGATTGCAAAGAATTTACTTGTAATCACGCCTCCAACGACCTCTCTGCTCGGGAACCTGATCACCAAAGACCAAACGGTGGTGTTGGTGTGCCCCATCGACAGTGAAGCGCCGGAGGGACGCCTCATCTTGCCACAGGTGCAAACCATACGTGATATACTTGACCATCAGGCGATTGCTGTATCATTGACTCAGGAGTCACTCCCTGCATATATGGAGGCAGGCGGACGCCCCGATATCGTCATTACCGACAGTCAACTCTTTGGATGGGTAGAGAAATGGATTCCTCCTCACATTCCGCTCACCAGCTTTAGCGTTTTGCTGGCGCACCATAAAGGACTCTTTGCACACTTCCTCTCAGGTACGCCGGTGTTGGACAAATTGCAGGATGGAGAAAAAGTGCTGATTTTGGAGAGTTGTACCCATCACGCTACGTGTGAAGATATTGGACGTGTAAAACTTCCCAATCGGATCACCTCGTACACCGGAAAGAGCCTCTCCTTTGAGGTGGTGGCGGGCTTAGATCCGCTGCCGGAACAGTTAGACTCGTTTGCCTTAGTCATTCAATGCGGGGGGTGTATGGTTACTCGGAAGCAATTGAGGGCGCGGATTGCAGCGGTGTTGGCTCAGGGGGTGCCTGTCTCCAATTACGGTATGGCGCTGGCCTATATGTCGGGCATATTTGATCGGTCGGTGGCCCCTTTCAGGTAAAATTTTTCGTAAAAAAAGATCTTTTTTGTTTGAGTAATGATAATTATTCCTATATTTGTATCCTATTATTGCTGGAAATGACTTTTTGTGCCTCATATTATTCTTATTATTACTTGGATAAAGGGTAATAGGGGCATTCTTTTGTTTTCGTTGATTAAATTTTTTTTTTGCCCCTCACCGAGGGGCTTTTTTATTTATTTATAACTTATTAACTTATGAAAGAACAGATTAAATTTTACTATGGGGAGACGATCCCCTTGGAGTTGCACAAAGTGCGCATCGTGCAAAAATTGAACCTCGTGCCCATTGAGCGGCGCTTATCAGCCCTCTATGAGGGTGGATTTAACACATTTCAATTGCGCACAGGCGATGTCTTTTTAGACATGCTTACGGACAGTGGAACCAATGCTATGAGTGACAAGCAATTATCTGCTATGATGCAAGCCGATGACGCCTACGCCGGTTCGCAGAGTTTTGCCCGCCTGCAGCAAGCGGTGGAAGAGGTATTGGGGAAAAAGTACTTTTTACCGGTGCATCAGGGACGCGCCGCCGAAAACATCATCAGCAAAACGTTTATGAAAAAAGGGGATGTAATCCCTATGAACTACCACTTTACCACAGCGTTGGCGCATATTCTGGAAAATGGAGGCCGTATCGAGGAGTTGCTGCACGACGATGCATTGCAGATTAAGAGCGATAATCCCTTTAAAGGCAATATTGATATCGATAAGTTGATTGCCTGTATTGAGAAGCACGGAAAAGAGAACATCCCCTTTATTCGTATGGAAGCCTCTACCAACCTCATTGGCGGTCAACCCTTTTCGATTTCCAACCTGATGGATGTGCGCCGTGTAGCCGATAAGTATGGCATTATGCTGGTGCTTGACGCCAGTCTGCTTGGAGAGAATGCCTACCTTGTCAAGGAGCGGGAACCCGAATGGCAAGAGAATACAATGGCTGATATTTTAAAGATGATGACCAATTTGGCCGACTTAGTTTACTTTTCGGCGCGAAAGCTAAGCTCTTCACGCGGGGGCGGTATCTGTACCAACAGACGCGACCTCTATGGAAAGATGGAGGCGATGATTCCACTCTATGAGGGCTTTCTAACCTACGGTGGAATGTCGGTTCGGGAGATTGAGGCGATGGCGGTAGGGCTTCATGAGACGTTGGACGAAACGATGATTAGCCAGAGTCCTGCATTTATAGAGTATTTTGTGAATCAATTAGAAGCATTAAACATTCCTGTGGTGACGCCCGCCGGGGTTTTGGGATGCCATGTGGATGCCAAACAATTTTGTGCCCACATTCCTCAAACAGAGTATCCGGCAGGTGCTTTAGCGGCAGCGCTCTACTTAATTTCGGGAGTCAGAGGGATGGAACGAGGCACCATTTCGAGTGTCCGAGACGAAGCCGGAAAGGAGATCCTTGCAGATGTGGAGTTGTTGCGGTTGGCGGTTCCCCGCCGCGTATTTACCCTGTCGCAAATCAAATATGTGATAGACAGGTTGTTGTGGCTATATGACCATCGCGAGATGATTGGCGGGCTAAAGTTTGTTTACGAACCGCCTGTATTGCGCTTCTTTATGGGGAAATTGGCGCCCGTTTCCGATTGGCCTGAGAAGATGATGGCTAAGTTTCGGAAGGATTTTGGGCAGAGCCTGTAAGAAAGCAAAAGGGGCGAATCTTCCGCCCCTTTTGCTTTATAAACTTATGCACTATCGCTCTTGCAGCGTGCACTTTATCGCCCTTGCTGCGCGTCTTGAATCATCTTGGCGCTCGGGATAATAAATACCTCAACGCGACGATTTTGTGTCCGTCCTTCTGCAGTAGTATTGGATGCAACAGGTTGGGTAGAACCTAACCCTGCCGATGTCATACGGGAAGCAGGAACATTTTTAGACATTAAAAAACTCTTTACGGAATTTGCCCTGTTCTCCGACAATGGGTTATTGATGGCGTCATTACCGGTATTGTCGGTATGGCCAATGATGTTCACCTCAGTATCAGGATTGGCAATAAGGCTGTTGGCAAATTGAGTCAACGACCATTGAGAAGCGCTGTTCAGCGCGTAAGAATTGGTAGCGAACAGGATGCCCGATTCAAAGGTGACCAATAACGCTTCTCCGTCATGGATGGCTTCTACCTTTGCATTTTCAATGGCTTCCAGCTCTTTCTTCTGTTTGTCCATCTTATTTCCTATGATGGCTCCGGCTGCCCCGCCTACCACGGCGCCAATTCCGGCACCCCATGCAGCGCCTTTACCACCGCCGATGATGGCTCCGATTCCGGCACCTGTGGCTGCACCTGCACCGGTACCTACAGCAGTGCCCTTTACGGTGTTACTCGCTCCGCATCCCGAAAAGAGGATAAGAGCAGATAACACTACTACTACAAGTGATTTTGTTGTTTTCATCTGAAAAGTTTTTGTTGGGTTATTTTTTTGGGTGTAGTTTGTATCTGTTCAAGAACTTATCAACACGACCGGCAGTGTCAACCAACTTCATCTTTCCGGTGTAGAATGGGTGAGAAGTGCTGGATATCTCCATTTTGTAGAGCGGATACTCTACGCCGTCAACGGAGATTTTCTCTTTTGAATTTACGCAAGAACGGGTGATAAACGTATGCTCGTTTGACATATCTTTGAATGCTACTAAACGGTACGTGTCGGGATGGATACCTTTTTTCATGATGTGATTGAGATTAATACGATGTCTTTTTATTGGGGCTGCAAAGGTAGCGTTTTTTTGAATATACACAAAAATTCGAGTAAAATATTTTGTAAACTAAGATGAACAGATTCAATGACAGTCGCTCTTTGCACACATTTCTAACAACTCAAAAGCTAAAGCGTGCGCTTTTTCCGGAGTTTCGGCTTCGGCATAAACACGTAAAATGGGCTCGGTATTGGAAGCGCGGAGGATGACCCATTTTTTCTCTGCTTCAAACTCGACTTTAATTCCGTCTATTTCGCTGATGGATTGATTTTTGTAGTGCTCTTTTATTTGTGTAAAGAGGCTGTTGATGTCAACATCTTTTGCTACCTCAATCCGCTCTTTTACCATCGCGTATTGCGGGTAGCGTGCCTTGAGCTGGGAGCAGGTACTTTGCTGCTGTACAGAGAATTGAGTATGCTGCTGTACAGAGAATTGGGTATGCTGCTGTGCAGAGAATGGAGTATGTTGCTGTGCAGAGAATGGAGTATGTTGATGTGCCAAGTATGTGAGAAACAGCGCAATGCCTATAATGGCGTCCCGTCCGTAGTGGAGGTCGGGCACGATTACGCCGCCGTTGCCCTCCCCGCCAACCACTGCTTGCCGTAATTTCATCTCTTCCACCACATTTACCTCTCCCACCGCCGATACATAACGGATGCAACCATGCTGTGCAGCCACATCGGTGAGTGCCCTTGAGGAGGAGAGGTTAGAGACGACACTCCCTTTTCGCAGGCCCAACACATAGTCGGCCACGGCTACCAGCGTGTATTCTTCTCCAAACATCGACCCATCTTCGCACACGATGGCCAAACGATCCACATCCGGGTCCACGGCAAAGCCCAAGTCGCACTTTTCGTTCACCACACATTGCGACAGCTCTTGCAGGTGTTCGGGGAGAGGCTCCGGGTTGTGCGCGAAGTTGCCGGTGGGTTCGCAGTGGAGGGGAACGCAGGTGACACCCAAATTCTCAAGAAGTTTGGGAACGATAATCCCGCCCACTGAGTTGACGGCGTCAATTGCCACCTTAAAACCGCTGCTGTAAATGGCCGTCACATCGACTAAAGGGTGACCGATAACGGCATCAATGTGAGATTGGGTAAACTCTTTTTGGGAATAACGGCCTAATCGATCGACAGGAGGAAAGCAGAACGCTTCGCGCTCCATACTCTCCGCCATACCCTCCGCCATACCCTCCGCCGTACTCTCCGCCATACCCTCCGCCATGGCGACCACTTGTGCGCTCTCTTGGGCACTCAGGAACTCGCCGGAGCGATTGAAGAGTTTGAGGGCGTTCCACTCACGCGGGTTGTGCGAGGCGGTGAGGACAATCCCACCGTCAGCTCCCTCCCACACCACCGCCATAGCCACAGTAGGGGTGGAGGCCAATCCGGCATCTACCACATCAATGCCGCAACCGAGCAACGTGCCGCACACCAATCGGTTTACCATATCTCCCGAAAGCCGCGCATCGCGACCCACCACTACCTTTGCAAACGATTGCCCGACAGATTGCAGCACCTGTTGGGCATACGCAGTCGTGATCTTGATTAGGTCAAGTGGGGTGAGCGCACTTCCCGGAACACCGCCAATAGTGCCTCGGAAGCCGGATATAGATTTAACAAGCGCCACAAAAGGGGCATATTAAATTATAAAAGAACCATCATCACAAGGAAGATCGAAGCGAATGCCAAAATGGCGTAGAGCTCGGAGAACGCAGCCAACGTGATCGTTTTGCCAAAGACGTCATTCCCATTGCTGATCTCCACGATGCCATTTACCACTACGGACGCTTGTTGCATAGCGGAGTAAAGCCCCACAAGGCCCATGGCGGATCCGGTAGCCAAAACGGCAGCTCCCTGTCCAATGGTAAGCACTTCAGCGTCACCAATACCAAAGAAGAGCAAAAGGAAAAAACCGGCGAACCCGTAAAGCCCCTGAGTAGCAGGCAACGCACTGAGAAGCATGGCAGAACCAAACATATCGGGATTTTTCTTCAACGCCCCAATGGTAGCCTTTCCACCCATACTGACTCCAACGGCGCTACCGATACACGAAAGTGCGAGCATGATACCCATACCCACATAAGCAAAAATAAAAGGAAGATTCATCTGTTTACTATTTTTAATGATTGTTATTGATTACTATTGACTATTAGACTACTTGAGCGGAGAGAAGGGGCGGCCCCCACCCTCAAACCCCGCATTCTTATAAAACTCCACAAAAGTGAGGCGCATAGGATGCACAAAAGCGCCTAAACAGGAGAGGAGCAGCACTAATGTGTGTCCAAACAGGAGCATCACCAACGCAAAGAACCAACCCAAAACCCCTCCTGCCATACTCATGGCAATATTGTTGACCACCAAGCCCAAAATGGCGCCGGCTGTCCCCAGTCCAAAGAGGCGGATGTAAGAGAGCACATCCCCAAAAACACCCGTAATGTCATAGAGGGAGGCCAATCCACTGCCAAAGCGCGAAAAGATGTTCCCTTTGATTTTGGTAAAGAAGAGAATGAGTACAACTGACACACCGAGCCACGCCATAGAGATTGGGAATGGAGGAGCGGAGAGTGACTCAACCTGAGAGGAGGCGTAGGCATAGACACACCACAAAATCAGCCCTATCCAGCCAATGTTGCTCATCCCGTGCTTCCACCCTTTTCGTGCCATTGCGCTTATAGTCAGTATGGCACGGGCAAAGATGACCTGAAAAGCACCAAAAAGGATGGCAAACCAGAAGAGTTGAATGTTGTTGAGAAATGCGCCCCTGACCGATTCGGGAAGAAAAGAGGCATCAGTAAGGCTCATCCCAAAGATTCCACCCGATAGAGCAGACATAAAAATAGCCCCAATACCAAGCACTTGCACTAATGAGGCGTACCCGCGGAGGGATGGGAAGTACTTCTTGACAATGAAACCGGCAATCACTAACAGCAACCCATACCCGATATCGCCCAAACATATTCCAAAGAAGAGCATATAGAAAGGTGCGAAGTAGGGGGTAAGATCTGCCTCCCCATATTTGGGCAGGGTGTAGAGTGCGCCAATCGGTTCAAAGAGGCGGGAAAAAAGGTTGTTTTTTAACAAAACGGGAGGAGCATCCTCCACTTCGGCTTCCTGTTCCAAGTAGAGAATGGATTCACTTTCCAAAAAGTGTTGAATCTCCTTGCTATTAGCTTTGGGGGCAAATCCGGTGAGGATATTGATGTGGTCTTCAGCCTCTTTTTGGGCGCTTTTTCCCGCCAAATATCTGTCGAACTCGCTTCGGAGCCACTTCATTTCGTTTTGGAACAGTTCGATAGCGCCGTGAAGGGCAGTAAGTCGCTGTTTGATGGCGTCTGCCTCACCGCCTAATTTCTCCATCTCCGCTTGAAGCGAGCGAATGTCCTGATCGGGAAACTTGACCTCAGAAATGCTAAAGTCGAAAGGGGTATTGTGCTCATGAAGGAGGATAAAGTAAACCGTACCGTTTACCCGATTCATTTCAAAGAGGGGGTAGTGTTCTGTCCACGTGGAGTCAAATCTTTTTTCAGGGACGGCGTAGGCATGGATATTATATCCAAGTTGATGAATCCGCGCCCTGTCCGAATGGGAAAAAGTGCCCCATACGGCTGTGGCCTCCATCTCTTTGCGAAGAGAGGAGAGACGGCCTGAAATCTGTTCTCGCCGCATTGCGGCCTCCTCTATTTCTGAAAGCAACGCCTGAAGGTCGAGCTGTTCAGCAGGCAACGCGCGGATGTCTGTATCAGTTTGCGAAGCGGAAAGGTCAGGCTGTTCAGCAGGCAACGTGCGGACGTCTGTATCAGTTTGCGAAGCGGAAAGGTCGAGCTGTTCAGCAGGCAACGCACGGACGTCTGTATCAGGTGCAAACTCCGAGAGGAATTTGCAGCACGATTTGTAACGCAACAATCCATCGTGCATCTTCCTTGAATGCTCATCTATCGCTTTTTGCCCCCGAACGATGTCCACCAATCCCAACTCTTGCAAGCGTGCTAAGAAGTGTTCGGACGAAGCATGGTGGAGCACAAAGAGGTATTTATTCATGGGAACGATCATCGTGCAACTTCCTCCTCTTCTTTTTGATGTCTTACTTTTACAATCTTTTGGGCGGCTTTGGAGAGGTTCTCCTCATCCTCCATAAAGCGTTTAATCTTTCGGATTGCCTCTAAGTAGCCCGGAATCTGCACTTTTTCATAAAGGTTTACCTTTTGGGTGGTCTTTTTACGGGCAAAGTCGAGCATACGCATCTTTTGCATAAAAATTTCGCTCTCAATACCCATCTGTACCAAGCGTTTAAGAATGGCAATCCCATCTGCATACCAAAAAGGCATACTGAATATCGGATAGGGTTGAATGTCGTATATCACCTCCTTAATAGAGGGTATCTTCACTCCGGCCACTTTAACCGTCTCAAGCACCACATCGGAAACGGAGATGAGGGAGGGGGTAAACTCATTCCAAAGTCCCGCAAGGTAGTCGTAGGAGGAGAGCGCTTTTTTCAACTCCTCGTTTATCTCCTGAGAGCGCTCTTTGGCACGCTTTACCTCCATCCTGAGCGCCGACTCTTTGTTTTTAAGGGTGGGCAGCGCTCCGGTGCGTACCTTCAACTGTCTGTTGAGGTCGTTGAGAGAGGTCTTATTAAACTGATATTTAATGGCCATGACGTGGAAGGGTTATGCGTCTTTCCAGTATTTTTGAATAATCTCATGCTTGATGGCCACTTCGCTTTGGGTAAAGTATTTGCCAAAAAGCACCCACGCACGGTCTAACATCTCTGTGGTGTTGATATTTACGTCAATGGCCAACAAGTTTCGGGCATACGCCTTGGCAAACTCGAGGCAGCGCACATCGTAATCGCTGAGGTCAAACCCGTTCTCCAACTTGGTCTTGGCGTTGGCGGCGTCGGCATAGAGGCGCACGGCGGCGTTCATCACATGGTTGTGGTCTTCGCGTGTCTGTTTTCCAATCACCAACTGCTTGAGGCGGGAGAGGGAGCGGAAAGGATCGACAATCACCTTGCCGGTGTCGGAGTCGGTACGCAGGAAGAGCTGCCCTTCGGTGATGTAGCCGGTGTTGTCGGGAATGGCGTGGGTGATGTCGCCACCGCTCAAAGTGGTGACGGCAATGATGGTGATGGAGCCGCCGGAGGGGAGTTGTACCGCCTTTTCGTAGATCTTAGCCAAGTCGCTATAGAGCGATCCGGGCATCGAGTCTTTGGAGGGGATCTGGTCCATCCGGTTGCTCACAATGCAGAGGGCGTCGGCGTAGAGGGTCATGTCGGTGAGGAGCACCAGCACCTTTTCGTTCTTGTCCACGGCAAAATATTCGGCAGCGGTAAGGGCCATATCGGGAATGAGGAGGCGCTCAACGGGAGGCTGTTCGGTGGTGTTTACAAAACTGATGATTTTGTTGAGGGCGCCTGCGTTCTCAAACATCTGTTTGAAATAGAGATAGTCATCGTTGCTAAGTCCCATTCCGCCCAAAATAATCTTATCGACATCCGCCCTGAGGGCGACCATCGCCATCACCTGATTGTAGGGTTGATCGGAGTCGGCAAAGAAAGGGATCTTTTGCCCCGACACCAAAGTATTGTTGAGGTCAATTCCGGCTATACCGGTGGGAATGAGCTGCGAGGGTTGCTTCCGTTTATAAGGGTTCACAGAGGGACCGCCAATATAGCGGCGCTCTCCCTGAATGGCGGGGCCTTTGTCAATGGGGTCTCCGTAGGCGTTAAAGAAGCGCCCCGAAAGTTCGTTGCTCACATTGAGGGCGGGTGGCTCTCCATGGAACACCACCTCCGCGTTGGTGGGAATCCCTTCGGTGCCGGCAAAAACCTGTAAGGTGACCAAATCGCCATTGATTTTTACCACCTGCGCCAATCGATCGGCTACAGTGGCCAATTCGTCGTTGGTTACGCCGGGTGCACGTAACTGCACAGTGGCTTTGGTAATACCTTCCAATTTGGTATATATGCGTTGAAATGCTTTGGTTGTCATACTCAGGCTTGCTTTATAAGGTTTTCTATCTCTATTTCATATTTTTTGAAATTGTCGTCCAAAAAGGCGGAATAGTTCATCTGACGGAAGAGGTTGATGAGTTTTTTGTAGAAGCCGGCGCAATCTTCAAACCGTTCAAAACGAAAATCTTTGCGGCACACTTCGATGATTTTGGAAAACATATACTCCTGCCTCTCCATGGGGGTGGAGGCGTCAATCTTGTCAAAGGCGTCTTGCTGGAGAATCACAAAGTCAATCAGTTCCGATTTCCAGTAGCGCGTATGGTAGTCAATGGGAACGCCGTCGTCACCCAAAATATTGATCTGCTCGTATGCCTCTTTACCACGAAGGATAAAGTTTTTGCCTTCCCACACCTTATCCACCCAGTCGGTGTGCACTTTTTGCTTGAGGAACTCTACCATTTCGGGATAGTCCAAATATTTGGAGTAGCTGTCAATGGGATCGACAGCAGGGTAACGTTTGCTGTCAGCGCGGCTTTGGGCTAAGGCATAGAAACAACGGGCGGCCTTTTTGGTAGATTCGGTAACGGGTTCCTTGAGGTTCCCTCCTGCGGGAGAGACCGTCCCGATAAAGGTGACGGAACCTGTTTCGCCATTGTTGAGGCGCACAATACCGGCGCGGGAATAGAAGTTGGAGATTATGGCGGGCAGGTCCACGGGGAATGCGTCTGCGCCCGGGAGCTCCTCCATACGGTTACTCATTTCGCGCAACGCCTGTGCCCAGCGGGAGGTAGAGTCAGCCAACAGCAGCACCCTCAACCCCATGGCGCGGTAGTACTCCCCAATGGTCATGGCGGTATAGACAGACGCCTCTCGAGCTGAAACAGGCATATTGGAGGTGTTGCATATAATTGTGGTACGCTCCATTAATTTACGTCCGGAGCGCGGGTCGTCTAATCTGGGAAACTCGGTAAAGATCTCCACCACCTCATTGGCACGCTCGCCACAGGCAGCCACGATGATGACATCGGCCTCCGCCTGCTTGGCCAAAGCGTGCTGCAACACCGTTTTGCCGCAACCAAAGGGGCCCGGAATAAAACCTGTACCGCCCTCTGCAATGGGGTTAAAGGTGTCGATCACGCGCACCCCCGTCTCCATGATTTTAAAGGGACGCGGTTTCTCCAGATAGGCGGTAACAGCCACCTTGGTGGGCCACTTTTGCATCATGGTCACGTTGCGTTTTTCGCCTTCCTCGTCCACCAACACGGCAATGGTATCCCCAACCTTATAGACGCCGGCAGGAACAATCCGCTCCACCGTGAACATACCGCGAAAGGTGAAAGGCACCATGATTTTGTGGGGCAACCACCCCTCCTTCACTTCGCCCAACCAGTCGGCAGCTTTCACGGAAGCGCCCGCCTCAGCGATTGGAGTAAACGCCCACTCCTTATCAAGGTTGAGGGGCGAGGTACGCTCGCCACGCTTGAGGAAGAGACCCTCCATTGTAGCCAAATCGTTTTGCAAACCATCGTAGTTACTCGACAGCAGACCGGGGCCAAGCGTCACTTCAAGCATATTGTTCTGAAACTCTGCCTTAGCGCCCACCTTCAACCCGCGGGTACTTTCAAATACCTGAACAAATGCATTAGCCCCATTTACTTTGATCACCTCCGCCATAATGAGTTCATCTCCCAATTCAATATAGCATATCTCATTCTGAGAAACCGGCCCATCAACCTCAACGGTCACCAAATTGGCAATAATCGCCTTAACAATTCCTGTCGTTTTCATTATATAATTTTTATAAAATATCAGATTTCCTCATCTCCTGCACCATCCCCTGAAACAACTCCTGCCCCCGCTCCCGATCCAAAGCGAACCATCGCTCCAGAATAGAGACTTTAAGCAGGAAACACAGTACAACATTGATGTCAAAGTAGTGAAAAACGCACGCCTCATTTGCCTTATCCCAGCGCAACCGATCTAACTTATGCTCCCGCTCCAAAATATTCTCCTCCTCAAGGATGGAGAAGAGTTTGGGCGCAAAATCGAGCCGACTCTTCAGCCCGAAGTCAGCTGCCTTAGAGTGCAAGAGCGCCTCCGTAATTTCGTCATTTCCAACTAAAACAGAGGAAATGGCCACCCCATCCTTGCGGGCGGTAAAAGCCGCAAGAATATTCCGCAGTTGCTTATCAAAAGTAAAGTAATTGTGTATAAACGGATTTCGCGTTCTACCTACAGCACGATAGAAGTGAGAAGAGAGACAATGAGGCTGAAGCCCGAGCGCCAGCCAATCTGTCCATCGCCGTTCTTTAGGCTCAAGTTGCTCAATGACGGCCTCCTTGACGCGGACACAATCGAACGGTTTTGCCTCAAAATCCAAAAGAAAGTCGGGAAGTCCGGCCACTATATAGTGATAGTTGTTGGCCATATTCTATCCGAAGAGAAGGGCTTTGGTTTTGGGTCGGAGGTATTCCGAAAAGAGCGCCTCAAAATCGGCGTCCGAAAAGCGAATCTGATATCCGCCCTCTTTGGAAGAGATGGTGAAGCCCGATTTCTGTTTGGCGTCGAAACTGACGACAAAGTGTTCTGCTAACTTTTTATTGATTTGCACCTTATAGAAGTCGTCCAACTCTTTTTGCATGGAGGCGGGCAACAGCAGCGAGAGGGTGGGAGGCGTTTCCGACTCGGGATCAAAGGCAGCAAGGGCTGTTTGAATCAGGGTTTTGACAAAATCAGTTTCAGAAAGTGCTTGACGAATGGGCGTTTGCAGCGTTTTGGCCACAATAAGTTCTTCAATGGCAATTTTAAGTTTGGCAACGCTTTGCTGCGCAGCCATTTTGAGTTCATTCATGGCGTTGGTATGATGTTCCGCTGCCTGCTTTTGAGCCTCTTCCCGAATGGCGTTGGCTTGGGCGTGTGCATCTTGAAGCAGCGCATCCGCCTCTTGTTTTGCCCTTTCAAGCAACTCTTCGCCCTCCTGTTTTCCTTTGGAGAGCCCTTCCAGATAGAGTTTGTCGGTCAGTTCCTGCAATTTATTTTGCATAAAGTTACATTTTAAAAAAAGAAAAATTCTCCACAAAGGTAGAAAAAAAATGGTTTGAAAATGTCAAATTGTGTGAAGAAGTTATTAACAAATCGCACAAAAAACGCTATTATGTATTACGATCTTTGTTGCGCCAGAGATAGTGTATGGTTTATTCATTGAAAAATAATATCTTTGTTTTTATTATAAATATGGTATATAGTTGATAAAGAGATGAAACAGGTTAAAATTATTTTTGGAGTGGTTTTGATGGCTGCGCTGATGACGGGATGCGGCTCAAGTAAGAAGATGTTGCAACAGGGTAATTATTATGCGGCAGTGATGGAGTCGATTAAACATTTGCGGAGCAGCCCTGAGAACAAGAAACAGCAGCAGGTTCTGTTACAGGCTTATCCGTTGGCTTTAGAAAATGGGTTGAGGATTATTGGGAACGCAATGAATATGGGACGAGTGGATAAGTATTGTGTGGCTGTCGAAGAATATATGTTGCTGAATCAGATGGCCGATGCCATCTACTCTTCGCCCAAGGCATTGCAACTTATCCCCAATCCCCGCCATTATGGGCGGGAGTTGAGTGAGGTGGTGCCGCTTGCAGCTGAAGAGGCGTACAGCCTTGGGGAGGGGAAGTTGAGGCTGAATACGGTGCAGGGAGCGCGGGAGGCATATACCTATTTTGCAAAGGCAAACGAGTATGTAAACGGGTACCGTGATGTCTATTTCAAAATGAGGGAGGCGCTCGAAATGGGTACGATTAAAGTGATTATATCAAAGCCCATCACGCCCCAAAAGTATCAACTTACCGCCGACTACTTCTACAACAACCTCATGTCTCAGATCAGGCAATCGAACAGCAATGACCCCTTTATTCGCTTTTATACCGAGACAGAGGCGCACAATGAGCGCCTTTCGCAGCCCGATCACTACCTTGTGCTCGATTTTAATGACTTTGCGGTGGGCAATATACGTGAAAGTAAGGGTACAACCCAATTGAAACGCGACAGTGTGGTGGTGGGGACTACCTTAGTGTATGGGAAGACTCAGAATGTGTATGGAACGGTAAAAGCCGATTTTACTACCTACCGTCGCGAGGTGATTGCGCAGGGAACGCTATCGGCAAAGGTGGTCAATGCCTACAACAACCGTGTGGAAGAACACCGCAATATCCCGGGTAAGTTTGTATGGGTCAATGAATGGGCCTCTTTCAACGGAGATGAACGCGCCCTCACCGAGCAGCAGAAAAAGATGGCCAAAAGTGAGCCGTTGATGCCTCCTCCTCAACAAGACCTCTTTATCGAATTTACCAAGCCCATCCTCAGCCAGACGGTCTCTTTTGTAAGGAATTTTTACAACAAGTATAGATAGACAAGATTTTTTTCTGATTGGGGCTTTCGTCTTGGCTGTTGCCCCCTCTCCCGTTTAACTCAAGAAGCTTAGCAAAATCCCCGCAGCCACAGCACTGCCGATGACGCCCGCTACGTTGGGTCCCATGGCGTGCATCAACAAATAGTTCGTTTTGTCGTACTCCATACCGATTGCATGAGAGACTCTTGCAGAGTCGGGCACAGCAGATACTCCCGCATTTCCAATGAGGGGGTTTATCTTGTTCCCCTCCTTTAAAAAGAGGTTGAAGAACTTTACAAAGAGCACTCCGCCGGCGGTGGCAATCACAAAGGAGATGGCGCCCAAGACAAAAATAAGGACCGACTGCGGTTGCAGGAACTTGTCGGCCTGAGTAGAGCACCCAACGGTGAGTCCAATCAGGATGGTGACAACGTCGATCAGCGGACCGGCGGCGGTATTGGCCAAACGGCGCGTTACTCCGCTCTCTTTCAAGAGGTTTCCAAAGAAGAGCATCCCAAGGAGGGGCAATGCGGAGGGTACAATAAAGGAGGTGAGTAAAAAGCCCGCGATGGGGAAGATGATCTTCTCGCGCTGAGAGACCACGCGGGAGGGCTTCATGCGGATCAATCGCTCTTTCTTAGTGGTAAACAACCGCATGATGGGAGGCTGAATCACCGGTACCAGCGCCATATAGGAGTAAGCTGAGACTGCAATCGCTCCCAAAAGGTCCGGTGCTAAACGTGACGAGAGAAAGATGGCGGTTGGGCCATCCGCACCCCCGATGATTCCTATGGCGCCGGCTGCGGTAGGGGTGAAACCAAAAAGGAGTGCCAGCGCATACGCGCCAAAGATACCCAATTGAGCGGCAGCGCCAATGAGCATCAACTTGGGGTTGGAGATCAGGGCGGAGAAGTCGGTCATAGCCCCAATTCCCAAAAAGATGAGCGGAGGGTAGTAGCCCTGTTGAACACCCTGATACAAAATATTAAACACTGAACCCTCTTCATACACCCCCACATTTAATCCCTGAAGAAGGGGAATATTTCCCACTACAATGCCAAAACCAATGGGCACCAGCAGGAGCGGTTCCCAATCTTTTTTGATGGCAAGGTAAACAAAGAGAAGACCAATTACAATCATCAGCAAGTGTTGCCACGTAAAGTTTGCAAAACTTGTGTAGTACCAAAAGTCTTTCAGGTTACTAAATAGCGAAAATTCTTCCATACCTATCCTATTGTTACCAAAGGTGCGCCCTCTAACACGGAAGCGCCTTTATCTATGTGAATTTCCGTAACTTTGCCGCTGCGGTCGGCCTCAATGGTGTTCTCCATCTTCATCGCTTCAAGCATCAGCAGTTTTTGTCCCGATTTTACCTCGTCGCCCAATTTAACAAAGACCTCTAAGATGATGCCCGGAAGGGGAGATTTTACCGTTCCGACAGAGGTGGTTTTCTGATGTGTCACCACCGGTGTGCCCTCTGCACTCACCGGAGCGGGGGCAGGTTTGGGCGCGGAGAAAGCAATACCTTTTTTCATGGGTTTGTCAATTTCCACTTTATAGGGAGTGCCATTTACCTCCACTTCGGCAAGCGTGTCTTCTATATCGTTTATAACCACGCTATAATCGTTTCCGTTAATGATTAACTTATATTCTTTCATGACTGATCAGTTCTATAGGATTATTTTTTGGGGAGTTCGCGGAGGGAATAAATTTTGGAACTCCAAGGCGAGTAGTTCCGGGTTACTCGTTTAATGGTGAGGATGGCATTTTCGATGTCATGCTCATCTTCATCTATCAGACAGAGATGGAGCGCAACGGCGATGGCGGCATACACTTCGCCTGCCGTCTCTTCGATATCGGCTTCGGTAACGGTGGTGTGTCCTTTCTCTTGGGCGCGCTTCTGGCTTGCCCGGACTGAGCTTTTTCCCACCTGCCGAAATACGATGTAGAGCAGAATTAGCGCGAGAAATACTACCGACATGGCTGTCACCGTCATCACCGCTCCGTATGGGTCGAACTCTTCCATTTTCTTGCTTTTGCTGTCAACGTTCACCAAAGAGTTGTTGGTGCTGGGGGAGGTGTGGGGAAGGATATCCCAACCTTCGTCTGTACTGTGGGGGCCGTGCGAGCCTGCTCCATCCATCACGCGTCCATACGATTCGTTCTCTTGAAGTAAGGGTACGCGGCAACGGTCAATGATCGTTTTGCCATCGCTGCCCACAAAGAGAACTACAGAAGACTCTTCGAGGGTGAAATTTACGTGAAAAGTGCCTCGTTGCGGCTGATTATCTGCCCAAAAAAGAATGTGTTGCCGGGGAGGAATCTTGGTGAGTACGTCGCCCTTAGGAATCGGATACATCTTTAAGTTTGAGGGATCGTTGGAGAGGTAACAACCTCCAATGTCCACCGTACCATACGATTTATTAAATAACTCTATCCAACTGTTCCGGTTGCCGAAGTCGTCTGTAAAATCGTCTGTATTGAAAGTGAGGATCTCGTTCAGACGCATATCGTTCTGATTCTGAGCCCAAACGCCTGCTGTCAATAGCAGAAAAAGCGCCGGCAAAAAGAGTTTTGCACATCTATTCATCATCTGCATATTTAGGATTAGAGGGGAAGATTGTCGTGCTTCTTGGCAGGATTGGTCAACTTTTTGGTGGAGAGTTGCTGCAATGCACGGATAATCCGAAAACGGGTGTTGCGCGGCTCAATCACATCGTCAATGTAGCCGTAACGCGCTGCGTTATAGGGGTTGGCAAAGGCATCTCGGTACTCACCCTCTTTTTCAGCTGCAAAAGCGGCAGGGTCTGACTGTTGCGCCATCTCTTTTCCGTAGAGCACTTCAATGGCGCCGGAGGGCCCCATCACCGCAATTTCGGCTGTAGGCCATGCGTAGTTGATGTCTCCGCGCAAGTGCTTGCTACTCATTACACAATAGGCGCCGCCATACGATTTGCGCAGGGTGACGGTCACTTTGGGAACGGTGGCCTCTCCAAAGGCATAGAGCAGTTTGGCGCCGTGCAGAATGATTCCGTTATACTCCTGTTGGGTGCCGGGTAAAAAGCCGGGGACGTCCACCAAGGTGACGAGGGGAATGTTAAAGGCGTCGCAAAAACGCACAAAACGAGCCGCTTTGCGGGAGGAATTGCTGTCGAGCACCCCTGCTAAAACTTTGGGTTGGTTGGCCACAATTCCCACAGAACTACCGTTAAAGCGGGCAAAACCCACAATGATGTTGGCGGCGTAGTCGCGGTGTACCTCCAAAAATTCACCGTTATCCACAATGTTTCCAATTACTTCGTACATATCGTATGGCTTGTTGGGGCTGTCCGGAATAATGGAGTTGAGGGCATCTTCGAGGCGATGAATGGGGTCGTTGCAGGTCAAGAGCGGCGCTTCCTCCAGATTATTTTGAGGGAGAAAACTTAACAGTTTGCGAATCAGGGTAATGCCATCTTCTTCATGCTCTACGGCAAAGTGCGCCACACCGCTCTTGGTGGAATGGACGGTGGCTCCCCCCAACTGATCCTGCGTCACATCCTCTCCGGTTACCGATTTTACCACTTTGGGGCCGGTCAGGAACATATAACTCGTCCCCTTGGTCATGATGTTAAAGTCGGTGAGGGCGGGGGAGTAAACGGCGCCGCCGGCGCAGGGGCCAAAGATGGCCGATATTTGAGGTATGACGCCTGAGGCGAGGATATTCCGTTGAAAAATTTCTGCATATCCCGCAAGAGCGTTCACACCCTCCTGAATACGCGCCCCGCCTGAGTCATTGATGCCAATTACAGGAGCACCCATCTTGAGCGCCTGATCCATGATTTTGCAAATCTTCAAGGCAAAGCTCTCCGAGAGTGACCCGCCAAAGACGGTGAAATCTTGGGCAAATACATAAACGAGGCGGCCGTCAATGGTGCCATAGCCCGTTACCAC
>Ga0123353_10000850_pt1 | contig 37113 bp, 36 predicted proteins | sample TergutLab28metaG_3_FD_92763 | JGI IMG/M metagenome (GOLD analysis project Ga0123353, IMG submission 92763) | Labiotermes labralis P3 segment gut microbial communities from Petit-Saut dam, French Guiana - Lab288 P3 | ecosystem: Host-associated > Arthropoda: Insects > Digestive system > Gut ... | reverse complement strand
TTGCGAGAGGCGGGTTATCAACAGGGCGGCTTGCGCAGCAAGACGGGGGGGTGGGTAAAGCGGGTACATGACCCCTGTAGTTCCTCTGGTACGGCCAACGAAAATGCCAACCCTTGCGGGGGGGAGGCGTTCATTTCATTCGCTTACGCTCTACCCATCCTACTGCGCTGAAGGCGCTTGTTTGAAAAGATGGGTCATGACCAGCGGATGGCAACCTTCGGCTTGAGTCGCCCTACTCTGGACTACGCTGGTTCACATCAATTGTGTTATTATTGTTGACAAAACGCACCTACTAGGTTATAATTATAAGAAAATTGCACCTGGTAAATATGGGGTTTTGTTTATGGCTCAAACAACATTCAGTGTCCGGATGGATTCCGAAATAAAAAAACAGTTTGATGATTTCTGCGCAAAAGTCGGCATGAACACAACCGTTGCTTTTAATATGTTTGCGCGCGCCGTTTTGCGCGAAAAGCGTTTGCCTTTCGATGTCACAACAGAACCCGATCCGTTTTACAGCGAAAGCAACCTTTCTCATCTTCGTCGCGGCGCTGCCGCCCTCAACAGCGGAAGAGGGGTTGAACACGACCTCATCGAGGTATCCGAGTGAAAATATCCTGGTTTGATGAGGCTTGGCAAGATTATATCTATTGGCAGGTACAGGATAAAAAAACCATTAAAAGAATCAATAATCTTATCAAAGACATTAAGCGAAACGGCTACATCGGCATCGGAAAGCCTGAACCCCTGAAGGTGAATTCAGCGGGTTTTGGAGCAGGCGAATTGATGAAGTCAACCGTTTGGTGTATCGGATCAAGGATGGCATCCTTGAAATTTTGTCCTGTAAAGGACATTATGATGATTAGCAAGTAACTTGGGAGCTACCCAAGGATTTCGTACCATCCTACGCAGGCTACCCAGGGAGTTTCGTGCGATAAATACGATCCCCGCAATGGCAGTATCTACGCTTACAAGATAAATATAAAGTTCAAAAAAATTAACACCGTCGGTTGGACAAACCGCGAAGCGGTGCCGTCCGACGGTTGTACCGCCCGATGCGCAGCATCGCAATATGAAATAAAAAATGGTGGCGCTCCGCGCCAAAGGGTTAGAACCGGCGGATGGCGGCCTTTGGCCTTATCCGCCCTACGAAATTGCCCAATCCGGCGGATAAATTCCTGTTTGCACATAGCGGTGAAAAGTTGAGAATGGCCAATCATTAACCGCTGTGACAAGTCCGTGTTTGAGTGGATTGATGTGGCAATAATCCACATGTTTCTCGTAATCCCGGTCGTCCCGAATGGTGTGTTCCCAATAGCGGCGTTGCCAGATACCTCGTTCATTTTGACGAGTTTGAGTTTCGGACAAAATTTCGGTTGCGGGAATTTGTCTGGAAAATGTTTTTTTGATATTTTGCCAGCGTGACGGGTAATCCGCATCATCCAGCGGGAGCGTCCAAACACAGTGTAAATGATTAGGTAACACCACCCAAGCGTCGATATGGAATGGTTGTTTTTGGCGAACTTTCTTGACTACTTCCCGCAACAGTTCAATTTTTTGCACGAGCAATTTACTTTTACGGTCACGCAAATTGACCGTAAAAAAGTAAGTCCCGCCCGGAACGCGGTTACGTCGAAAATTCGGCATAAACAGACACAAAAGTAGGTTGGATAAGCCGCGAAGCGGCGCCATCCGACAATTGTATCGACCGATGCGCAGCATCGCAATATGATAATGGTGGCGCTTCGCGCCAGAGGGTTTGGATCGGCGGATGGCGGCCTTCGGCCTTATCACGCCCTACTCCGGGCTACGCTTGCTATTCTGAACGACCGTGAACGGCAGATAGCCAACGCTGTACCGGATGCTTTACGCAGCTATAACATCACGCCAATTGAGTGGAGTAAACGCAAAGAATTTCAGGAACGATTCGCAGCGTAAGAACTTAGGAATGAATTCAATGATGCCTATCTCAAGCAGCAAAGCTTTGCTGCGTCAGATGTAGGTGACTTGCCGCTTTCACTGCTTCTTGGCTTTACCATCGGGCTGTGTTTCTGCCTTTTCGCCCATTTTTTCAAGTCTCTTCCTAAGTAAATCATTTGGAGTTACTCCATGATTATTTTTTTTATCAGGATCAGCCCCATTCTCTAATAAATATTTTATAGTTAATGTTGGGTTACCATCGTTCATCACCGCCTTCACTGCCATCCATAAAGGGGTAGAACCTATATTATTTACTGCATCGATTTCAGCTCCTCGAATTACAAGAAATTTCACAATATTATAGTTATCATAAAAAGCTGCATAATGTAATGCAGTTAATCCATATCTATCTTTAATATTTACATCACAGCCTTCATTAACAAGATAATTGACGACATGATCCTTCCCTGTAATAATTGCAAACATTAAAAATGTTCGCCCATCTTCATCAGCACTATCAAATCCATATTTTTTCAAAAACGCATTAATATTTTCATAATTAGATTCTTTTAATAACGGGTAAAACTTTGTATTATTATAATACTCAGTAATTATATAATCAGTCAACCGTTTACAGAACTGCTGATTTTGATCCAAGCCAATGAGAGCGTCATAGAAAGTTATAAATCCCATTTCAGGATCCCAATAGCAATCAAGATCTTCATATAAAAAATTATCCACTACATCCAGCAAAGCCCATTCTTTGCATCCTTTTTCTACAGAATCCATCAAATCACAACATAACTTTCTCATCCTCTTGAGCTCTATCCCAGAAATTTCATTTTGCATATAATTTTTAGCTTGTTGTACTAAAAATTTGCAAACTCTATGTATTGTTGGATTTATTCCAAGAAAATGCAAAGCATTATCGGATAATAGCACTTTTTCGCAATAACTAATAAACAAGTTCTCCACATCTTTGTATGGAATGGTATAGACAAAAACACATTTTTTCAGTTCTGATAAATGATTCATAGCGTCTTGATATATTTGCTCTTCGTTGTTTGAATTGTTTGGATGTTCCTTTCTTGACATTATTAACCTCCAAATAACTAGAAAATAATGCCTAATCTGTTCAATACCGTTGAACACGATCCTGGACAGGGAGGCATAACTTCGCCAAAAAAATCATAAGATCTCCACGTTGCCCCTTCGGTGTATTTCTTAAGAATGTCTTCCGTAAGCATACCTTCTGGTATTCCTTTTTCTTGCTCAATCTTATATGCAAGATCACTAAGGGCGCTTGCTTCAGCACAAGATGAACTCTTTCCGTCTGTTTTCGCAGAATGTCTTTTATGCCATCTACTACGATCTTCAAAATCAATATCCCCGTATAAATCTCTAATGAGAGGATGCACAGACCCCCCCCCGCCTGCATTTACGCTTGCCCCAAACACTTCTCCAATTTTTGGTATTCCTGATAGTGAACCAGTAGTCAGACCTAGCGGATCAATCCAAGATATGGGATTGTCTGCATATTGATAAAGACACTCTCCCCCCAATAACCCAATCGGATCCTGACTAACAAACCTCCCTACATCCGAATCATAATATCTAAACCTATTGTAATGCAGCCCCGTTTCATCGTCGCAATACTGCCCCTGAAACCGAATGTTACACTCAACCGGATCCGCCTGCCCCTCCCAGACCACTCTGGCAGTGTTGCCATCCGCCACCGTCACCGGCACGTCAGGCCGCTCGATCTCCCTCACCCCGCCCCAAGCCAGGTACTCCGCCCGCCACACCAGGCACCCGTCTGTGTTGGTCACTTCCTTCGGCGTCCCAATCTGGTCGGTATGGATATAAAAGGTTTCCCCTTTCAGCGGCTCCGGCTCTTTCTCCCCCTTGGCAACGCGCATCCTCTCCCGGATGCGCGCCAGGTCGGCAACGACGTTTTCCGGCAGGTTCGCAGGCAGTGCCGTAGGCTTGCGCTCCGGCGCGGTGTCCGTTGCTTCCGACCGCACGAGCGCCAGCGGCACGAAGCTCTCCGGCTCATACAGGTAAAGCTGCCTGCGGTTGTTCCTGTCCTCGGCCAGCAGCCGGTTCCCGTCCCAGTAAAACCGCGTCGCGTCCTGTACGTTCCCCTGCCCGTCAACCTTCCGTTTGCCAATCCTCCGCCCAAGCGGGTCATAGATGTATTGCCAGTGCTCGGTGGTACCGGCTGTGGTATTGGTGATCGTGGCATCCGTCAGCCGATGATCCACATCCCACTTGAAGTCCCTGGTGACGTGTTTGCCGGATTTCTTCTGGGTGCAGTTGCCCCATGCGTCGTACTGGTACCGATGCTCCCCATAAACCGTGAGCCGGTTCGACAGCGAGGGCAGGGTCTTTGGCTTCTTCAGCGGGCTGAAGCCTGGGTCGTCCAGGTGGGCGCGCACATACTCGGCCCATTCTTCGTCCGTCCATTCTTTGCCTGCTTTCTCGCCGTGCCCGCTTGCCGGGTCGATCAGGTTGTGCGCCGGGTCAAACTTGAAACGTTCGGTGTTGTTGGGCGTGACGGCTTCGAGCAGCCTGCCCAGCGCGTCGTACCCGTACCGGGTGATGCCGCCGATGGCATCTTCTATCTGTGTGAGCCGCCCGCCCTGGTCATACGTGTAGCGCCGCGCGATCTTCTGCCCCGTGGTGGTGTTGCTCTCCGTGCCGTCCCGCCTGCTGGCCCGCGAGGCAAGCAGCCTGCCCATCGCGTCCAGCGTGTAAATGCTCTCCAGCTTGCCCTGGGTGCGTTTGACCTCCCGGTGCAACTCGTCGCGCTCGATGTCGCTGACGATCTCCCCGTCAATGTTGATCTGGTGGACGTGCCCGTTGCCGTAGGTGAGATGGTTGATTGTCCTGCCATCGGGCAGCGTGGTGGCAATACGGTGCCCAAGCGGGCTGTATCGGTGGGTGAGTTCGCTACGTTTGCCGCCCTGGGGAATGGTGGTTTCCGTTTCGATTTCGCCAGTGGGGGTGTAGCCGAAACTGACTGTGGCGTGCCGGTTGCGCGCAAGGGTGAGTTGCCCTGCTTTGTCCCAGCTGAATCGTGTGCGCCGAACCTGGTGGCTGTCGATCTCTGTCTTTTGCCGGATGGCCGTCTTCAAGAGCAGCCGCCCCAGGGGGTCGCGCCTGTAGCGGGTCAGGATGCCTGAGTCTTCGGCTCCGTCGCGGCTCAGGATGACTTCGGCGGCGCCGTTGTAGGTGTAGTGCTGTTCGCGCCCGTCGAAGCTTTGTTCACGGGTGAGCCGGTCGGCTTTGTCCCACTGGAAATGGTAGTGCGCGCCGTTTTCGTTGATGAGTGTGGTCAGCCGTCCGTGGCGGTCGTAGGCGTATTTGAGCGAATGTTCGAGGGCGTCGGTGCGCTCAATGGGGTCGCCTTCTTCGTTGACCCGCCAGCAGGTGGCATGCCCAAGGGGGTCGTGGTAGGCGATGAGGCGCCCCAGGGGATCGTAGGCAAACCTTTCGGTGCTGCCGTCGGGGTGATGGACGGCGCTCAGGCGCGCTTGCCGGTTGACCCATTCCCAAGCATAGCTGGTGACGTTGTCCTCCCCATCCGTGACCGAGGCGAGATTGCCGCCTTGATCGTAGCGGTAACGGGTGGTCACGTCCGAGCAGTCGGTGTGCGAGACGACGCGGCCGTCCGGGTCGTATTCGAGATGTTGGATGCCGCCACGGGCATCGGTGATCCGGGTAACCAGGCCACGCGCGTCGAGTTCATAGAGGGTCTCGTTGCGGTTGGCGTCGATCTCACAGATGAGGTTGCCCCGTTCGTCGTATTCGTAGCGAGTCACGTTGCCCAGCGGGTCGGTGACGCAGAGCGGTAGTTCGCTTGTCTCGTGCCACTGGATGGCCCAGCAAGACCCATCGGGCAGGGCGATCAGGGCAGGGCGGGATCGTTTGTCGAACTTGCGTTCGGTTATCCGGCCCAGCGGGTCGATTTCCTGCGTGGGATTGCCGCCCCACTGGTCGTATTCGGTACGCCAGGTGTGGCCCAGCGGGTCCTTGACCACCAGGGGGCGGCGGCGGTCATTATCTGCCCAGGTATCAAAAACACGCCCTTCGCTATCGATTACCCGCATGTAGCGGTCTTCAAGGTCGTACGCGAAGCGCCAGCTCTGCCCGGTGCTGACAGCCTCGGAGGCGACAAAACCGTTCGGGTCAAGCCGGGTGTATTCGATGCGCGAGCTGACGCCGCCGGGGCTGCCATGCCCGACGAGCATGTGTCTGTCCCAACGGTAACGGCGGCACAGCCTGCCTTCGCCGTCGAGCACTTCGGCGAGGTCGCCTTCCGGGTTGTAGCGGTACTGCACGAGCAGGCGGCCCGCGCCATCGCCGCGGGGGAGTTCGCGCACGCTTGTCAGGCGGGGCTTCCTGCGCGGCTGGCGCTCGAAGGCAAGCGCGAGCGAGCGGCCCGTGCTGGCATCGATCCGCGTAGGGATGTTGTGTTCGTCGTAGCGTATCTTGAGCGAATTGCCGTTGCGGTCAACCTGCGCCACCAGCGCCAGCGTCCCGGCTTGCGCAGGGGCTTGCCGTGAGGCCGGCTCAAGGCCCGTTTCAAGTTCGCCGGTGTCCCGCAGCCGCTTCTCGTCGCGCGGCAGTAAACCGAAGAGGAGCCGCAGCCCGCCATCCTCGATGAGGATCTCGTATTCATTCCGCGCGGTGCGTTTCAGCGTGATGTGCCGGTATTGCGAGTAGGTTTCGCCGCCAACTTTCAGATCCTCGAATGGGGTGCGGCTGCCCTTCTTGTCAATGTAGTCAACCTTGCCGTTGGTGATGTCCAGCCGATCCGCTACTGGCACGCTCCAGCCCTGACCGAACCAGCCTGTGTTGGCGTTGCTCGATGTATACGTGCGCTGCCACGCCAGCGGCAGCGGCGCATCCAGCGTGAAGTCGAGCTCGTCCTCGCCATCGAGGCGGTACACGCCGCTGAGAACGTCTACATTGTGGTCCAATGTCTCAATATCCTTGGGCTCTCAGGCTTTACAGTTGCCATCCGGGCAGCCGCCGCCCGCTATCCAGGGCGTTGGCGGCGCGTTCGTCAGCACCATGCATTTTTGGTTGCCCGTCGAAATGTCGCCCATCCGGCAGGTACACCCGCATTCCATGAACGTGTTGTTCGACCCGGCACCAAAATAGCCGCTGTCCTGGTTGGCGCTTGTCACAACCCCCCACTTCGGGCCGGATATCGGCAGCGCAGCCAAGTCCCCGACGCTTTTGCCGCAGCAGGCTCGCGGAAAGACGGCAATCGTCTTCCCCCTGTGGAGGACGGTACAGGTGCCACTCTTGATAGTGGCGTTATTCCTGGCGCTGGGGTATGTAATCGGTTTCGGCGGGGGTGGAACCGTCCAACAGGGATTCGGGAATCCCACCGCGCTACCGTTCGTCCTCTTGCTGGCAAGGTCCCGGTCATTGATCGTTACTTTGGCTCCCATGTTCGTTTCTCCGATTCAAACCCGGTAATTCACCGCCAGCGCCGCACGCTGGCCGTTATGGTTGGAAAAATGCAGCAGCCCCCGTGTGCCCAGCGTGCCATGCGCCATTTCGCGCTCCGCCCAGGCAAGCCCCAACGGACCGCTTGCCGCACCGATTTCGCCCGTCGTCCGGCAAATCAGCCCTGTGCCGATTTCCGGCGCAGGTTCCGGCACGTTTTGTGCAAAGAACCGGCTGACAGCGAGTGAGGTTTCCTTGTAGTACCACTGCTCACCCGTCACTGCACTGGCATGAAAAGCATAATCCCACGGTTGCAGGCCGGCATCATCAGCGGCGGCACGCAAAGCGTCGGTCAAACCACGCGCGAACAGAGGGACTTCGTTGGATTCGGGCGATGCCGGTTCATGGCCTTGCCCTACCCCTTCGATCCATAACCCGGGCGTGCCATCGGAACGGGCGGACAGCGCAATGGCCGTACCTGCTTCGCCCGGAACAAAACCGTCCGAATTCGTGAAACTGAATATCCGGCGCGCATTCATAAAACGAATGAACGTTTCAGGCTCCAGAAAACTGTCTACGCCCGCAACAATCACGTATTCCGGCGCGTCTGGCGCGGTAAGAATCTCGCGCGCCGCAAGCAGCCCCTCGGCAATGCCCGCCTTGCCCGCGCAAACGTGCCGCGTGCGCGGGTCATGCCCATCTTCAGGGCGGTACGCATCCAGCAGCCAGTCCATCTGTTCCGCCTGCCATCGGCCGTGTTCACCATCGCCTTCGCCGCCCAGCACGATGAACGGCGGCAGGGGTTGATCCGGCTCATGCGGCAGCGCCGACAGGCATTCGCCCACCGCCGAACGGTACATGTACAACAGCCGTTCTCTTCCGGTTATCGGGACTTGAAACAACATGGCACCGGGAATACGCCCTTTCTCATCGTCCAGGAAATCTGTGGGGGCATAGCGGCAGAGGCAGGCACGCATCGCTGCAACAACGGATGGTGCGGAAAAGCCCAGGGAGCAGCAGGCGCCTCGCGCTACGACGCGCAAGGGTTGGGATGACCGGAATGTCTGGCGTCCGCTCATGCCGCCACCTCCAACAACTCGTCCGGCGCGTCGAGTTCAATTTCGTCCACCTCGATCAAGTTTCTCCGTAGCAGCGCGCTTGCGCGCCAGATCACGGAAAAACGGTTCGATTCGGTCTCAAAGAATAGCGTGTCGGGATACGCATCGAGCGTCTGGACGCTATCGTCGTTGCGCGTCACATGCAGTTTGATTCCCGCCAGCGGCGGCAGCTTGAAACTGACTTCTTCCGCACGGGCAAGCAAGTTGCGTAAAACGACCTGCTCACCGCCATGGGGGTAGGAGAGTTGCTGATCTTCCGGCGCGCTCTGGTAAAAGCGTTCGTCAAAATCATCAGGTAGAAGCGGGCTTCTATCACGCCGCCAAGCATCGTCATAGGTTCCGGTATAACGTCGGCGTGGATCCCAATGACCGGGCACGGCACTGAGCGCGGCGGGACGATGCCCGCCCTGGGGATCGAGTATCGGATCATTCGGGTATTCCAGGTTTGGGACAGGTTCTCCTTTCAGTTTGTGCCAAGTGTGCGGCCCCCCCCAGCCGATGCCGGAAGGATTGGACAGCAGGGACTCGCACCGTTTGTCATTCCCGTATTCGCGGCTACCGCCGAAAGCGCGCCCAAAATGCAGGGGTATGGAAACGAACGGCTCTGCCTCGCCAGGTGTCAGGCCCACTAACCCATGCTGCCATTTACGGTCGCCGTGCACACGAAGCTTCTTGCGCCAGTTGCCAACTTGGACGGATACATCGAGCCTGGGTACAGGTTTTCCGTCAGGGGCATGCGCGACTGAGTCGAACAGCACATCGCAACGAGATTTAAAACGGAAGTAATCAGAGCCATAGCGCATGGGCGACAGCCCCGCCTCTCCATGGAATTCGTCGGCTATGCAGAACGGCGGCGGCGGGATGATCGGGTAAGGTGGGTGGTCGCCAGTGGGAATCTGCCAGGTAGCTTTGACGATGGTCACCAAATGCTCGTACCCACTCACGTCATACGCGGTGAAAGCATCAAAAAGAAACCTGGCAGGAATCGTCCACTCCATGCACGTACCCTTTAGTTGATCTGCACCGAGCCACCGCGTATGCGCTGACCGACGTCGGCATGGCTGGTAATGTATTGGCCGCGCAGATAGATGCGCCCGTCCGCGCGGAGCCGGATGAGCGCTTCACCGCAGCGCAGTTCGAGTTCGTCCTCGGCCGAAACAACGCAGCGGCCATCCTCGTGCGTGACGTTCAAAGACGCGGGATCACTTGAGGCCGCTTCCCACTGCGCGGGTTCGAACATCAGGCCGAGGATGATCGGGCGGCGCGGATTGCCTGCCTCGAAACCGAGCGCAACTTTTTTTCCGATGTGTTCTTCGGCGATGGGTGTCAGGCTGGCGGCAAGGACTCCGGCAAGTCCGAACGCCTCGATGGCCACACAGGGAGAACCGTCCGGAGTAATTTTGTCTACGTGGCCAACGAGAATGCCATCGACCCGCTCCGGCAAAGCGGCAGGGCGTTGCAACAGGGTTTCCAACGGCGTTTCGTCAGTTGCAACAGAGGATGATCGTTCTGGTTTGGGATCCATTTTAATCACTTGTAACTGACCCTTCCCGACTTAATAATGTTCATCAGGGATGAACTGCTCGCCGCAGCGCCAGAGTAATTCACCGTAGCGGCCAATACCGTAAGCACCGGGCACGACAAAGTAATACCCACAGGGCTGATCGAAATACTTGAGATGCCCGCGTTCAGTGTGACCGAAGAACTGCCGTCAAGCGTAGCTGTCTTGGCATTGACGGTGTGGTTGGTGGCTTCCACGCTGTGATCCACTGCTGAAGTGCTCATGTCGCCAGTGATTGTCAGGTTATAACAGCCGGATACCTCATCGCTACGGTCACCGTCTACACTGTGTATGCTCGCACCTTTGATCGTGACATCCGAAGTGCCTGTAATAGTAGATTCTTCCGACCCGCCAACGATCTTTACCCGGTCGCCAGTGATATTGCTCGTTTCATTTCCCGTAACAGTTTTTTCCCTATCCGCTTCGCAAATCAGGGTTTCATCGCCGGTTACGGTAGTGGTGCGTGTCCCACCAGTCGAACAAGACTCGTCGCCCTCGATCGTCTTCGTCCGGTTGGATGAACAGGTCAGCATCTCGTCGCCCGTCACCGTTGTGTCGCGTTTGCCCTCCACTGCGCAGGTATCGTCAGCCCCAATGTTTGTCGTGCGGTTCGCCCCCACCGTGTGGCTTTCGTCGTTGTTGACGTCGGTGTCCATGTTGTACTGCGCGTGCATCATGAACTGCTCGGCCCCGGTCGTGTCGTCGAAGCGCAGCGCGTTGCCTTCCGAGCCGCCCGGCGTCGAGCGCGACATCAGGCCCGACTGCACCTTGCCCGAAGGCAGTTCCCAGGGCGGCATCGTCTCGGCGTTGTAGACCTGCCCGATGATGATGGGCCGGTCCGGGTCCCCATGCTCGTAGTCGATGATGACTTCGTGACCGACGCGCGGGATCGAGACCGCCCCGAAGCCCCTACCCGCCCAGGTCGTGGAAACCCGTATCCAGCACGTGTCGGAACCGTCGCGCGCACCGTAGCGGTCCCAGGGGAAGTGCACCTTCACGCGCCCGTATTTGTCGGTGTGGATCTCGCTGCCCTCGGGACCCACCACCACCGCCGTTTCCGGGCCGCGCACGCACGGCTTCGGCGTCCAGGTGCCGGGGCGGTACTGCCGCTCCGCAGGGATGGCCCCAATGCGCATCCGGCAGGTCTGCTCGTCGGCATCCGGCGTGGTTTCATAGTCGTTGATGCGCACTTCGTAGCGCGCTCGCGTGATCAGGTAGTCGCGGTTCTGGTCCGCGCGCGGGTGGTTGTAGAGCGTAAACCGGTACCCGGGCATCGCGCCCCGCACGGGGCCTTCGAGTTCGGTGACGTCCTGCTCCTTTTGCAGGGCCTCGAGCCTTGCCGTCGCGTATGCCTTGCCGTCGGGCACCTCGGTGTACCCGCCAGGGTAGGCGTAGATTTCGTATTGGTCGAACAGGTGCCCGCGCGGGTCGCTGTATTCGGTGGTCAGGTCCTGCGACGGGTGCTGGAAATCGTAGTCCGTGTGTTTGAACCGGCCCGGCTCCGGCTCGCGCGAGGCGGCCCAGCCATCGTAATGGTCTTCATCGGGCACCCACCCGGAACCCGGCGTGCGGAAGGGAACCTGCTCGTACCCGCCAAACGCTTCGTGGATGGAGAAGTGGTCCCCGAGGACCATCTTTTCCCCGTCCAGGCCGTGCTCGAACCAGTAATAGATGCCTTCGCGCTCGAACAGCCGCGACAGGAAGGCAAAGTCGGTCTCCCCGTACTGGACCAGGTATTCCCAGGTCCTGTAGGTGTCCTTCAGCCGCCATTCGCAGCGCAGCGCGTTCGCCTGCAATACTTGGTTGGCGATCTCGCGCACGCTCTGCTGCTGCCAGATCCGGTAGTCCGAGCGGCGGGTCGCGTGCCACAGCTTCGGGGCCAGCACCACTTCGTACTCCCAGTGGAGGCCGCGCAGCCCCAGGGCCGACACCTTGACGACCTGGCCGGAAAACCAGCGCGGCAGGCCCCCTTGCGCGAGGAGCTCGACCGCCGCCACTTCCCCAAGCAGCGACTGGGTGTCGATGTCCGGGCTGTCCGACAGCAGCCCTACGCGGAATTCGTACAGCTCACCAAGCGCCTCGTGGCCGGTGACGCTTATCGCCCACCAGGCTTTCCCCAATGGGGTGTGCGCTATCAATTCGCGGTTCATGGTTTGCTGTTCCTCGAAAATAAAGGCATCGATAAAAAAACGTTTAGTTGACGCTGTTCACGGATGACTGCACATCGTTCGATTTGCTTATGGCGCTTTCCAGACTGGAAAGGAAGTTTCTTGCACCCATTGCCTCGCCATCTTCCATCAAACCGACAATCGTGATGCCAGAGTTATCCATCCGAATCAACGCGGGACCAGCCTTGAGCGTAATGACCGAAGCGTTGACCGTAACTGCGGTCTTAGCCGTAACAGAATGCGAGGTAGCTGTAACAGTATAGTTTGCCGCTTTCGTAGTCATGTTTTCGTCGACTCCAACCTGATGCCCTCCCCCCACGTCCTCTTGCCGCAGGCCACCGAGCACCTTATATGTAAGCGGCCCGGAAAAAATCGAAGAATCTTCACCAATTTCAACGCCCTCGGAGCCACCAACTTTTTTCTCCCGGTTTCCCACAAAATTATTGCTCTCGTCGCCATCGATCGTTTTTTGCCGGTCCGCTGCACAAATCAGGGTTTCATTGCCGGTTACGTTGGTGGTGCGTGTTTTGGTAGTCGAACAAGTCTCATCACCCACAACCGTCTTATCCCGGTTGGCCGAGCAAGTCAGCGTCTCGTCGCCCGTCACCGTTGTGTCGCGTTTGCCCTCCACTGCGCAGGTTTCGTCGTCCGTGATGCTCGTCGTGCGGTTCGCCCCCACCGTGTGGCTTTCGTCATTGTTGACGTTGGTGTCCATGTTGTACTGCGCGTGCATCATGAACTGCTCGGCCCCGGACGTGTCGTCGAAGCGCAGCGTGTTGCCTTCCGAGCCGCCCGGCGTCGAGCGCGACATCAGGCCCGAGTGCACCTTGCCCGAAGGCAGTTCCCAGGGCGGCATTGTCTCGGCGTTGTAGACCTGCCCGATGATGATGGGCCGGTCCGGGTCCCCATGCTCGTAGTCGATGATGACCTCGTGACCGACGCGCGGGATCGAGACCGCCCCGAAGCCCTTGCCCGCCCAGGTCGTGGAAACCCGTATCCAGCATGTGTCGGAACCGTCGCGCGCACCGTAGCGGTCCCAGGGGAAGTGCACCTTCACACGCCCGTATTTGTCGGTGTGGATCTCGCTGCCCCCGGGGCCCACCACCACCGCCGTTTCCGGGCCGCGCACGCACGGCTTCGGCGTCCAGGTGCCGGGGCGGAACTGCCGATCCGCCGGGATGGCCCCGATGCGCATCCGGCAGGTCTGCTCGTCGGCATCCGGCGTGGTTTCGTAGTCGTTGATGCGCACTTCGTAGCGCGCACGCGTGATCAGGTAGTCGCGGTTCTGATCCGCGCGCGGATGGTTGTAGAGCGTAAACCGGTAACCGGGCATTGCTCCCCGCACGGGACCGCCGAGTTCGGTGACGTCCTGCTCCTTTTGCAGGGCTTCGAGCCTTGTTGCGGCGTACGCCCTGCCGTCGGACGTCTCGGTGTACCCGCCTGGGTAGGCGTAGATTTCGTATTGGTCGAACAGATGCCCGCGCGGGTCGCTGTATTCGGTGGTCAGATCCTGCGACGGGTGCTGGAAATCGTAGTCCGTGTGTTTGAAGCGGCCCGGCTCCGGCTCGCGCGAGGCGCACCAGTCATCGTAATGCTCTTCATCAGACACCCACCCGGAATTCGGCGTGTAGAAGGGGATCTGCTCGTATCCATCAAACGCTTCGTGGATGGAGAAGTGATCCACGAGGATCATCTTTTCCCCGTCCAGCCTGTGCTCGAACCAATAATAGATGCCTTCGTGCTCGAACAGCCGCGACAGAAAAGCAAAGTCGGTTTCCCCGTACTGAACCAGATATTCCCATGTCTTGCAGGCGTTCTTAAGCCGCCATTCGCAACGCAGCGCGTTCGCTTGCAATACCTGATTGGCAATCTCGCGTACGCTCTGCTGCTGCCAGATCCGATAGTCCGAGCGCCGGGTCGCGTGCCACAGCTTTGGGGCCAGCGTCACTTCGTACGCCCAGTGGCGGCCACTTAGGCCAAGGGCCGAAACCTTGACGATATGCCCGGAAAAGTAGCGCGAACGCCCCCCTTGCGCGATGAGTTCGACCGCCGCCACTTCCCCCAGCAGAGACTGGGTGTCAATGTCCGGGTCGTCCGATACCAGCCCTACACGGAATTCGTAGAGTTCCCCCAGCGCCTCGTGGCCGGTTATGCTCACCGCCCACCAAGCTTCCCCCAAAGGGGTGTGCGCTATCAATTCGCGGTTCATGGTCGCTTCGCTTTGTCAAGGCAAACAGAGACGGATTCCATCATATTTCATACAAATTTGTCAATATCTTTTGGCATATCCATGACCGGGGACAGCCCCCGATTCTGCGATTGCGATCTGAGCACGATTGTTTTTGTGCAATAGACAAATGGAAATGAATTTCATCATATTTCATCCAGATTCGTCAAAGAATAATCCGGTATAATCGGGGACAGGCTCTAATTCATTACGCCGTACCATTCCAATATGAATGTCATAGACGAATTCTCGCGAGCAATCATTTCTCCCTTGGTCGAACAGCATATTACCGATGCGGCGTTTTACTGGAAACGTCGCGACTTGTTCGCTCATTCGCCGATACTCAACTGGCAAGCGCAGCTTCTTTTCGACAACGCACTCGAAGCCCATCTGGAAGGCGTACGCGTGGCGGGGAAAGCGGGTTGGGAGTTGGCGATTGAAGTGCTCGACGACTGGAAAAGAGACGGAGAACTTTTCGTTTGCGCCACGCTGGGTCTTGAACGTGGGTATGAAAAACAACTGGATCCGGTATGGTCGATGTTGCAGGACAAACCCGCAACCTATTTGCGCGCATTGATCGGTGCAGCATTATGGCAAACACAGGAACGCAAGCTCGAACTCGTCAAAAAGTGGGGGCATTCTGATGATGAGCTTTGTCAGGTCGCAGCATGGCGGGTGCTTGCCCGCGGCGATGGCTTCTTCGAGGACTCCGACAAATCACTTTCATCCCAATTGACGTTAGCGCTCGAACATCCGAGTGCGTTCGTCCGTGCGGCAGCTTGTCGCGCCAGTTTCCGCCTTCGCCAAACGGAACGGGTCACAGACCTTCTGAAAGACAGTGAAACAACGGTTGCAGCAGAAGCCGCTATCGCGCTCCTGCGTACTGGCGATCTCAAAGGTTTGCCATTGCTGCACAAGGCTGTGAGCGAGTTCGGTTCCAGCGAAGGCTTGCGCGTCGACCCACTCACCCAGGCCCCAAGCCGGATAGAACGCTGGATTCGTTATCTGGGCATTGCGTCACCTCCAGGTAGTGAGGAAATCGAGGATCTGCTGGATTTTTTGCCCTCCCGTCAAGTTCTGCTGCTTATCCTCCATCATGGCGATCCGGCATGGCTGCCCAGGGTACGCCAATACCTGAACGTCCCAAGCTGCGCGCGTTATGCAGGATGGGTATGGTCATCGCTGACCGGCATAAACATCGAAAACAGCCCGCTGGAACTGTTCGACGAAGACAGAGACGATGATGATGAAGTGCTGGATGAAAATGAATGGAAAACCGATGACATCGACCTCGGCTTGCCCATGCCCAACGCCAAGGCTGTTGTGGGAGCGGAGCCACCGCTTCCCGTTGGAAAACAGGTGTTGCTGGGGCACCCGGTAAACGAGCTCGATTTGCGGGCGCTGTTGCGCGAATCGCCACATGATTTACGCTGGCTCGCAGCAGCGCATCTGGAGCGCCACAAAAAAGGCGCGGAGATCATCGACGTCCGGTCGCCGGCGCGACGGTAAAACCAGGCGCACGACAATCCGTTTTTCTACCGGGTTCCGGGTCTTCGCGACAGCGGGCTAGGCTGGAGCCATCGGCATACGGTACCGTTCAGCCACTCAAAAGGATCTTGGTGCCGTTCACTGTAACGCCCGCTTTGTTGATCATCACCTCAGCCCCCCCTGCTTTCAGGACAATCGAATCCGGAGCGACTACGATATTGGCGTCACCACAGACCAGCGTAATATCCTCATCGCCTGCCTCAAACCGGATCTTCCTGGCGGCATAGGTCGTCTGTTTTCCGCTCACGACGGTAATCTTTTGGTTCCCTTGCTGGACGGTAACCTCCTGATCCCCTTTCTGGACGATAGTTTCCTGAGCATTACCAACAATGGTTATCATTTTCCGCCCGACGTCCAGGCTGTAAAGGCCACCGATGATGTTGACCTGCGCCGCGCCGACGTTCAGGTTGTAGGCGAGGCCGACGTTGTCCATCCGCGCAGCGCCGACACTTTGTACCGAGGCAAGCATGATGGTTTCAGCCTTGTTCTTCTTGATCTTGCTGGTCTCGGTGCCATCAACCGTTTTCGTGCGATCCTGGTGGATGGTGATCGTTTCGTTGCCGTCGACGGTCTCAGTACGGTTCTTGTGAACGGTAGTCGTTTCGTTTCCGTCGATGGTCTTTGTACGGTCTTTGCCGACCCAGTGCGTCTCATCGGCTTCGACTTCAATGTCCTGGTTGCGTTCGGCATGCAGCCAGACCTGTTCATTGCCCTTGGCGTCATCGAACCGTAGCGCATTGGCGTTGTCAGGCGAACCCAGTATGCTGGAGCGGCTCAGGACGCCCGACTGGGTTTTGTTCGCAGGCAGTTCCCAGGGCGGCATCTCCTCGGCGTTATAGACCTGCCCGATGATGATGGGCCGATCCGGGTTGCCATGCTCGTAGTCGATGATGACTTCGTGCCCGACGCGCGGGATCGAGATCGCCCCAAAACCCCTGCCCGCCCAAGTCGTGGAAACCCGTATCCAGCACGTGTCGGAACCGTCACGCGCCCCGTAGCGATCCCAGGGAAAGTGCACTTTTACCCGCCCGTATTGGTCAGTGTGGATCTCGCTGCCCTCGGGGCCTACCACCACCGCCGTTTCCGGGCCGCGCACGCACGGCTTCGGCGTCCAGGCGCCGGGACGGAACTGCCGATCCGCCGGGATGGCCCCAATGCGCATCCGGCAGGTCTGCTCGTTGGCATCCGGCGTGGTTTCGTAGTCGTGGATGCGCACTTCGTAGCGCGCACGCGTGATCAGGTAGTCACGGTTCTGATCCGCGCGCGGATGGTTGTAGAGCGTAAAGCTGTAACCGGGCATTGCCCCCCGCACGGAGCCTTCTAGCTCGGTGACGTCCTGCTCCTTTTGCAGGGCTTCGCGCCTTGTCGTGGCGTACGCCTTGCCGTCGGATGTCTCGGTGTAGCCGCCTGGGTAGGCGTAGATTTCGCATTGGTCGAACAGATGCCCGCGCGGGTCGCTGTATTCAGTGGTCAAGTCCAGCGATGGATGCTGGAAATCGTAGTCCGTGTGCTTGAAGCGGCCCGGTTCCGGTTCGCGCGAGGCGGCCCAGCCATCGTAGTGGTCTTCATCAGACACCCCCTCGGAACCCGGCATGTAGAAGGGAATTTGCTTGTATCCGCCAAACGCTTCGTGGATGGAGAAGTGATCCCCGAGAACCATCTTTTCCCCGTCCAGCCCGTGCTCGAACCAGTAATAGATGCCTTCGCGCTCGAACAGGCGCGACAGGAAGGCAAAGTCGGTCTCCCCATACTGAACCAGGTATTCCCATGTCTTGTAGGTGTTCTTAAGCTGCCATTCGCAACGTAGCGCGTTCGCTTGCAATACCGCATTGGCAATCTCGCGCACGCTCTGCTGCTGCCAGATCCGATAGTCCGAGCGCCGGGTCGCGAGCCACAGTTTCGGGGCCAGCGTCACTTCGTACGCCCAGTGGCGGCCACTCAGGCCAAGGGCCGAAACCTTGACGATCTGCCCGGAAAAGTAACGCGAAAGCCCCCCTTGCGCGATGAGTTCGACCGCCGCCACTTCCCCCAGCAGTGACTGGGTGTCAATGTCCGGGTCGTCCGATTTCAGCCCTACACGGAATTCGTAGAGTTCCCCCAACGCCTCGTGGCCAGTCATGCTCACCGCCCACCAAGCTTCCCCCAAAGGGGTGTGCGCTATCAAATCGCGGTTCATTGTTGCTTCGCTCTGCCAAGGCAAATAGGTACGGATTTCATCATATTTCATCCAGATTCGTCAAAGTGTAATCGGCATTAAACATGGTTGTATAACTGGAAATTGCAATCAGGGACAGACCCAAATTACCCTTGGTAATTTGGGTCTGTCCCTGATTATGTGTGTGATTACACGAATATGCGAATACGCGATTATGCGAAAACTGCCTTAATCCGGCTGCACTTGCAAACTGCCACTGTTCCCGGTTCCCAGGCCACCTTTGACGTTTTGCATCTTGTAGTTGCGCAACGCTTTGACGAGGTTGTTGAAGGAGTCGGTAAGCGCGGCAGCGATCACTTTGCCTTCAGCAGTTTTCGAGTAGCCGCCGAGGCTTCCACCGGCATCCCTGCCGAAGATAACGCTTAACGCGCCAAAGTCGGTATTGCGGGCGCTACCTTCAGCGGCAGCAAGCTGTACGCTGGAGCGGTTGTCAACCAACGTCAACATGGTACTGGCTTCCTTGAAACTGGCGTTGCCTGCCAGACCGGCGAGCGTACGGCCTGTACCGCTCCCAAGCAGGCCAGCAATGTTCCCTCCTATGCTACCCGCATTTTTGTCGCTAAAGATGATTGAAGGATTTATCGCGAAATCGGCGGACACCATTTGCCCTTTGCCGAAGTTGGAACTTTTCCGCAGTTCGCCGGATTGATCCAATGAGCGTTCCCGCATCATGCTTCTCATGCCTTTGTTGCCACGTTCGACGATCACGAAGCAGTTGGATTGCTGCGCTAGCAATTTGAGCACCGGCGCGGTCGATTTCAGTTTGTACCTGTCGAGTACCCAGTACCAATCGGAATCGGGATCCTCAATGACCTCTGCGGTGCCAAATGTTTTGTCGCATTTTTCGAGTACGGGATTTTCTCCCTGTGCGTTGGCTCCGGCGGCAGAACCGGTTGCTGTCGTCTTTGCCGCCTCCGAACCCATATCCATGCTGGCACAACCCCCTACCAGCAAAAGCGCGGCAAACATTCCCGGAAGTGATAATAATTCTTTCAAGATACCCTCCTGTCCAAAATAAAAGCTGAAAGCTCTCAAATGAGTGAAACCTGGCGGAGCATAACGAGTGGCTTTTTTGTCTCGCTTCCTTTACCTGCTCGAAGCAGAAACCCCGCCTTCATTCAGAGTATTTCACATCTCACAATAGGGAATTATAACATGCCAGAGCTGTAAACAGCGCAAGCACGGGCACTTTTCCCGACAAGACTCTCAATTAGGTGTTTGTCATTTTTGAGTCACCTCGGCCTGAAGGCCGAGGATTCCTCGATGCGGTTCAGGGGAGCCTTCGGCTCCATAAACCATTGCCTCGCTTACCCCGTCACTCATTTCGGGGATTGCGCGCGACGCGTGTTCAGCGCCAGATCCATACGATAAAGAGACAGGCATGGCACTCGGCCATGCCTGCCTTTCATCCAAAACTTTGAACTATTTATTCAGTCTGACGATATCGCCTCTCAGCACGACCCCGGTTCGGGAACGCCCGGCATGACATTCGTACTTATCGTTACTCTTAAAACTTATTTTCTTATAAAAACTTTCGATGTTGGTGACGGCGTTTCCGCCTAACCTGCGGGCATGTTCCTGAAATTGAGCCAATGCCGCCAGAAAGGTTTTGTTGCACGCTTCCAATTCGGTACTGTCCAATATGGAGCCTTTCTTGTAGGCAACGTAACGTTGAGACAGCACTGCCTCGACGGCGGAATACGGTTGGTTGCCAAAGTAAAACCTGACGTCATCACGGATCTTCGAATTGGTTTCATCCGATTTGATGGCATCCTGGATCGAAAAAAAGACCGCCTCATTACGCGCCTGGGCGGCAGCAGTGCAAAACAATGACAAAGAAATAAACAGGGCGGCAAAACCAGCCGTTTTTACAGGTACTTTCATAAAACTCACCTTCATAGCAGTAGGGAAAAAACGAGATGGCAAAATCAATCCCATCGTTTGAAGATCAATGATGTGTTGATGCCGCCAAACGCAAAATTATTGCTCATCGTGTATTCGCAATCGCGTGTGCATCCATCGTCACGCACATAATCGAGCGGCGCGCAACGCGGGTCGACCTGATTCAGGTTCAGCGTTGGCGCAAACCAGCCGGATCGCATCATCTCGACCGTCATCCATGCTTCGAGAGCGCCAGCAGCGCCCAGAGTATGCCCTATGTAGCTCTTCAACGACGAAATGGGCATCTTCTCGCCGAAAACAGTATGCGTAGCGATGCTTTCCGCGATGTCGCCCAATTCGGTGGCCGTGCCGTGGCCGTTGACGTAACCGATGGCCTCAGCCGGAAGGTCGGCGTCAGCGAGTGCCAATCGGATAGCGATGGTCATGGTCTCGGCGCGCGGCTGGGTAACGTGCGCGCCGTCGCAGTTGGTTCCGTAACCGACGATTTCGGCGTATATCCGGGCGCCGCGGGCGCGGGCATGCTCAAGCTCTTCGAGGATCAGCGTGCCGGCGCCTTCGCCGATCACCAGCCCGTCGCGGTCGCGGTCGTATGGGCGCGGCGACGAAGCGGGCGCGTCGTTGCGGGTGCTGGTGGCAAACAGGGCGTCAAAAACCGCCGCTTCCGACGGGCACAGTTCTTCAGAGCCACCGGCGATCATCACGTCGGCGTGGCCGTAACGGATGGCCTCATAGGCGTAGCCGATGCCCTGGCTGCCAGAAGTACAGGCGCTCGATGTGGTGATGACCCGGCCGGTCAGCCCGAAAAAGACGGCGATATTGACCGGTGCGGTGTGCGCCATCATCCGCAGGTAACTGTTGGCGTTGAGGCCGTCGAGCGAGCGGTTTTTGATAAGTTGTGCGAAATCAGTGACTGCGGCAGGCTCACCGATCGAGGAGCCGTAGGATACGCCGGTTCGTCCCGACGTCAGCACCGGATGGTTGAGCAAGCCTGCATCGGCAAGCGCCCACTCGCTGGCAAGGCACGCTACCAGGGCAACACGGCCCATGCTGCGGGTGCGCTTGCGGGAATAGTGCCCCGGCAGTTCAAACGGTGCGGCGGGCGCACCGAGACGGGTATTGAGCCCGGCGATATCGTCCCACTCGTCCATATGACGGACAGCGTTCTTGCGGGCGCGCAGGGCGCGTTCGACATCCACCCAGTTGTTACCGACCGGGCTGATGCCGGCCATGCCGGTGACGACGACTCGGGCGCGGTTCATAGCATGCCTCCATCGACGGAAATAACCTGCCGGGTGATGTAGGCAGCGTCATCACGCATCAAAAAGGCGACGACAGCCGCAACTTCCTCAGGCTGGCCGATGCGCCGCAAAGGGATAGCAGGCATAGCATGTTCGACTACTTCCGGCGACACCATCCCAGTGTCGATCAGGCCGGGCGCAACGCAATTAACGGTGATTTGCCGTTTTGCCAATTCCAGCGCCAGGGCTTTGGTAGCACCGATGATGCCAGCCTTGGCGGCACTGTAATTGACCTGCCCGCGGTTGCCGGAGATGCCAGAAACCGACGACAACGTGACGATGCGGCCAGGACGGCGCGTCTGTACCATTGGCATGGTTAAGGGGTGAAGGATGTTGTAAAAGCTGTCGAGATCGGTTTCGAGCACCCGATCCCAGTCGTCGGCGGGCATGGCCGGAAAGGCATTGTCAGCAGTTACGCCGGCGTTGCACACCACCCCGTAATAGACACCGTGCGTAGCGATATCAGTTTCCAGCGCCTGACGGGCCGCTTCGCGGTCGGCGATGTTGAACATTAGCAGCCGGGCTTGCTGCCCCTGGGCAATGATGGCTTCGATAACGGCTTCGGCCTGGGCGCGCTGGTTGCGGCAATGGACAACGATATCGAACCCGTCCTGCGCCAGACGCAGGGCAACGGCACGGCCAATGCCACGGCTGGCGCCAGTGACCAGTACGGTTCTGGGGGAAGATGGGGGCATGCCGGTTTTCTGATCGGGGAAGTGCATTATTGTAGCGCCGAAGCATTCTCGGGGAGGGTTGAAGCCTGTTGCAGGGAAGCTTCCAGGTTATCGGGCTGAAACACCAGCAAGGAAGCTTCGGCAAGCAGCGTACTGGCAGCGTCGTGCAGCATGCAGCGCATGGCGGACAAGCTGTCAGCGGACATCATTTCCTCATCGGCGGTGATGCGCAATACGTCGCCGACACGGAACTGTGACACATGACTTTGATAATGGCGCGTCCCGGCCAGGAACCCGACCTTGACCGGCAACTGTTTCGCCTGCGCCTGCCAACCGGCCAGGACGCCGACGGTTTGCGCCATGTATTCGATGCCGACCCAACCGGGGACGGCGCAACCGTCACAAAACGGGCTGTCGACCCGAATAGTGACTTCACAAACGGCACATGTCCCGGTGATTTCAACGACACGGTCAAGCAGCACCATCGGTGGCCGGTGCGGCAAATAATCAACAATTGGGCGATAGCTCATGGTAAGGAGACGTCAAGTTGTTTTGAGTATCAGTGCGGTGTTGCTGCCGCCGAAGGCAAATGAGGTAGATAGCGCCGCCCGTACCGGCGAGCAGGCGTGCGCATGCAGCGCGACCAGCGGCAATGCCGGATCGTCCGGATCCTGGATACCGTCCCACAGGTGCGGCGGCAGGCGATGTGCGCTATCGGTCAGCGTCAGCCAGGTCAGCACCGCTTCCAGTGCCCCTGCGGCGCCAAGCGTATGCCCAGTCAGCGGCTTGGTGCTGCTGGCCGGGCAATGGGGGAAGAGCCTTGAGACGACACGGCTTTCCATCGCGTCGTTATGGCGCGTGGCCGTGCCGTGCAGGTTGATGTAACCGATATCGGCTGCCGGGCAATCGGCACGGGCCAGCGCTTCGAGAATGGCGCTCGACGCGCCGGCGCCGTTGGGATCGGGCGCCGAAATGTGATGGCCGTCGGACGCTTCGCCCCAGCCCGCCAATGTGACCGCGTGTTCGTCCCCGGCGGCTTGCCGCCGCATCAGAAACAGCGCCGCTGCCTCACCAATATTGATGCCGCAACGGTTAGCCGAAAACGGTAGGCAGGGCGTTTCACTAACCGCTTCGAGCGAAGAGAACCCGGCGATGGTGAAACGGGTGAGCGTGTCGGCTCCCCCTGCAACCACCAGATCGGCCAGACCGGCGCGCAACAGCCGTGCACCGCTGATCAGCGCCTTGGCGCTCGATGTGCAGGCGGTTGAAACACTGTAGGTAGGGCCGGTGCAACCAAGATATCCGGCAAGCATCCGGGCCGGGGAACCGAATTCCTGCTGGCTGTAGTGATAGCCTTCGGGAAAATCGCGGCAATAGTGCTGGATGGCGGTTTCGCTCTCGCCAATGCCAGACGTGCTGGTGCCAAGAACCACGGCGATACGGTGCGCCGGGATGTCGCGCGCCAGTTCCCGGAATGAGGGTTCAACCTGCGCGAAAGCCGCCAGCAGCAAGGCATTGTTGCGCGACCTTTGGGGAACCGGAAAAGCATCGAGTGAGGGCAACGGCGTATCGGCATGCCCAAGCGTCAGAACCCGCCCCGGGCTGTAGGCGTTGCTACGGCGCATACCTGGGCTGCGCCCGGAGAACAATGCTTCGCGGACATTTTCCAACCCGTCGCCCAACGCGCAGGCAACCGCAGGCGGCAGCAGTATGATCGGGCTAGGGCGCATCGTCTTCCGCCTCACGGCTATCGAGCGTCAGTTGATAGTGCAACGCATGGTTGTCAAGCACGGTACGCCCCTGCCACTTTGCGCCTTCGTCATAGTGAATGGAAATGTTGAGCGCTCCGTCAAAAAATACTTGCCGCCCCCCTTGTTCTTCATGGACTGTCCAGTCGGCTGGCAGCGCGACACGCAGGGCGTCAAGCGGCGCGTATATCAGCAACAGGTCGTTTACGATGCGCCTGGCAGACAAACCGCTGGGCAACGGCTGCGTTTCGACGATTTTCTCGCCATCGTAATCAAAGCTGAACAAGCGCGCACCAAACGTCAGGCCGATCACGGTCATTGTGCCGCCATGGATATCGAGCACCATCTCCAGCACTCTTTGTTCGCCAGGCCAGACGATGGCCGACCGCTGCTCAATGATCCGCGACCCGAATGTCGCCGGAGAAATTTTCAGCAGCGGCAAACCCCCGGAAAGCCAGAAAGAAGCACAGCCAGCCAGCCCCAGCGCTGCCAGCAAAACGAAACGGGCACCGCGCCAGCCCATAGACGCGTGGCAGCAACCATTGGGAGGCGTCGAAAACGGTGATGTCGGAGGTTTCATCAAAAACAAACCGCGGTTAGAAACCTCCCCCTTTAGGGGGATAATCTCGCTTGGGAGAGGCGTAACCTCTTTCAAGCGCTTTTGTCGCCCGGGTACGGGCGTGGATTGAAATTTACACTTGCACAGATTGTGTATTGTAGCAGTGGCAACTATCGGGAACTAAGCCACCAACTCTATCTTCACAGTTTTACCGAGTGCGGCAGCGGCGCTGGCTAGTGTGGTCAGTGTCAGGCTGGTGTCGCTCTCATCGAGCAGACGATTCAGCGCCGAACGACTGGTATGCATCCTTTTTGCCAAGGCTGTCTTGGTCAGTTTCTGTGCCTCCATCTCGTTCTCGATCTGCCAGGCAAGCGCCCGCTTCACCGCCACAGCAGTGACCTCTTCCAGCATGGCTTCCTCTTTAAAAAAGGTGTCGAGGCTACTGCCGATATACTTGTTCTTCATCATTGACTCCTTAACTGTTTGAGTCGGCTCTTGGCCAGTGCCAGATCGTCTTTCGGCGTTGCGGCGGATTTTTTGATGAACCCGTGCAGCAACACCATCACGCTGCCCGCCACGGTGAACTATCACCCGCGCGACCTGCCTCTCCAAGTGAACACGCACTTCCCACAAATCCTTTTCCATTTTCCGCACTAGTGGCATTCCAAGAGGCCAGCCGAATTGCACGGTCTTCAGGTCTTCGCCGATGGCTCGGCGTGTCGGCGGCGGCAACGCTTTCAGCCAATCACGCACCGGCTCCGCGCCAGATTCCGTCTGAAAGAAGCGAACATCAAGGATTATGGGATTCATGTGATGATTGTACCAAATTTGGTACAGAAAACAAGGGCGAGTCAATCGGGGACTCACCCCGTATGCTCCCTGAACAGCGGCGTAAACAACCACGCCAGCCCAATCCCAAGCACGGTCGTCACCCCTATCGTCTGCAATGCCGGCGTACTGCTCACGGCCAGCAGGCCGAACGCTGCCAGCGTCAGCGAGGCGGCAACGCAGATGGCGAGAAAAGCGCGGGCATCGCTGCGCTGCGCGACCAGGAACAGGCCGTAGTCGATACCCATACCAAACACTAGCAGGAGCGTCAGTACGTTGAGCAGCTGCAGCGGCACGCCAGCGTAGCCCATAACCGCCAGTGTGCCCAATGTGGCTAGCAGCGACGGCATGACGACACGCCACGTCTGGCGACGGAAGAACGCCAGCAGCGCCAACGGGGCCAATATATAGGCGGCGGCCAGCACGGATGACAGCAGCGTCCGGTAACGCCCCATCAATGACGAAACTTCGGCAGTTTTGTCGACCCATTGGGTATGGGCGTCGCTGAGTGCCGCCAGTTGACGCGCGGTGTCGGCATCGTGCAGCCCTTTCAGGAGGACGATGCTCGAATAGCGGCCGTCCGCACTACGGCCCTGCCATAGGTAACGCAGTGGCTTTGTTGCCGGTTGCGCCAGCCATTCGTCTGCCGTCAGCGATGCCTGGCGCGTGGCAGTGGCCCAGTCGCCGAGGAGCTCCAGTTCTTCCGCCAGCGCGGCACGGGCACCGGTCAGCGTTTGCTGCGCCTCCCACGCAACCTGTTGCCGCTCGCGCGACGGCAGCCAGCGGCTGATTGCATCAAAGCCGGTGAGTTTGCCGGTTGCAAGCAGCGGGGTCAGTTTTTCCAGCAATGCTTCTTCATGTTGCAGTACTTCTTCGGGATCCGTGCCGGTAATCAGAAAAAGCTGTGCCGGGCTGGGCAGTTCGAGCGCCCTGGCAACATCGAGATGTTCGCGCAGCAATTCCGGGTCGCTATTGACCAAGTTGCGGATGTCGTCGTCCGTTTTCAGTTGCGACATGCCCACGCCGATGGCGATGGCGGCCAGTGCGGCGATGGCCCATTGCGCGGGGGTTGCGCGCCAACGCGGCCAGTGCTGCAGCATTTTCATCAACCATCCGGCAAGCGGTGTGACCGGCAGTGACGGAGGCAACAAATAGGGATACCAGAGCATGATCGTCAGCCAAGCGCTAATGATGCCGCAGACGGCGAAGCAGGCCATTTGCCGCATGCCCGGGAACGGCATCAGAAGCAGGCCGAGGTAGGCCAGCGCCGGTGCGACCAGCACCAGGGACAACGTCGGCAGCAGCCGGCGGAAACGCGGCCAGCCTGGTTCGGGGTCATTCAGATGCTGCGCCATCACCAGGACACCGTAATCAACGGCAACCCCGATCAGGCTGGCGCCGAACACCAGCGTCAGCGCGTGGAGGCGGTCGAACATCAGCCACGTCAGCGACAATGCCGCCAGCGCGCCGGCGGCAAGCGAGAGCAGGATCAGCCGCAATGCCTTGAAATTTCGGAAAACAAACCACGTGAGCAATACGCAGCACAGTAGCGAACCGCTGCCGATCAGCGACATTTCAAACTGCGCCTGTTGCGCCGCCGCTGTGGCGTGCAGGACGACGCCTGCCCGCAGCAATTGCACGTCGGGGAACTGCTGCGCCAGTTCATTTCGGACAGCCGACAGGTCAGCAGCAAGGCGCTTCTGAAGGTTGGACGAAAACGCGCTTTGCGTCAGTTGATAGAGCAACACCGCATAGTGGCGCTCCGCCGTTTGCACCATCAGCGTGTCGCCGTAGGGGCGTGCCGGGCTGGCAGCGCCCAGTTGCATCATCCAGTTGCCGAAGAAACCGAAGGGGTCATCGCGCCAATTGAGGGTGCCGCCCGCGAACGGCTGATAGGCAAGCGCCAGGGCGCGCTGCACCTGTGCCGAATGGTCGGCGCGTCCAATCCAGCGCAGATCCTGGTCGGTGATGAAGCCAGCGCGATAGGGGAAATAGAGGTCGCGCATGGCCTCGATTTGCGCCTGGGGCGCTTGCGGCGTCAGTGGCGCCTCCCGCAGGCTTTCACGCACGTGGCGGGCGGCGCGCTGCGCCGTGGCGGCATCCTTTGCCGCCAGCAGCAGCACCAGTTCCCGCTCGCCATGCTGCGTCAGGGTTTTCAGCGCGGCTTCGGCGTGCGGGTTGCGTTCGTCGACGGGAAGCAGCGCCAGCAGGTCAGTATCGATCTGGCCGCGCCAGGGCAGTATGTGCGTAAGAAGCACGCCAGCCAGCAATGCCAGGATGCACAGCCAACCCCAGGCCAGCGTGCGGTGGCGGCGGGCATAGCGGGAATCGTCGGCAAGCGCTTTACTCGTCGAACTGGGCGCGTTCATCGGCGGTCAGCGCGGCAGCGGTGGCGACGTTGGAAAAGGCGATGCGTGTGATGTCGCCAGCAGCACTGGTCAGCATCACCTGACGGACGACGCTGTCGCCCTCCAGCGACAGCGAACCGATGACCGCCCGCAACCCGTCGTTGCGGGCCGTGAAAGACAGTTGCCAGCCACCGCTGCCGGTTCGGCCTGTGTAATCGAAAAATTCAGCCAATGCCGATATATCGCCAGCGAATAGCGAAAACAGGACGCGGCTGATGGCATTGACCGCCGGTTCCTGGTCGGCGCGCAAGACCATCAGCACGCGCTCGCCGTCCTTTTGCAGGATTTCCCCCTGGGTGACCCTCATCGTCTGCGGAAAAGGCGTGAGGGTGCGCCACAGTACGCCCCGCGTTTTTTCGACGACGAACACGCCGTTCGCTACCAGCGGCTTTTTGATGCCAGCCAACTGCCGGGTCTGGATAAAGTCGCCGCGAATCACTGTATCGACGCCCAATTGAGATTGAATCGCACGCAGCAGGGCCGGATCGTCGGCGGCCTGCGCCGGACTGGTAGGGGCGAGCCCTAACGAAATGAAGCACATCAGCAGCGCAAGCGTCTGCCACATCGTATTTTTCATAGATAGCCCTTTAATTGTTCATGCAATATGTCGGGGGTGACAAAACACATTTCGCGGGTTTGGATGTCGACGGCAACCTGCACGGTATGGCCATACGTCAGCCGTTTTTGGGTTGCCGCATCAAGGATCTCGTAGGAAACTTTCAACCGGTTTTCCCATTCGACGAGACGGGCGTCGAGATGGAGGCGTTGCTGGTACATCAGCGGATGCGCATAACGGATGAACAACTCAATTACCGGCCAGGCGTAACCGGAAGCGCGCATCTGCGGGTAATCGTAGTGGATGCGCTGCAACAGCGCGGTTCGCACCAGTTCGAAATAACGGACATAGTGCCCGTGCCAGCATATTTCCATCGGGTCGAGATCGTGAAAGGGCACGACCCAGTCGACGCGGGCGGTTAGCGGCATCAGCAAGCCTCCTCGGTTTTGGTGGGTTCCGGCAGCGCCCAAAACGGATAAAAGTTGGACCACTGGAAAGGGGTTTTCAGGCACTCCGCTTCCAACAGCCCGGCAAAAGCGGCGGCGTAGGGTACGGCGGCCGTTTCCCGGGCACGGCGCGGCAGGCAGATCGATTCGGCGAGTTGCCGCACTGTAATGACAAAGCCATCGCCATGACAGGCGCCGAAAACAGCGAACAACGGGCATTGCAACGCCGCAGCGAGTACGTAGGGGCTAACCGGGAAACTGGCTTCATGCCCCAAAAACGGAACCCGCACAGTGGCCGTGGCGGTATCCACTGGAACGCGGTCACCGGTAATGACGACGAGACCCCCGGCAGATACCCTCTGCGCCAGCGCGATGGCGGTATCGACACCGACGCTGGCTACCTGGATCAGGTCGACGTCGTAGCCGGGGTCGAGTTCTTTCATCAACCGGGTGAAACGGGCAGCATTTTTTGTGTACCCGAAAGCTGTCAGGCGCACGCCGGCATAACGTTCCGCCAGCTTGCGGCACAGTTCGATGTTGCCGAAGTGGGCTGTGACGAAAAGGGCGCCGCGTTTTTGTTCGAACAGCGGATCGATGCACTCAGTGCCATCGACACGGTAATCGGCCTGTAAATCGGAAGCGCCCATGGCCAGCAGCTTACCGAGCAGGATTTCAGAAAATGCCAGAAAATGCCGGAAGACGTTGCGTGGTGAAGGCATCGGCGTAGCCCCCCCGCTAAAGGCATGCAGCCGTTGCAGGTATTCGCGCGACGCTTCACGGGCAGCGCGCCGGCGCACGTAAAACCACAACAGGACAAAAAACAGAAAGAAGCGGAACGGCCAGCGCCCGCAAAGGCGATAGATGCGCAGCAGGAAACGCATGCCTGCCAGACCTCCCGCTTCCTGCATTTGCGCCCAATGCATTAGCGCTACCCCGAAAAATGTCGGCCAAGCAGCCCTGGCAGGCGCCGCAACATACCGAAGAACAGGCGGGTGTGCATCCAGCTTATGCGCACGTTGTCGCGCATAAGCCGAAAGTGCGACACGCCACCCGGCGGATAGCACACGAGAATCGGCAAATTGCGAACCGGCACGCCCGCCCAGTCCAGCCGCACCAGGATCTCGGTATCGAACTCCATCCGGCTCTGCCGTGGCATCGAATCGAGAACCCGTAACGTAGCGGCAAGCGGATAAACCCGCAACCCGCACATCGAATCGCGTATGCGGCGCGACAAGGTGTTGATCCAAACCCAGACGTGCGTCGCGTAGCGGCCAATCAAGCGGCTGGCTGGAACGCTGGCATCGTAGCGCGGGAACCCGACAATCACCGCCTGCGGCGTATCACGCATCGCGTCGAGAAATGCGGGCAGCGACGTGGCGTCATGCTGGCCGTCGGCGTCCAGTTGCAATGCATGGCTATACCCTTTCGCGTGCGCTTCGCGCAAACCTTTCATTACCGCGCCGCCTTTGCCGACGTTGCGCGGCAGGCGCACCAATGACGTTTCCGGGGCCGTTGCCAGCGCGTCGAGCACGGCCGCGCATTCGGCATCGGAACCATCATCGACCAGGATGACTGGCAACGCCAGGCCGTGCAGCGCCTCCACCACAGCACCGACCGTGGCGGCGTGGTTATACACCGGCACGAGCGCGACAGGTTTCATGGCGCGCCAATCGGATGGGCAAACAAGACCCGCCCCTGCGAATGCTCGCCATGCGCCGAAGCGTAAGAAAAACGCACTTCTTTTTTCTCGGGGAAAAAGCGAAGCGTCAGCGACACGTCATCGTCAGGGCGCAGGATGCGTAGGAACTTGAGCTGACGGATATCGGAGAAACGCCCTTCGATGCGAAAGTATCGTTGCGCCAACCGCAATGCCCAGTCGATCTGGACGACACCCGGCAGGACTGCCAGTTGCGGGAAATGCCCATCGAACGCCTGCATGCAATCGCGTAGCGCTATCGACAGCACCATCTCATGCGCTGCCCGGGTAGCGACGGCGAGCGGCGGCAACGCCTGCCGATCAAACAACTGCACGATATCGGCAGCAGTGACTTTACCCATTGTGTTGTAAGGCAGCGCCGATAAATAACGCCAGCGGCGCGGCAAGGCGATGCGGTCGAGCGATACCGCGAGGCATTGCCGCATCCAGTGATCGAAACGGGTCTTGCCGAGCGCCTGCAACTGGGCGTGGCCAATGCCGCTCAACACCACGGCAGCAACGATCTCGTCGCGCTCCCGGTATAGCGGCGCGGTGCGCGCCTCAGCCACTTCGGGCAATGCCATCAGGGCTTGTTCAAGCGCATCGAGCGCCACGCGGCGCCCTTCGATCTTGACGACGCGGTCGGCACGGCCTGTCAACTGCAAACCGTCGGCAGTGAGTACAGCAGTATACTGGGTCTGGAACCAATCGTCGTCATTCAGGAGCGGAGAACGCAGTTTCAGGCAGCCGCGCCCGTCGAGCGCCAGCGTAAGGCCCAACAATTCATACCAAGCACCGCCTGGCGCGTTGCGGTACATGATGCTGGCGGTTTCGGAACTGCCATAGCTTTCGACCATCCGCGTTGCCAGCCGCGATGCGCAGGCAGCGGCAATACTGTCGTGCAGCGGGCTGCCCGCAGAAAGCGTTAAGAGAAAGGTGGCCGCTGACGAAAATGTTTCCAGTTGCGCAAGCCGTTTCAGCGTGGCCGGGCTGCTGATCAGTACATGCGGGCCGCCCCCCAACCGCCCCAGTTCCTCAGGGTGGTGGAAGAGTTCGCTGATGATCGGATAACCGGCACAAAACGGCCATATCAACCGATATTGCACACCAAACATGTGATGGTGCGGCACAGTGCCGACAAAACGGGTACCCAACGGCAGGGCGTCGCCAAACATTTGTTGCAGTATCGCCGCTTCGCGGTACACCTGCCACGGGGCTTTGAAGATGCGGTTTGGCGTGCCGCCGGAACCGGACGTAAAAACCACTATGCCGGGGCAACCGAACTGTGGCCCTGGGCCGGGGAACATAGCCGCATCGGCCGCACCGTCCGACCAATCGGGCAACGTGCTGCCCTCGCAGCGGCCAACCCAGGGAAGCGGAAAGATTGCGCGCGTCGCCGGCAAATCGTCAGCCGTCAACAGGGCAGTCTGGCCGTTCTGCCAGCAGGCAATCAGCCAGACAAGAAACGCATAGGCATCGGTATCGGCATCGTGCAGAACGACTTCCGGCACTTCGAGCCGCGCCAGCGCCTGACGGGCGGCAGCGAGATCTGCACGCAACGCCGCATAGGACACCGGCTCCGTATTCCGGTAAAAGGCAACAGCGTCCTTTGATGCCGACAACAGCGGCAACGGCAGCAACGGCAGGTCATTCATGGGAGACTATCGAAGCGTAACGGCGCGTTACACGCCGACGGATCAACCATTCGCCACTGAACATCACACCCATTGCCACGTATGCGATCAGGCCGTTATAAAGCGCCCAGACAGACATGGGCTGGGTCGTCGTCCACCAGGCGATGCCCCCGTTGACGACAAAGAACGCGCACCAGGCGAGCGTGACCTTGCGGGTGTAGCGGACGCCCTGCGGCGGCAGATCGGGGTTGAAGCGGCGGGCCAGTCGCTCAATGAGCGTTTGCGACTGAAAGAGGCTGCCCCCGAATGCCAGCAGGAACACCGCATTGACCAGCACCGGATAGTAGAGAACCGACGACGAAGAGCGCAGCAGCAACGCCATCGCCCCAAGCAGCGTCACGCACGGGCCAAGCCAGCCGAGCAGGCCGCCAAAGCCATCCCGGCGCCACGCCAGGGGCAGCAACAAGACACCGCACAGCCACAGGGGCCATCCTTGCCAATAGCACAACCAGAAAAGCAGCGGCAGAATGATGCCAAGCAGCGGGACGGCAAACACCGGTTTTAAGCGCATGACGGCCATCAGGCGTTTTGCAGATGGGCATGGACAGCATCTACCACGTCACTGACGGTGCGCACCTGCTTGAAAACATCCGGCGAAATCGATTGCCCTGTCAACTGTTTTAGATGGATCAGAAGATCGACGGCATCGATGCTGTCGATATCGAGATCCTGATACAGGTTGGCGTCCATAGTCACACGCTCAACAGGAGTTTCGAAATGCTTATGCAGGACATTGCGTACCCAGTCGAAAATCTCTTCTTTTGACATTGTTGTGGACATTGCATTTTCCCAAGGCATCAGCGATTGCAGTGAGCCGCGACATAATCAGCGAGATGACGAACCGAGGCGAAGTATTTTCGTGTTTCTTCCGATTCCGCCGATAGCGTCAGGCCGTAGCGTTTGTGTAGGGCAACGCCGAGTTCCAGCGCATCAATTGAATCGAGGCCAAGACCTTCGGCAAACAATGGTGCGTCGGTGTCGATATCGGCAACGGAAATATCTTCCAGATTCAGCGTTTCGATGATCAGGGTTTTAATTTCATCAATCAGGTCAGGCATCTTTTTTCAACTCACTGTTAAAAAGATCGGAAAGGTGCTCCGTCACGACGCGCGCCGCCCGCACCGGTGCAGCGTCAACAAAAACGAGGCGTGCAGGGTCTATATCGTCAAGCACATTCAGCACGAAGTGCGGACGCCGCCGCGGTGCCTGGTACCAAGGCTGCTGCTTGGACAGCATCGGCTCGGTGACGGTAATGATAACCGGCGTGAACAGCAGTCGCCCACGAACCGCAATATTGGCCGCACCGCGCTGCAAGGGATTGACCTGCCGTTGAAGCAGCGCATCCAGCCTGGTACGGGTGCCTTCCGGAAAAATAATCAGATTGCTGCCGCGGCGGATCGACTCGATGCAGTCCTCGATCAGTTGCGGGCCATTTTGATTGCGGATGAACCCGCATAACGATACAGGGCCGAGCATGAACGGATTGCGCCAGGCAGCAGCCTTGACCACGCAGTCCGGTTGCCGTAACAGTGAAATCAGCATCACCACGTCAATCAGCGATGGATGGTTAGCGACGACCAGCAGGCCACGGCGCTGCAACTTTTCGAGGCCGCGCACTTCATAGCTGATGACACCGACGGTCGTCATCAGTTTGCAGAAAAACCAGAAGCTCAGGCTCACGATGTCACGTGCCAGCGCCTGACGGAGTGGCCGCCGCCATACCAGCAACCGCAGCAACGGAAACACCAGGCACAGCACGACCAGCCCGCCAAAACCGAACACCGCGAAACAGAAAGCGGTTGCAACAATGCGCCAGCACCGTTCCAGCGAAAACCGCCGCACGTCATCAATATGTGCAGGTTCCATTGACAGCAGGCGCTCAGGCATGGCCCGGCTCCGGCGCAAGGCGCAGCAATTGCCAGCCTGCCATTTCAGTCAGCGGCAAGGCATTGCGCGTTTCATCGAGGACGAAGCGCAGTAACGGCAACGCGGAGCCGGGGATCAGTGCGGAAGCGGTTTTTCCGTGCGCGAGAGCCACTTCATCATCGTAGGCAAGCCGGTATTGCGTGCCCGCTGTCATTTCGAGCGCGAAGGCGAAGCAGGTTGGTTCGTTGTCAATGAAAGGGCCAAACAACGTCGGCAACGGCGCATCGCAAAACACCAGGATCACGGAAGACGCACCATCGGCAATTTGAGCCAGCGCTTCCAGGATGCCGGATAGCGCCAGCCGGTTTTCTGAAGCCAGCGCAACAACCGGCGCCCTGCTTTGCTTCGCAATCAGGAAGAGGCCGGGAATGGCATTGTGCACCGACACGCTGAACTCTTGCGGCGAGACCTGCCCTCCTGCCGCCAGCGCCTGCAGAATTGCCAATGAACGGCCGACCTCGCCGTGGCGGCTGCAAAAGACGATGGGTTGATCGGAGTAGTCCAACGTCGGCGCATACAATGCTTCCAGCGCGGCGCGGCCTAGCGGATGCGCCCGACGCCGTAACAGTGGCGGCATCATTCGCACTGCGGCAGTTTCTTCATGATCGGCAAGTGACGTTTCCTCGCATGCCCAAGCCAGCCACCTGTCGGCATCGGCCATGGCGGGCGCCCAAGCACTCCAGCGGCGAAATGAAAACTCAGGTAACGAAGCCATGACGGGTCGGGAAACGCAATGCAGCACTCCATGGGGCAACGCTTGATGGGATCCGAAGAACCCCTCTTGAACTGAAAGCCGTTGCAAATTCTAGAATTCTAACCGATTTCCTTGCAGCTATTCGTGCGCCACTACGCCTACGCCCGCAATGCGCGCCGCCTCGGCAAGCGCCACATCCTGCGTGGCAATGGGCAATTGCATGCGCAATGCCAATTCGAGATAGGTCGCGTCGTAAGCTGTCAGATCGTAGCGCAGTGCCAGCGCCAGCAGCAGGCCGGGTTCGGGGGAATTGGAATTGACTTCGATGGGGAGCCGGGACAATTGCGCCAACAATTCCTGTGCCTGGCTGGCAATCATGACCTGGCGCTTACAGGCCGTACGCAATACGTTGACGGTCTCCAGCCGCAGCAATGGCGGCGCGGCCGCACTTTCCTGTTCCAGTCGCCTGGCAATGGCGGCGCTGTAGTCCGAGGACTGATTCTCCAGAATCCAGCCGCAAACCACGGAGTTGTCGAGTACGAAAGCCATCAATCCAGCCCTTCGCGTGCAATGGCTTTCAGATCGCCTTCCAGACGCATCCCGTGCGACAGCAAACGCAAACGCTGGAAAATTTCAGCAACCTCAACTCGCCGATCCAGGGCGGGTTCTGCCACAGGAACCAACCGCACCATCGGTTTGCCGCGCTTGGTAATGGTTACGTCTTCGCCGCCTTCGGCGCGAAGGAGGAGTTCTGACAAACGATTCTTGGCTTCAGCAAGCGGAACGTTCATAATAGCTAGGCTCCTGATTAAAATATCTAGCTTGATTCTATACAAAAGCACGAAGCTCGTCCAGGTGCAGAACAAGCCGCGAAGCGGCGCCCTCCGACGGACGTATCACCCGATGGGCTTCGGACAAGTTGTATCCCGAAATAGCCACCCGTAGGGGCGAATAATTATTCGCCCCTACAACGACCAATCCAACGCCCCGTAAATTTCACGCTGACGACAGCCTTTGGCCGCCGCTTGATGCGGTTTCTCATTTATTTGCAATGGGCGCGTCTTGCTTGGCGTACCGTTGTTGTAGCCAATCTCCCCATGCTACGGACAGGGGGATGAGTTTTTGCCGGTACCTGGCATTCAGTTCCGGGGTGTGCGAATGGTAATTTGCCGCCCGTGTCCAGAAATCCTGCCTGGAATCGGGTTCCTCAAGGTGCTGGCGCAGCATCCATGCGGCCAGTTCCGCGTTGTAGCAGCCTCGCCAAGTCACGTCTTCTTTTGTGATTGGAAGTTTCCCAAAACGCCCGTTGGGCGTGAAATGAATGCTGTTGATCTGGAGGTGCCCAAGGTCATATGTGCCGTTCTTGTTTTCGACGACCTGTCCGTTTTTGCCACCCTCCACGCTGGCAATCGCGAGCAGCACATTGGCCGGCACACCCTGCCGCTGTGCGGCCTTGATTACGCAATCGACCGTTGCCGGACGGATGTCGTAGAAGTCTTCTTGTGGCGCGGCCGCCTCCGAAACATTGGCACGATTATGCGCGTGTTCCTGAGTGTGCGCCGGCACGGTGGCTGCAAGCGCAGCCCCGGCAACGATGGTAAAAAGGGCATGCCTCAGATCAGCCATTTTTCGTTCAACAGCCAAAATTTGAAAACACCCGAGGAAAACAGGTTGGAGGTCGTGACCAGCCAGGCGTGGTACGACTTTTTCATGCCGAAGAGCCAGAATATGGCAGAGACCCCCATCCACGCCAGCGAGATGACCATGCCTGCACCCATCGTAAACTTGTGGATGGAACCGGCAAAGACACAGACGCCAAGCAGGAAGTAGAAACGGGAAGCGAGGCGGTGACGGGCTATGAGCCGTGTCGCTTCGGGGTCGGGTATTTTGGAACGCTGTTCCTTGATATGTTCGTTGCGGTAGCGGATCACGCGCGACATGATTTTTTCGGGGCGGGATTCCCCTAGTAGTTGGAAACCGCACTTGTCGCAGGCCCAGGCAAACAATATCTCGTTTTTGCCGTCCTTGTGCTGGTCAATGATGTCGGGGCTGCCTTCCGGGTCGGTCTTGCCGTCGCTGCGTTTCAGTATGTCGCCGCCGCAGTCCGGGCAAACCGGGTTGCGGACAGAGCGCCATATCATGCCTACATAGCGGCCGTTATGCTTGTAGTGTCTGAATCCGGTCACCCACAAAGGCAAAGTTGTTACGGAATGCTTCGCTATGCGCCCGAGTTGCCGAAAAATACCCACTGATGCCTCCTTGTTATTATTTGTGAATAAACAAAAAATAAAATGTTACCAAAATTTGCATAAGGAAACGTTGATTTATTCCATCCGTGCAGCGCAGGTGCGGGTTTCAAACACGTCCATGTCCGTTCGTCGGCTTGCAGGCCATGTGTCAGGCTATGTTTTGGGCGGGTTTGAAACCCGCACCTGCGATGCCAGAACGCTCAGGAATTGTTCAG
>Ga0123353_10000849_pt1 | contig 37140 bp, 27 predicted proteins | sample TergutLab28metaG_3_FD_92763 | JGI IMG/M metagenome (GOLD analysis project Ga0123353, IMG submission 92763) | Labiotermes labralis P3 segment gut microbial communities from Petit-Saut dam, French Guiana - Lab288 P3 | ecosystem: Host-associated > Arthropoda: Insects > Digestive system > Gut ... | reverse complement strand
GTTTCTTACGTAATTTTCGTTTAACCATTTTATGCAAACCACCAGATTTCACGCATTGTACGATGTTTCACCAATGCGCACAATATCAATCCGAAACAGGAATAGAGCCAACTTAATAACCGACAGCGCACAGAGGATCAGGTCGTGGGGGTCGGTCCCTTTCCAATCGGCATCGGTCCAGACAAACGAATCCTCGGGAATCGCCGAGAGTTCGAACACGCCGTCGGGCTGAAACCGCGATGTCGGGTCGGGAATCTTCCGATCGTGATTCAGACGATAGCCGTAACGCAAATTTTCTGAAAGATTGCCCGAAATATTGTCCAATTTGGTGGTGAAATATCCTCCGGGAAGAGGGGACATCGGAAAATACTCTCGGGACAAACCGTCCGCAAGAATCAATTCGACGGATTGACAGAACGGCGCCCAAATGCACCAATGAATGGCACCATCCGTTTGCCGAAATGCTCCTTGGGAATGAATCATCATTTTTTCAAAAAGGTGTTTCAATAAAAGTCAACACGGATTATAATAAAATTCAAAATCGAAATGAAAAATCGAAAAAAACAAAGGGAAAACAAGGGAGTTTTTCAATGACACCAAAAACGATGATTACGGACGCGTTGCAGGTTGTTGGGCGGCGAACACGGACTCAACGGCTTTTCGAATGTCTTTGTTCCGGGCTATTGTTTGGAACTTTGCTGGCCATTCCTGTCATCATTCTGCACTTGTTCGGGTATTCGCTGGCGGTTTCTCCTTGGGGGATGCTTGGTGCTTTTGCCGGTTTGGGGACTTTTCTCGGAGGAATCACAGGATTATTGACAGGATTATTGTCACCGCAGCAAAACCTGAAAGATTCCGCAAGGAGAATCGACGCTTTTTACCAGCTCAAAGACAGATTGATTACTTCCTTAAAAATCATTTTTCGCAAGCACGCGACCGTCATGGAACGACTCCAGGTGATGGATGCCGCCGTCCATGCCAAGCGGGTCGAGGCAAAAATTGTCGTTCCGTATAGAATACCGAAAAATTTTTACCGGGCAATGATGTTCCTTGTCATTGCGGTAACGCTTTGTCTGATTTCCCCTTATGTCAACAGGTCGCAAACGTTGGAAGCGGCTCTTCCGGTCGAGGAAGTTGTCGCGGTCACGGAACAACTCAAAGAGGAGCTTCTGGAGCCCGTCGAGGAAATCGCAAAAGAGAATCCCGAGGAAAAACCGCTTGAAAAACTCTCCGAGGAGCTTCAAAAACTGGTGGAACAGATGGAAAATCAGAGCAATAATCCCAAAGAGGCTCTCGCGACGCTCTCACAAATGGAGGCGGCCATGAATCAGGCGATCAGTGAGTTCAATTTGGAGGCGATGGATGCGTCGATGCTGGAATTGGCGGATGCCCTGAGCGCGGCGGAGTCAACCCGTTCGGCTTCCATGGCCATGAAAGCCGGAGAATATGCCAAAGCTGCCGACGAACTCGAAAAAAGTGATGCGTCCGCCATGTCGAAGCAGGAACGCAAGGCGGTGTCCGACCAGCTCAAGAAAACCGCCGCCGCTATGCTCAAACGGAATCAGGAGCCCCTTGCCAAATTGACCGAAAAACTGGCCGATGACCTGCAGGAAAGCAACGGCGAAGGATGCAAAAATTCCGCGTGCGAAATTGCCGGAATCTGTCGCAAACAAGGACTCCGTAAAGGGATTTGTCAAGGGTTGGGGTGTAAACTGGCATTGTTGAGTTTGTGCAAATCCGAATGTGCCGGGGCGTGTGCGTGTAATAAAGACGGAGGAAATTCCAATCAAAAGTCGAACAATTCGAGCAAAAATTGGGGACGCGGAACCGCCGGAGACCCGGCAAGCGGTCAGGAAACGTCTCTCGATAGTAAACGTGAACTGAAACAAGTTGCCGGAATGCAAGGAGCCGGTCCCTCGGAATTTGAGACGATGAAGTCTCAGGAAGGTTCCGAAGAAACGTCAAACCGCTCCTATAAGGAGGCCTATCGGGAGTACCAAAAAATGTCGGAGTCGGTCCTCGAATCCGAGCCGATCCCATTGGGTCAGCGCCAAATGATTCGCCGCTATTTCGAGTCGATTCGTCCCCAGGGAGAGGAAAAACGGTAGAACAGAAAAATAAGAAAAACGAGAAAAAATGGTAAAAAACAGTAAAATAGACTGGTCTGTATCAAAAAATCAATTTTTAACGCGGTCTGGCTTAGGAATTTTCAATTATAAAGCAACTGAAGAGATATGAAAGAACGCAAGCAGCAGGTGGACCGTCGGAATTTTATCAAAAGTGGAGGACGCTGGATGGCCGTGGTCGGACTCGGATCAGCGGCTGTTGGTTTGTGCGCCCGTAGCCGGATGGCAAAATCAGGAACGATCACCGTTTGGCAGATTGACCCGACAAAATGTATCGGTTGCGGGAATTGTACGCGGTTTTGTGTTCAGAATACATCCGCCGTGAAATGCTTTCATAACCATCGCATGTGCGGATACTGCAAACTTTGTACAGGCTTTTTCGATCCGAACCCGATCGAAACAGAAAATGGGGCGGAAAATCAGATTTGTCCCACGGCGGCAATCCGAAGACGTTTTATCGAAGACCCTCATTTTGAGTACGTTATTGACGCCGACCTTTGTATCGGCTGTGGCAAATGCGTGGAAGGATGTACAAGTTTTGGTAATGGTTCGCTTTTCCTTCAAATCGATCAAAGTCTTTGCAAACAGTGCAACCAGTGTGCCATTGAGCCGAATTGTCCGTCCCACGCGATTCACCGTCGTCCGGCAGGTTCACCGTATTGTCTGAAATCGGATTCTTAAAATCAGACTCTAAAAACAGTCTACGGCCTAAAATCTAAAACAATATTTAATCTTCGTCGCGGAGGTACGTGATCAATTTCTTCGACTCATAGAGAAATTCCGGCATATAAACCGTTCGCAGATAACCGAGCACAAGATTTTTTTGGATTGTTGAAAGTTCCGCTTCAGACTCAATTTTTTCAAGAATCGCGTTGTCTCCCGCCCCGATTGCCGGGAGTCCCCAACGATTTGGCAGAGCGTAACCTTTGACGGACCAAGGACGTTTGATTCCTTCGATATTTTCAACGATAATTTCAATCAACGTGAACTCTCCCTGATCCGGGAGGATTTCACGGTTTTGAGCGGCGTTGACAAACCCGTTTCCGGCATTGTAAAACCACCCTTTTCCAAGTTCCCAATAGGCCATCAGGCGATATTGAGAGCAAATACAATATTTGTTTTGGAAATTCAGTTCCCCAAACAATTTTCCACTCGTGAGAGGGGCTGGTGGGGCCGGTTCTTCGTGCCGGACCTCTGAAATGATTTCCGTTCGCACTGGAGGTTCAATGGGAGCTTGATTTTCAGGTGGAGTGGGAAGAATCGCGTCGTTTTCCGCACGATTTTCTTCAAAAGGGACTTTGTCGGGAGGTGTTTGGACGTTTTCGACAGGTGTCGCCTTGGTTTTCTCCGGTTCAGGGACAAGAGGAGCATCATTTTCAGAGGATTCCGGTTCGATTTTGAGCGGTTTCTTGCACTTGGGACAGGTTCTGGTCTGTCCTAAAAGTTCATCTTTGGCGTCAATCTTACTATGACAATTTTTGCAGATCACCCGAATAGCCACAATTGCCCCCTTGGATTCTGGAGAAAAAATGGGAAAATGAAAGCACGATGGGGAGGGTTCTTGTCTCCCATGCCTTTTGATTTTTATTTATATACAATATTTTACTATACGTTACTTTCAGTGTTGTTGTCATGTTAAAAAAATGATTGTTTGAAAAAGCATTCTTTTTGAAATTTATTGTACAGCTTTATTTCCATGACATTTTTACGTTTTTTGACATGATCAGAGCAATCTTTTAGAATGAATTTGCCGATTTTAGCGGCAAGGGGTCTTGGAAATATACACCGAGTTGTGGAAAAATCAGGTTTTTCCTCTTCGTTTTCCTGACTTTTTCATGATTTCTCTTTTCCTCGACCTATTGACCTATCCCAACCTTCCACCCACAACTTCCGGTCACGGAGAAACAAATCCATTGCGAGACGAACATTTTCCATCCACGATTTTTGGTCCTTCGACGCTTGTAGAACTGGTTCGTTACCGTGCCCATGCCCAGCGGGATGAACTTGCCTTTATTTATCTGGCCAATGGGGTCGACGAGGAAATTCCTCTTTCTTATCGTGAACTTGATCGACGTGCCCGGGCAATCGGGGCCTGGCTCCAGGAACGAAAAATGGAAGGAAAACGGGTTCTCCTCCTTTATCCCCCCGGTGTTGATTTTATTGCCGCCTTTTTCGGTTGTCTTTATGCCACGGCGATTGCCGTTCCGGTTTATCCGCCGCGTCGTAATCGTTCCATGTCCCGTATTCAGGCGATCGCGATAAGTGCCGAAGCAAGTGTCGCCCTGACGACCGCCAACATATTCGAACGGGTTCAGGAACTCATCGAGGAAACGCCCGATCTCAAATCTCTCCAGTGGTTGTCCACCGACCGGATTGAGGACGGAATCGAAAACAACTGGTTTTTTCCGGAAATTTCGGAATATACAACGGCATTTTTGCAATACACCTCGGGGTCCACGGGGATTCCCAAAGGGGTCGTTCTGAGTCATGGAAATCTGATTCACAATTCCCGGCTCATTCACGACATGTTTGAGCATACCAGGTCCAACAAAGGGGTCTTTTGGCTTCCCAGTTATCATGACATGGGGTTGATCGGAGGGATTTTACAGCCGATTTTTTGCGGATGTCCCAATATTTTAATGTCTCCTTTGGCGTTTTTGCAAAAACCGTTCCGTTGGCTCTCGGCCATTACACGATACCGCGGCACAACCAGCGGCGGCCCCAACTTCGCGTATGACCTTTGTGTCCGGCAGATTTCCGAGGAACAGCTTGATGAGCTTGATTTGAGTTGTTGGAATGTCGCTTTCAACGGAGCCGAGCCGGTTCATGCGGAAACACTTGACCAATTCACCGAAAAATTCGAACGGTGCGGATTCCGTTACGAGGCCTTTTATCCCTGTTTCGGCCTGGCCGAGGCGACGCTCATTGTCACCGGGGGAGACCTCGGCAAAAAACCGTTGATTCGGGCTGTCGACGCCGATGCTTTGGCCAACGGAATCGCACTTGCTGCCGAAGACAATGCCGAAAAAGTCCGGTGGCTCGTTTCCAGCGGACACGGATTGATCGACCAACGAACCGTCATCGTCGACCCGGAAACCGAACTGGAATGCGAAGAGGGACACGTCGGTGAAATCTGGGTGAAAGGTCCCAGCGTGGCTCAAGGGTATTGGAATGCACCGGAGGCGACGGAGTACACGTTCCGGGCCAAGATCAAGGACACCGGGGAAGGGCCGTTTATGCGAACCGGTGATCTCGGCTTCATGCAGGATGGAGACATTTTTGTCACAGGTCGAATCAAAGACCTCATTATCATCCACGGCGTGAACGTTTATCCTCAGGATATTGAGGCCACCGTGCAAAAGGTGAATCCGGTGTTGCGTGTCAACAGTGGGGGGGCCTTTATGGTGGATGACGGTCATTCCGAACGACTGGTGATTGTGCAGGAAATCGACCGGACGTTCGATGCCAACCATGGAACGAATGGGACGCTTGAGGAAATGTTTACCGCCATTCGGACGGCTGTGGCGATGGAGCACGAAATCGCTCCGGATGCCATTGTGTTGATCAAATCAGGGAGTATTCCCAAAACTTCCAGCGGCAAGATTCAGCGACATCGTTGTCGTGAGGACTTTATTGCAGGAACGCTCAAAATTGTCGGACAGTGGACCGCGCCGGGTTCGTCTCTTGCAAAAAAGGCATTCCTGGATCGTGATGAAACCGTCAAACTTGTTGCTCCCGGCGACCGGAGAATGCGGGAACGATTGAAAGTCCGGGCTGCAGAGACAGAAAAGAACGCCAAGGAATCCGGGATCAAAAAACAGGTCGTTTATGAAGACCCTGCCGCGGCGGGAAAGACGACCACTGTCTTTCCGCTCACTTTTGACGATACGGCCCAGGTGGTTCTCGAAGAAGTTCGAAAAGTCGGACGTGAACGGGCTCAAGGGGTGATGCTGGAAACCGACATCACGACCCTGGGATTGGATTCGCTCGAACGCATGGAGATTCTTGCGTCACTCGAAGACCGTTTTGGCGGCCAGTTTCCGGAATCGGTACTCCCGAATCTTTACACGGCCCAAGAGGTTGTCGAGGCGGTCCAGAAATACCTTGGCGGAGGAATTCGCCCGGTCGTTCGCTCCGAAATGCCGAAAACGGAGGAAATTCCTGAGGAATGGTTTGAAATCGCCAGCTTTCCCGAATACCGGACGCTCAAACAGCGGCTTGATCTTGCGGACACCTTGAAACTCAACCGTTTTTTTGATCAACATGAGGCGATTACCAACGACAAAACGGTCATCGCCGGAAAAGAATACATCAATTTTTCCAGCTACAACTACGTGGACCTGTCGGGCGACCCGGACGTGACGAAAGCAGCCCAGGAGGCTTGCGCCAAATACGGCACCAGTGTTTCGGCAAGTCGGTTGGTTTCCGGTGAAAAGCCGATTCACCGCGAACTCGAACAGGAAATCTCGAAATTTCTCGGAACCGAAGACACCATTGTCATGGTCGGTGGTCATGCCACCAACGAATCGATCATCGGTCACATGCTCAACGACAACGACATGATCCTGATGGACGCGCTTTCCCACAACAGTATCGTGCAGGGCGCAATCCTCAGTGGTGCCAGGCGTCGTCCTTTTCCGCACAACGATATGGACGCCGCCGAATGGATTCTGCGAAAGCACCGTGGAGAATATCGCCGGGTCATGATTGTCGTCGAAGGGGTCTACAGCATGGACGGCGATTATCCCGATTTGAACCGACTTGTTGAAATCAAGAAACGGTACAAGTCGCTCCTCATGATTGATGAAGCCCATTCCATCGGCGTGCTCGGCAAAACAGGCCGCGGAATCGGCGAACATTTCGGCGTCGACCGGGCTGATGTCGATATTTGGATGAGTACACTCAGCAAAACGTTCGCCAGTTGCGGCGGCTACATCTCCGGCTGCAAGGAACTCATCGAATATCTGAAATTCACAGCGCCGGGATTCGTGTTCAGCGTCGGCATTTCGCCCTCGAACACCGCCGCGGCTCTGACGGCACTGCGAAAACTCGAAAAAGAGCCGGAACGTGTCGAAAAACTCCGTACCAACAGTTCCTTGTTCCTGAAACTCTCCCGGGCTTATGGTCTGAATACCGGTTTGAGCAAAGACTCCGCGGTCATTCCGGTGATTCTTGGAAACTCAATGCTGAGTTTGATGATGTCGAAGGCTCTGTTCGATCAGGGGGTCAATGTTCAGCCGATTTTGCATCCCGCTGTCGAGGAAAAAGCCTCAAGACTCCGGTTTTTCATCACTTCGGCGCATACCGAAAAGCAGATTCACTACACCGTTGAAACCACGGCGGCGGAACTGGAACGGTTGAAAAAAGAGATGGAAACATATTAAACATATTAACAGGAAACATACCAATTCTAACAGAAAACGCCTAATCCTAAGGAAAAAATGCAATGTCACAAGATCACGTCAACAGTTCCAAACAACCGATCGTTGTTCATGCCCATCCGCCGGTTGCCGAAGGGTGTCTTCTTGGCTGTTTCGGTTTTCTCGCGAAAATCGTGTTGGCTTTCGTCGTTCTGGCAATTTTTGTCGGCACGATCGCTCACTTTTCAGGCTCCGGACTGGAAAAGTCTGTTGTCGAAAAGCACTTTGACGGCTCGGAAACATCGAAAAACAAAATCGTCATCATCAGTCTTTCCGGTTTGATTGTCGGTGATCATGAAGGTTCGTTCCTCAAACAGCTCAAAGCTGCTGAAGAAGACCCGCAAGTCAAGGCGGTGGTGCTTCGGATCAATTCGCCCGGCGGAACCATTACCGGAAGTGATTTTTACCACCATAAAGTTCAGCAATTTAAAGAACGAAAGGGCGTCCCGATCGTCACCAGCATGGGGGACATGGCCGCCAGTGGCGGTTACTATCTGGCGGTCACCGGGCAGGAAATTTTCGCCGAACGAACCACGATCACCGGCTCTATCGGTGTTATTGCCGGATTGTATGATCTTTCGGAACTCTGTGAGAAGATCGGCGTGAGATCAAATTCGATCACCAGCGGACCTTTCAAATCCATGGGAGACCCAACCCGGAAAATGACCGACGAGGAACGGGCCCTCTTCCAGAAAATGGTTGACGAAATGTTTGCGCGTTTCAAGGAAGTCGTCCGTGAAGGACGTCCGATATTCCAGCAGAATCCGGAAAAACTGGACGCCCTGGCGACCGGTCAGATTTATTCGGCCTCGGAAGCAGTGGAAAACGATCTGATCGACAAAATCGGTTTTCTCGAAGACGCCGCTCATCGTGCCGCGGAACTGGCGAATCTTTCCAAGGGAGATTACCGGGTTGTTCGCTATTCCTCGCCCAGAACCATGATGGACATTCTTTTCGACAACCGGGCGAAACAACCCGAAATCTCGTCGCTCCTTTCCCCCAAACTGGTCAACGACCTGACCACGCCGAAACTCTATTACGTCCTCCCCCGAGCTCTCCCGCTTGTGAACCCGGAGTGATTATTGGTAATTATTGCCTGTGTCATAAAAGTTTGGCAGCAGTACCCGGCCTCACGAGTTTGCACTCTCAAAGACAAGTGGGGTCCAGCGGCCATCCGCTGGTCGCCGAAGGCATTTTTTAAACGTCCTTTGTTATGTACGTTCATGGTTGGTTGATTTGGAAAGTTGTGAAACGTTGCACCATAGGACATTGAAAAATGTTTCCGACGGGCAACTTGCAGTTGCATCACCCAGCGTGCCGCTGGACCGCAATATTAATAGTGAGTTTTATGCCGGAAGGTGGTGGAACGGTTTCTTCAAGAAAGAGCCGATTTTAAAAAAAGAGAAATCACCGGAATCATCCGGCCTTCATGGCAAGTCGGATTTTCAGGAGACGTTGTGCGAGGAGACGGGTTTCTGCCCGGGAACCGTTTTCCGCAAGATTTTTCAGGTGTTCAAGACTCGCTTTTTGTGTCCCGACAGCCAGAAGTTTGAGAGCTTTGCTTTTCAAATGTTCGTGAGAGCTTTTCCAAGTGAATTGGATCAGTTCCTCTTCCATTTCCGTGACCATTTTGGCCAAAGCGATGATTTCCAGAGCCTGGTCTTGCCGCGACGGGTCATCCGTTCGCATTTCATGAAGAATTTCACTCTTCATTTCAGGGTCAAGTTTCCTGACGACATCCAGTGTTTGTCGGCGCTGATCCGGAGTCATTTTCGGGTAGTGTTCGATAAAGCGTCGCATTCTGAATTCCGGAAGCTCCTGAAAGATGGCGCGGCGAACCACCGGATGGGGGCTGTCGATGTATTGCATCAGTTTTACCGTTGCTGTCCGGATTCCCCGTTGTCGCAATCGGGCGAGAGCAGCGGACTGCACCGTCGGTTCCGGATCATCGGACAATTCCAGCATCAAGCGGTCGGCGTTCGCGGTTCGTATTCCTGTCAAGGCTTCGGTCACGGCGAGACGTCCTTCGGTCTTGCCATGTTTGACGATCAGGTCGTAAACACGATATTTTTCGTCGTCGTGAATGCCTGAATGATGAATCAGATCGACCAGGAAACGGTGATATCCGGCATCAAAATCCAAAAGGAGCGGAACAAGTGCGTTCATCCATTCGAAACGGCGGACTTTCAGGAGATTTTCCTTAAACGTGTCGGATTTGTAACTTGTGGCCTCGAACAGGACTTTCAGAAACAACCGGTCCGTTCGTCGGGCTGTTGCCGCCAGGACCGAGGAAGGAGGGGAACTCCGACGTAACGAGTGAATGACAAACTGCAAGACTTCCGGCTCCGGACTCTCCAGAATTTTTCTGAGAAATGTCTGATAGGCCGGATGTTTCGGATCGGTCGCCATTTCCGCCAGTTCGCCGGTACACTGTTCCATCCGGGGAAAAAGTTTCAGGAAAACCGTGAGAAAAAGTTCCCGTTGATGGCGCCGCCATGATCCGACAGCTTTTTGGAGAATATTCACGGTTTCCGTCAAAATATGTCCGTAAGAGACTTTTTTGGGGGTCGTTCCATCGAATTCCCGGACAAATCCGTTCATCAGTTGATTGACGGCCCAGTGGACGACACCGACATACCCCGGGAGAGCCCCTTGCTCCAGATAATGCAGCAACGTCGGAATCAGTTCATACGGCATCAGTTTTTCCACCGCAAGCATGGCGTTTTCCTGATATTCCGGGACATCACTCAACAGCAAGGCACGAATGGGGACGGAAAATTGCCGGCGATTGGCCGAAAGGAGGGAAATTTGCTCCGGGTCCAATTGACCGAATTGACGGATCAGCTCCACCAGTCCCTGCTGATGACGCTGGGTCACCGCCTCATGGCTGGCGGCAACGCGAATCAGCTTGTGAGACGATTTCATCGCCAAACGCAAAACCCGGCCTGCTTTCTGATCGCGAGAAGAGGCAAGAATTTTGATCGTTTTGTGAATCGCGTCCGACATTTGCGTTTATTGAGCTGACGGGAAAATCCGAAAAAACCGTTTCTTCTGTATCGGTCCGCGTAAACGAAAAAATGAGAATTTTTGCAAAGATTTGTGTTCATTTATATTCGCCTCTATAAATTCCAAACTCCTAATTCCCAATTCCAGCCTCCCCTCAACGGTCTAAATGGACGAGCAATACGGCCAGGTCTGCCGGGGTGATTCCGCTGATGCGACTTGCTTGAGAAAGGTCGATCGGCTGGATGGCGATGAGTTTTTCCTTGGCTTCCATGCGGAGATGCGGGACATCGGCGTAATCAAAGTCGGGGGGAATCCGTTTTGAACCGAGGCGGAGATTTCGGTCGATCTCGATTTCCTGTCGGGCGATATAGCCGGAATATTTGGCATCGGTTGTCACCTGTTCAATGATTGCCGGCGCAAGCGTTTGCAGTTCCGGGTATTTTGCGGCAATCTCACTCCAGGTTGTTTCAGGGCGACGCAATGCTTTGAGCATGGAACCATTGGCGTCGTGATGGGTTTCAAGAAAATGTGTGGCCCGGTCGATTGTGGCGGTCTTTTCCATGAACCGTGTCCAGCGATTCGTATCGACAAGTCCGAATTCCTTGCCGATGGGAGTCAGTCGACGGTCGGCGTTGTCGTGCCGCAAGAGAAGCCGGTACTCCGCCCGACTGGTGAACATCCGATACGGTTCGTCGACCCCTCGTGTCACAAGGTCGTCGATCATCACGCCAATATACGCCTGGTCCCGGCGCAAAATCAGCGGTTCACGACCGGCAATCCGACGAGCGGCGTTTGTTCCGGCAACAAGTCCCAAGGCGGCAGCCTCTTCATAACCGGTGGTGCCGTTGAGTTGACCGGCAAAGTAAAGCCCTTTGACCGCCTTGGTTTCAAGCGATGCCCGAAGTTGCTCCGGCGGTGCATAGTCATACTCAATCGCGTAGGCATAACGCATAATTTGGGCATTTTCAAGACCGTCGATCATCCGGATCATTTCATCCTGAACGTCCCGCGGCAGACTGGTCGAAAGACCGTTCACATAAATTTCCGCCGTGTTGCGGCCTTCGGGTTCCAGGAAAAGCTGATGCCGGTCTTTTTCGGCAAACCGTTCAATCTTCGTCTCAATGGAGGGACAATATCGGGGTCCCGTCGATTGGATTTGGCCGGTGTACATTGGAGCCCGATGAAAATTCCGGTGAATCAATTCGTGGACATCCTTATTTGTATAGGTCATCCAACACGGAATCTGTTCGTTGTCAATCCGATCGTTCAGAAACGAAAACGGCACCGGATGTTCATCACCGGGATGCAACTTGAGTTTGTCGTAATGGATCGTGTTCCCGTTGAGTCGTGGGGGTGTTCCTGTTTTGAAGCGTTTCAGCGTGATTCCAAGAGCGTCCAGCGCGGGGCTGATTCCCGTGGAAGCCGGTTCCCCCATGCGACCGCCGGGAAAGGTGAGCGTCCCGACATGAAGGATCCCCTGCAAAAACGTCCCGCAACAAAGCACGACAGCTTTGGCCCGGTAATGGACGTCTCCTTCGGCAACGATGCCGGTGATTTGGTCTTTTTCCGCCGTGAGTCCGACAATCGTTTCCTGTCGTAATGCAAGGCCGGGAACCTGTTCCAGAAATTGCTTGACGAACTGTTTGTACGCGAATTTGTCGGATTGTGCCCGGGGACCGTGCATTGCCGCCCCTTTGCTTTGGTTGAGCATCCGGAACTGAATTCCTGTGGCGTCGGCGGCCTGGGCCATCAGTCCACCCAAAGCATCAATTTCCCGAACAATATGCCCTTTGCCGACTCCGCCAATGGCCGGATTGCAACTCATTTGTGCAATGGTGTCCAGATTCGATGTGAGAAGCGCCGTTTTTGCACCCGACCGTGCCGCCGCGAATGCCGCCTCGACCCCGGCGTGCCCCCCCCCAACGACAAGCACGTCATAGTCGTATCGGATATCAAAATGATGTGAAACCGGGTAAAGTGTCATAACCCGGTATTATATCTCGCCCCGATTGATAGTCCAGACAAGAAAAAGATCATGATTTCCATGATTTATTGGTCGTCGCAATAAAAAAAGGGTGTCATCAGGATGGAAAAACTATTTCGCCACGAGTTCCCGTGTATCTTTATAGGAATCGTCGAGGCATTCTTCAAGCAGATGTTGCGGGGCAATGTTTCGCTTGATCATCTGTTCGACGCTCCGGCAACGGCAGTCTGCACAGAATGTATGTTCGTACACCCAAAGAAGAAGTGATTCCAAACGAACTTCCGGGTTGGCTCTGGCCAACTTGATGACTGAGTAGCCAATATTGTGCATATCGTCAATGTAAGTGTCAGGCGGGACCGATTCGAGTTTTTTCATTATGACAAATTCATCTTCCGCCTGAAAGCTCTTTTCCAATAGGTCGATGCCGCAATGCCAATCCTTAAATTCCGGTCCCTTTGCTATCAATTCAAGCCCTCTTTCACGAACGACGGGATCGGTCATAAAATTCTTTTCTAAAAGGTCAATGCCTCTGATCCAATCCAGCGAATCCGGTTTTTTTCTGATCAGTTTAAGCCCTTTCTCTCGAATGGCAGGATCGGTCATGCGAGAAAATGCCTGCTCTGCCGCCCATCGAACCTCACTGTTCGGAGCATTGAATAACAATGGCCACAAACGGGAATCAAATCTTGGCATCGTTTCTTCAATGAAAATGCCCAGCAAACAAAGTTGATGCTCCGGATCAGTTGCTTCCAGCAGCTTTTGGAAGGCATATTCCAATTCTTCCGGAGTCGGCTTGGCGTAAAAGTCTCCGCTGTTGTGACGTGACAAAAACGCATTGCGAAATGCTACAAATTTCCATTTGGTTTTCGTTGATCCATCATTTTCCATGCCGTCGATCAATTCCCGCAAATTTGGCAGGACTTCCGGCCTTTCCATGAGTTTTTGCTTTTGTTTTTCTTCAGCCGCTTTTCTGGCTTCTTGTTCTGCCTGTTGTCTCTTTATCCGTTCAAGGCAAAACCGTATCGACTCATCATCACGGGCGGCCACTTTCAGGGCAGCTTGCACGACTTCCTTGCCGAGTTCTTCTTCCGCGATTGTGATTTCGTCATCATCTGCCCAAAGCTCTTCATCGTCACAAACACGTTTCCATTCACGCCGTAAAAAACGAATCAGGGCGTCAATTCCGTCGAGCCGGAACAATTCATCGAATCCAAAGTGTGGTACATAGAGTATGCGGGCCGAATCAAAACGACGACGCATGATTTCCAGCACTTCGTTATCGCCTCGCTCCGCGAACTTGGCCATAAGTCCGAAAAGTTGGCAGATCGTATCAATGCCGTAAGTATCATCAGGTATCTGCTCTACCGCTTCAATGATTTTTTGACGATAATAATCATACTCGCCTGTGGCTTCAATCATGCGGAACAACCATGTGACGCGACACCCATCCTGCTGCGAACTCCAAGCGAGATACTCCGTACAGGCATGAACAAGATCATCACGCACCGCTTCCGGCGGCGAACTGCGCACATGCTGAACAGCTCGTCCGAGACCTTTTTTGAGGGCGTCTTGAAATTCTTCGCGGGTTAATTGGTGCATATATGCTCAATGATTATATAGCAGCCTTGAAACAAACTCTGTCCCAGTATATGGTTACGTGACACAGATGACAAGATAGAGTTTTTGCAAAACCGCAAAATACAGAGATTTCCTTTGTGGTTGAGATGATTTTAACCACAAAGGTCACAAAGGGTTACACAAAAAACACAAAAGACGAATAACTTTTACGTCGGTTCACCGGATGTCTTTTCCCCGGGCAATGGGGAGATGACGGTGGTTTTTGGAAGAGGGTTGAACCGTGGGAACCGAGGAGGATTGGAGGCTTTCCTGACGAATTTTTTGACTCAAGACCGCGGCATCATACCAGGTGAAACTCAGATCAGGGTTGGAGGCATATCGTCCCAGTATTCGTAACGTTTCAGCACGGTTGGCTTCATTGTAAAGAAAAACGTAACGTTCCGAACCTTTGACAAGAGCGAGCATGTTGATGTCTTGACTCACGTTATTCAATCCTCAGTTGGAAAATGAAAAAATAAAAAATATTGTGTCGACGGGAAAGGAAATGATCCGAATCAGGAGAATTTCCAGTGACGGCTCTCCGGTTGACGAATCACGAAAAAAGACGATCTGTTACTTTTTGCTTTTCGCGATTCGTTGTTCACCCTCACTTTATTTATCGGGTGTTTTTTTCAATTGACGTAGTTTGGAAAAAGTTGAAACTCTTTTTTCCTCCGGTTTTGGGACCGACTTGGCCGCCACAACCGACTTGGTTATTGCAGCCGACTTGATCATTACATCCGGCTCGACTGTTATATTCGGCTATATTCGACAATTTGCTGTTTATTCTTTATGAAGCTGTCATAATTTACTACGCAACCTGTTTTCAGCTTGTTCAATTTGCATAAATATTGCCGGTTATACAAGGATTACCAGTTTCTAGGCTCAATGCGGACTTTGTCGGCTTTTCCTGCTCCGCCGCGGCTGGAAAGCATTTCCCAAATGTGCATCCGGCAGCAAACACTGATAAAATCGGCCCGGCGTCTCAAAATTCCTTGCCAACCGCCGATCCGTCGGTCATCGACGAATAATGTTTCATAATCTTGCAACCGACGGGTGAACTCGGCATCGTTTCCGTTGTAACTTGCAGTGTGTCGCAACACAGGGGCGTCACTCCAAGTTGGGTTTTCAGGTTTTCCCATCTCAGGTGTATCAGGAATCAAACCACGGGGATCAGGCCAATCTGCCGGGAGTCCGGGGAAGGTTTCCGGTTCACCGGCAACAAAACCCGGGGCAACTGGCATTCCCGGCATGAAGGAAAGCCCCGATGCAGCAGGCGGAATAACTCCAGGAACGATCGTAAGTGTTGGAATATTCGAATCTTGTGATTGTCTTACTTCTGAATTTTCTTGATACTGGTCATCTTGTGATTTTCTGTCTCTCATTTCATGGGGAGATTGTATGACAGCACCAAAATTTGATTTGTCGGATTGGTATTCATTGTCACGAACAATGGTTTTTGGAGGGCGACTGTAGTGCCCTTCGGCACGACGGGCCTGACGAGCAAATGCTTCTTCCTGAACCCTTTTGTATCTCTGGAGATAGGGATCGACATGGACCTTTTCCTCGACCTGAGGTTCGAGATATTGAATCTGTTGGACAGAATTCTGCTGCTTCCCGTTGGAAAGGTTGCTGTCGTAAAATTCTTCGTCGTAAAATTCTTCGTCCAGGGGAAGATCAGGGGTTTGGGTCTTGAGCTGCTCTTTGGCAAGAGCCCTTTCCGCTTCAAGAACCAGTCTGTCGGGAATCTGTCTTTCCGCAGGTGTTCCCCAAGGGAGACCATAACCGGCAGGAATGGGGTGAAGATAGGGGTTTTGGGCGTACCATTCGACGGATATTGTGAGCTTGGGGGGTTGGTAGCTGGAAAATTCATTGACCGTGCCAATAACGACGGCGTCCGCTTGAAGATATTTGGCCAATTTTCGGACATCCTGAGGGCCGGTAAAATACGTCATCTTCAAGTCTTTCATCGCCTGCTCCACCGTGCTGACAGGAATGACGTTAAACCCTGGTATACGCTGAAGTTGGTTCGAATAAAGCTCAGCAAATTCACGACCATCAACCATGGAATTGTTGGACGCATTGATAAATGGTACAACAGCAACTTCACTTAACTGAGGAAAAGGATTGTTCAGTGTCGGTCGAAAGCGTCGAACCGGCATAACGTCACATCCGGTTGCCGCTATCAACGACAGAACAAAAAAAAGTGGAATGAAGTTTGAAAAAAAACGCATAAGATTGACAACGACAAGTCTGACGATAAAGTCTGCTTTAGTAGCCTTATTATTTTTATCGTCAAAATCTATTTGCTTTCTCCAATTTATTTTCAAAATCTGTCACGAATCATTACCACTGAATGAAACGTCATCAACTCTTTGCTTTTAACTCTTGTTCTCGAAACAATCTGCGGTAGAATAAATTCAAATTTCACCGTTATTTTAAGTCCAGATTTCAAATCCTTATTTCAAGTCCAGGTCAAACATGCTTGATAATATTAATTACGACAATCCTTTGATTGCCCGTTATGCCTCTCAGGAGATGAGCCGACTTTGGGGGCCGCAGCGGAAATTTGAAACTTGGCGCAAACTCTGGGTGGTTTTGGCGGAAGCCGAAGCGGAACTTGGACTTCCTATCACGCAAGACCAGATTGATGAATTAAAGGCACATCAATCAGACATCGATTTTGCCGTCGCGGCGGAATACGAAAAAAAACTTCGGCACGACGTCATGGCGCACATCCATACCTATGGTGACGTTTGTCCGAATGCCCGGCCGATCATCCATTTGGGCGCGACAAGCTGTTTTGTGACAGATAATACGGACGCAATTCTTCTGCGTGAAGGTCTCACCATGCTTCGTGCCCGATTGGTGACCATGATCGACCGGTTGGCCAATTTCGCGAAGAAATATCGGGATTTCCCCTGTCTCGGGTTTACGCACATGCAACCGGCTCAACCGACGACCGTCGGAAAACGGGCGTGTCTTTGGGCTTATGACTTTGTGCTTGATCTGGCGGAACTGGAACATCGAATCGCAACGATCCGTTGTCGCGGCATCAAGGGGACGACCGGAACACAAGCAAGTTTTCTCAAACTTTTCGACGGTGATCATGAAAAAGTCCGCAAACTGGAACGCCGGTTTTGTGAAAAGGTGAATTTTGAGGAGGCATTTGCCGTCACAGGGCAAACCTATCCTCGGAAGATGGATTCTCAGATCATTGATGTTCTCTCGGGCATCTCGCAAAGTGCCCACAAGTTTGCAACCGATCTTCGGATTCTGGCCCATCGCAAGGAAATGGAAGAACCGTTTGAAAAGCATCAGATCGGCTCCTCGGCCATGGCCTACAAACGAAATCCGATGCGAAGCGAGCGCATTTGTTCTCTCGCGCGATTCGTCATGAGTTTGCCGGCCAATACTGCCGCAACCGTCGCCACACAATGGTTCGAGCGAACTCTGGACGACAGCGCGAACCGGCGTTTGACGTTGCCGCAAGGTTTTCTGGCGACGGATGCCATTCTGATTTTATGCCAGAACGTCACCGAAGGGCTCGTCGTTTATCCCAAAGTGATTGAGCGGAATCTTCGTGCCGAACTTCCGTTCATGGCGACGGAAAACATTCTCATGACGGCTGTCGAACAAGGGGGAGACCGTCAGGATTTGCATGAACGCATCCGCCAACATTCCCAGGCCGCAGCCGCCGTTGTCAAGTCGGAAGGAGGCGACAACGACTTGATGCAAAGGCTCGAAAACGATGAGGCATTTGCCGCCGTCAACATTCATGCCGAGCTTGAACCGTCGCGATTCATCGGTCGGGCTCCCGAACAGGTCGACGAATTCATTGCCGAACAAATCGAACCGATCCGGAAAAAATACGCCGACTCCATTGTTTCCGAAGCCGAATTAAGAGTGTGACGGTCGTGGCGACGCTTCAAATCGGATTTCCTCGCAACCACAACCACTGCCAACACCGCGGCGGATGATTGATCCGGGACGGATGGAAATGGGACGAAACGGCAATAATTCCGTGTCCGTTTCTTTGTCGTGGCAAAGGTTCAGCGGGTGATCTCCGAGATTTTCAAGATAAAGCATCGTGTTGATATTCAGAATCCGCAAATGAACATCACGCCATGGTTCGCCGGGAAGCAAAAGGACGCTGTTTCGGTCTCCGCCGAGTGTTGCGGACGTATTGATCAGCAAATACTCCATTTGATTTGCAATCGGGTCAGGATATTTGCGGTGATTCAGCCAATCGGACAGCCAGGAAGAGTTCGCCAAAGACGTCTTGCATAAAGCGTTTTTCAGTGATTCGGCGTGTTCGTGTTGTTTGAGGTATTTTTCACGTCGCAAACTCATTGCGGAGACATGGGACTCGGGGTACTCTTCGTGAGAGTAAATCTGCTTGAGAATGGATGTCGGAAGCAGCTCCGGACTTCTGTCCTGCAAGCATTCGTAATACGGCGTCAGCGTCAGCGCGAGGATTTTCGAGAACAACACCGTTTTCGGCACTGTTTTTGGTTTGTCGGAACCGTTGTCATGAGGAAAAAGAAGGACACCGTCGTTTCTCGGGCCGTTGTTTTGCGGAATCGGCGTTTGATCGACGAGGACCCCTTCGTTCATGCCTGATTTGCGGTCGTCAAAGAGCCGGATGCCGTCTTGTTTCATTTCCAACCTGGCATGATCGCGGGAAAACAGTTTGGTCAAAATCGCGAACGCTTCCATGTCGTCCGGACTACCGGGACCTGCAGGCGACAGTTCCAGCGGCACGTCATTGACACGATTCTCTTCCGGAACCTCCCGACCGAACGTGAAATCCCTGCCGCAGATCAGGCGGATTGGCGGCCGGTTCGGAATCACAAGCGTTCCTCTTGAGAGATACGTTTTCGGACTCGGCACGTTGATGTAAGGGATGTTTTTGACCGATTCCTCGGCCAGAACAAACGTGAATGAGGTGACGGGACGGTCTCCGACCTCCGGCGGTGCTTTTTTCGGTTGCAATATTGCGGCGACCTTATCGACAAGCTCGGAATGACCATGCGTGTTGAGCAGGGCATTCTGTCCAGCATTGATTTTCACATGGTGAAACCTTTCAAGGTTCGGGAGATTTGCCGTCAGCAGTCCGTCCGCGCTGATTTCAAGTGTTCGTGAATGACCGACTTCGAGAGGATCACCAACCGTGACGCGAAAATCACACCGATAACAATGCGGGTCGGCATGGCCCGGTGACCTGTCGATCACCATGATTTTCATGAGATACTGTCCGGGTTCTTCCAATCGCAGAGGTTGATAAAAACGCCAACCGCCGGAATGACGTTCCGGGACTGGTGCCGGGTTCCAGTTTTCACATCGGATGCGAGAGTCCAACGGAAAATGAATCAGAGGCGGTTCCGTCGTGTTGAGCCCCAGTATCGTGAATTCCGGTGTCAGATGGGGCCCCGGTTTCGGGTTGATTCCCCAGTCAATCTGTAGCGTCAAAGGTAAAATTCCTGACATGTTTCACTTTCTTTCCCAATCCGCAAAACGTTTCAGCGTTTCTTGATCTACACTCGGCTTGACATTTTGCATGGCCTGTTCGAAATCGTCGGATGTGATCGGACGGTCGATACCGGTGTCGATCGCATCACAAAACGGAATCAATTTCGCCCGTTCGCAGATATTGACAATGTCGGCACCGCTGAAACCATCGGTCTTTTGGGCCAGAGATTCGACCGACAACCGGTGATCCAGCGGACAACCCTGTAACGACATCCCGAACAAAACGCGTCTTGCCGCCACGTCGGGAAGCGGGATATAACATTTCTCACAAAACCGCGGCGGTCGCAAAAGTGCCGAGTCAAGCAGCCACGGTTCGTTGGTCGCGGCGAGAAAGATGATTTTCTCACTTTTTCCTGCAACACCGTCGAGTTCCTGCAACAATTGGTTGATCACCCGACGTGACGCCTCATTCATTTGTTCGGTGCGTTTGGCTCCCAGGGCGTCGATTTCATCGAGAAACACCACCGCCCCGTCGGGAGCATTTCGGGCATTCTCGAACAGTTCCGCAAGTTGTTTTTCACTCTGACCGTAGAACTGGCTTAAAACTTCGGAACTTTTGATGACAAACAACGGCAAGCCGAGTTCACCGGCAACAGCCCGGGCCAGAAGTGTTTTTCCCGCTCCCGGGGGACCATGAAAAAGCATCCCGCCGCCCCGGGAAATTTTGTATTTTTTTAACTTTTCCGGGTGTTTCCAAGGATAAATCATTCGTTGCAAAAGCGTTTGCTTCACGTCATTCAAGCCGGCGATGTCGGAAAATTCGAGTTTTTTCCCACCATAAGGCATGACCGATGTTATCGGACTTGTTTCATTTCCGTCTTTCGTTGTGTTGCCACGAAAAGTTGCGTCGCCGTGTAGGAGAGACGACGTTTCAAGCAATTGTCCTGCACGTGAAACAAAGCGTTTTTTTTCTTCGAGATTCTTTGCCTTTTGTGCTTGCAGGAACAGCAGTTCCGAAGCCCTGGCCATATCGGTGGCGGCTTCACGACGATTTCCCCGTTGCAACGCCATGTTTGCGCGATCCATGAACCCGGTCAGCAGCTTCGGCCAGTCGGAAGCATTCATTGCTGCTTCTCCCGCAATTCCGCGTCATTTTGCACGTGTTGCGTGTTTTGCTCCGCGGATGATTCCTGCTGCATCTTTTTTGCGACATCCATTCCCCGGGCGGCAACGACGTCAATGGTTTTCATGACATGGTCCAGGTCACATGTCGATATCGGAATTTGTTCTTTGGGTGGTGATGTTTCCAGAAGTTCGGCGTCCAGTTCGGCCATGAATTCACCAATGGACGTGTCTTGTGAAACGCTTCCGAGTTGCAAGACACCGTCATCGATTCCCCGGAGCATCGCGGCGAGCTTTTCCTGTTGCAACGTTCCCTCGATGGTGGCTTCGGCAACATAGTTTTCGAGTTCCCCAAGGTCCATGTTGCTGATGACGGAGCCGACACCGATCTTTTCAAAGAACGCCATATTTTCCTTGATGATGATCATGCCGGTCACGACCTGAAACATCTTGTTCGTGTATGCCAGGCGGGTTTCGACACCCTTGCGGCGCATCTTCAGATTTTGGAGTTTTTGCGCCACCGACCGTTTGGACGTTTCACGATTCGCCAAGTGAGCCGCTTTGTATTCCTCCTTGAGTTGCAACTCGTCATTTTCGTTTTTTTCGTTGTCCGACTCGAGTTTTCGAAGCTCATTTTGTATGGCAAACTGTTCCCGTTTCAGGTCGTCCAGCGGCAGCTCTTTCAGTGTCGGTTTTTTTCTTCCCCCGAACATCCGTCCGATTCGGTCAAAAATACCCATGTTTTTCCCTTTCGATTTCACAAGTCGATTGTCAAATTGTCAAACCGGCTTGAATGTCAACTCAATTTTTGAATGTCAACGAAACCATTTCAATGATTATAAACTTTTTTTCGTGTCAGGATTTCATTTTCCAGACGATCCAGGACGTGTTCAAGCTCCTGGACGGTGTTTTCATAATCCGCCTCGGAATAATCTTCGACGGCAAGTTTGTGGAGCAAACCGGCTGCAAGTCGCACCGAAGCCACTCCGCGACGTATCATGGCGAGCAGTTCGCCGGGGTCACGCAGACTGCGCCGCAAGGTTTTCAAACGGGGAATCAACGTCGGCATCGTATCCAGATGCAGTCGCAAACGTCGGAGCACCGCCTGGGATTTTGCCAGTTTTGATTTGAGCAGGAGTTGCGTTTGTCGTTTTTTCGTTGATTCCAGCAACTGTTCCAGTTCATCCACGGAGTCGTGCAGGTATTTTCGCAGTTTTTCATCAATTTTGTATTTTCGCAGCATGTACCAGGTGTTCGGCGCCCGATTTTTTTTCGGAAGATTTTTCGCCGTTTTCAAAAAAGGTCCTTTCCCGTCATTTCCGGAGGATTCCGTATTGCCGGAGGATTTCGTGAATCGTGACAGAAGTGCCGTTACGTTCCATGGAACGATTTTTCTTGCAATGGCCGCAATTTCGAGATCCTTTTGTTCGATCATCCCACGAATTTTTTGCGTCGTTTTATCCGGCAGACAGTTTTTTTCATCCGGCAAACTGTTTTTTGCAGGAAATTCTTCTTCCGACCGGTCAAGCGACGGGTCAAGGAAAATTTTCCATTCCGTTTCATTGTCGATGGGAATGACGGCTTCATCACAAACTTCATCAGGGGAAGACAATTTGCGTGTTTCGACAGTTGAGGCCTCTGTCTTGGCAATGTGATCAATTCCGGTGCATCGAAATCCGTGTTCCTGCATCAGCAGACTCAAATGCGACCGAAACCGGGACAGGACGTTAATATCATCGGAAAGCAGTTGCATGGCGGTGGTCCGCTCGGTTTCCACAAGTTCCGTCCAATGTTCGACGACAAGCGAAACAATCTCGTTTTTTGTGACGTGGTCGCGTCCGTCCGTGAAATTCGCAAACGTGTTGTCCATTTCGAATCTCAACCAGACATTCGCCTCCACGGAAGCATCGTTCATCGCAACATGGACCGGAAGGACAACCTCATCCGCCGGCACTACCCAACAGGTTTCCCCTTCCGTCAATCGTTTCGGCAACGATTCTTCGATACTCAGGACAAATTGTTTTCCGAGACAAACGGCCACGGTTTTTCTTTGCAACATTTCACCGACCGGCATGTCCGCGAGCCGTTCATAGCGAGTCGCGAGCCGTTCCTCTTCGGTGACGACCTTTTTTGTCAACCCCAACCAGTGTTTCAAAAATCCAGACATATTGTTATCCCGGTCTTTCATTCTTCGTTTTTGATTCGGTACTGTTCCATCCATTTGAGGATTTCGGACTTTCGGAACCGGTAGTCACCGCCGAATTTAAAGGCGGGAAGCCCTTCGTTTTGAATCATTGTCCAGATTTTTGTCCGGGAGAGATTCAAATAGGCCATCAGTTCCGTTGTCGTCATCAACGTCTCATCCGGAGGACTTGTTTGCTCTTTACTTTTCGTCATAATTCCGCCTGATGTTACAATTTCTTTCCGCAATTGCCGCAGAACTTTGCGTCCTGCGGGTTTTCCGCCCGACAACCAAGACAGACAAGGACACGCAACGACATCGAACCGGAACCCCGTTCCGATTTGCCGCCGTCACCAAAATGACTGACTGCTTCAAAGGCCTGGCCGGTGATTTTCTGGATGATTTCGAGTGTTGTCCCGTTGGAAACCCGGGCATCCTGGATTCGCTTGTCCTGAAGTTCGCGTTCGTGTTGCATCGCTTGTTCCCGGATCGTCGATTCGTGTTTCGAGATTTCCACGTCACCGAGAATTTTGGCGTTTTCCGTTTCCGAGGTCGCGATCAACGTTTCCACGTTCACCTTTTCAAGGGCTTCCAGTTTTTCAATTTGGAGCGTATTGGCATGAGTCGCCGCTTTTTGGAGCAATTCCGCCTGGAAAAGGTCTTTTTCGCGATTCATTTCCTCCATCTGGCGAAGCTGTCGCATTTGATCCGTCATCATCTCTTGTTGCCGTTCATGGTCCCGGCGTTTCCGTTCGTCCTCATATTCGTCCTTTTGTTGTTTCCATCGCAACTCGTTGGCCTGATTTTCTTCCGTCAATTCGGCGTTTCGTCGCAACTCCAATTGACGCGCCAGATGAGTCCGCAGCAAATCATGGTCCTCTTTTTTTGCGTCGAATGTTTTTTGCAGTTCGTCACGTTCGTCTTCTCTCAAAAGCCTTCTTTTGTCGATTTCGAGCATGAACATTTCGAACTCCTCACGGGTTTTCACCTTGTCGAAGGTGTTCGAGAGAAGAGCGTCGCGCATGTTTTTGCGGACGTCATTCCTGCGGATTGCAAGGGCGACCTCCGCTTCACGCGTATCGATTTCGACATGTTCCGCCAGGGTGTTCAGTTCAAGTTCCCGTTCCCGTTGCTCGATTTTTCGGAACGCTTCTTTCTCGTCCAATCGGGATTCACCGGCCTTGCGACGATTCTCATCATACTGGTCATGAACGATTTCAACCGCGTGAATGTCGTCGCAAACGATTCCATATCGCGAAAGCGACGTTTTCGCGGCGTCCTGGATTGCCGTGAAAAGAATCGGTCGGACATCCGGCGAAGTCAGCGATTCAATGTCGAGTTGCCGGATCGATTCACGAATCGCCTGGGTCATGATCGGCGTGATCCATTCACAAAGTTGCGGCACGGTCATCGTGGTCCGGTTGCCGAGCAGGTTTTTCGCAAACAGCGAAACATCCTGAATCCGTATAACCGGTTGCAATCGAACGGCGACAAACAATTCTTCCGCCGTCGGAACCTGGTCGGCCTGAAGTTCAAGACGCAAGTCGTCATCGCGAACAAGCATCACGTCCACCTGTTTGGCCGACTGCCAAAACTTCAGCTTGTCGAAAAACGATTTCAAGGTGTATGTTCCCGGCGGCACAACGCCGAGATGTGTTTCCCCGTCAATGACGAGCGCGTTTGTTCCGCGACTCACCAGGAGTTGTTTCGAGAAGAAGCCGGAAATATCTCCGAGCGTCATCCGCACGGCGACCTCGTCGGTCTTCGCGGTCCAGATATGATTCGACATGATTTTTGATTCTCCGTTGAATGTTGTGCTGTTTGACGTTGTGTTATTGGATGTTGTGCTATTTTTTGATCATCCCGGTCACGCCGCCGGCAATAAGCATGGACGTGTCGGCGAGGGCCAGGAGCGTGTTGCAATCACGGGGAGCGGCGATGTAACGCGGCTCCCATTGAGGGTTGAATTTTTCCTTGAAATACCTGAGTCCCTGGAAATTGTAAAAATATTTCCCCTTCCGATAGAGAAATTCCGTAATCTTTTGAGTGAGCGGCGAACTTTTGTGGACGACCAACCCTGAAAGCGGTGCCATGCCCAGACTGAAACGATGATAGTCCTGTTCCTTGTAATACATGATCAAGGAAATCATCAGAAAAAACATGATCGACTTGGGGGCGTCGTCGCAATATCGCATCAGATCAATGCTCGTGCACTTCCGGTTCGTCTCAAACAGATTGGCGAACGCGATGATTCTTTCATTCTGTTTGACGACGGCAATGCGAAAACGGTTGAGGTAATCGACGTCAAAGCGTCCGAGGGAAAAACCTTTCTCGCGGACCTTTTTTGTTGCCAGCCATTGATCGGAAATGATTTTCAGCGCGTCAAACGGGGCTGTTCCCGGTTCACAGACTTCGAGGGAACAGCCGTCTTTGTGGCCGCGATTGTAGGTGTATCGCATCTCTTTCGATTTTTTGTCGTCGAGAGAGAATTCCTTGAGGTGGATGATCGCTTCTTCTCCGACTTTGGTGGCCATAAGCCCCATGTCCATGTACATCGGCAGGTTTTTTGCGGTGATCTGGTAAAAAATCGGGTGAAACAGGTGCTGATCGCAAAGGTCCTTGAATTGCCAGATGAGATCGGCCATTTTTTCCGGCGGTCCGATGGGATCATAAAGCGTGATCAGGCTCTTGCGATGATGACCGTACATGATAAAAGCGTCTTTTTCCTCGTTGAACAGCAGCATCTTGTCGCCGGAAAGTGCAAGACCTGTATCGGGGTTGTCCGAATTTTTGTAAATTTTTGTTGCCGTCAAAATGGCCGAAGCATCTGGAAGAACAACCCGGAATGGGGAATACAACAGCCACCGCAGACCAAAAAACAGCAAAACAATGGCACAGGCAAACAAAGCCCGAAATGACCGGGAAAGGTTGTCGTCCAGTCCGATCTGCCACCAAAGTTCCTGACTGTATTCAACGTTTTTGTAGTTGAAAAACGAAATCATCAGTGCAAGAATCAGAACACAACCGACAACCAGCAGATATTGAGGGGAAAATGTCAGTTGCGACAGTCGGCTTGTTCGGTGAAACGCCGATCTGAACGGCACAAGCAGGAGTGACATGGTGAACAAAAGGACCGCTTCTTCCCAGTCGAATCCTTTGAGCAGCGAAAAGATTCCCCCAAAAATCAGCAGGCAAACCGTCAGGAACCATGCGCCGGACAACCGTTTGTAGAGTCCGTGCGCCAGGAGCAGGCAAAGCATTCCGATCAGGCTGGCGACCAAATGAAACGTGTCGATGAGCGAAGGCGGGAGGAAAACGCCGATGTATTTCAAACGGCTGTAAAATTCAGGAACGGAACCGGAAAGAATGAGCAGGAACCCCGAGAAAAAAACCAGAGTCGCCATGATCGGCGGGACAAATCCTGCGGAAAAACGGAGCGGCCGCTTTTGTCTGAGCCGGCGAAACTCGTGCATTAACAAAAGAATCGTTGCGATGACAAAAGGAACGACCGTGTAAATCAATCGGTAAAGCACCAGTGCCGCCATGATTTCCGCCAAACCGATCGTCTGGGAAAACGCCGCAAGTAAAATCGCCTCGAAAACCCCGAGACCGCCCGGAATATTGCTGACGGCTCCGGCCCCCAAGGCGATAAAGTAGACAATCAGGAACGACTCATAAGCCGGAGGGTGCGGCAGCAGAAAATATAAGACCGTTCCTGCCGCGATGGCATCCAGACTGGTGATCACAAATTGAGTCAGGCAAAGCCGGATGTTTGGAACTTCGAGCCGGTATTTGCCGACTTTGACGAAAAACGTGTGCGCCGTTTTTTGGGGAAGTCGTCGCGATAAAAGATAAACGATCAGTAAAACGTAAATCAGAATAACGACAACCGCGATCACGACCAAAAACGGCACCGAAAGTCTGAAAAGCGAAGAAACGTGTTTAGTATTTGTCAGAATGAGAAACGCGATCAAAAGCGGAATGGTCACATTGAACGAAAAGGAGGCAAACAATGACATTTTCGCGATGTTCATTGTCGTCATGTTGTGATGTTTGTAGAGCCGGTAACGGACGGCCCCTCCCGAGAAAATCGCAAGTCCCAAGGCATTGGAAATGGCAAAGGAACAAAATCCCCCGAAGGCGATTTTTTTGAGCGTCAATTTTCCGCCGACGTATTTGTCCGCCGACCATTCATATCCGAAAAGCATCAGGAAACTGACCGCAGTTGCAAGAAACGCCAAAACGACGGCGGAACCGGGAATATTGCCGATCGCCTGTTCAACCGCCTGAGGGTTGATCTCCTTCAAAATCTGATAACATGCGGTCAGAGCAAGCAGAAAGATGACGCAGCTCACCGCCGGTTTCAGGTACCCTTCATATTTGGAAAAATCGCTCAGTTTAATCATCGTGATGTTTCTTATTGTGCTGGAAATAAAAAATAAGCTTGTTCGATGGATCGCCTGTCTCGCCGACATGCGGGAATATTCCCCGTTTTTCGGTTTTTTTCATGTCGGCGCAACAGGCAGTGTTCGAAGCACGGTTCATTTTTTCTCGCCATCACAATATTCGAAATCCTGTCAAAAATTGTCAATGGTAAAAAACTTCTGTTTAACGAAAACGGATGTTTGCCGCGAATTTCCAACCGTACAAGGCGCCGATCAAAATTCCAAGTCCGGCACCGGACGGCGCGAACACTTGCGGCAGACCGAACAACAGTCCGACCCCCGCACCAATCGCCCCACAACTTACCAATCCGAATAATGCACCGAAAATCATGCACGGAACGGCCAAAATCGCATTTCCCCAGTGCATTTTTCTCGAATCGACATGGATGACGATTTTTGGTTGTTGTTGTGGCACGATTTCCGCCAAAATCACTTTCTCGTCTTTCTTGTTTTGGTTATTCTCATCCTTGTTATTTTGGTCCTTGTCATTGTCATTATTCTTATTCTTGTCATTTTCATTGGAGTCGCCGCTGGAAACACGATACATTTTGCCGAGGACAAACCCGACACCTCCGCCAATGAGAATGATCAGAGTCATGCTTGCCCCGGCGGCAGGTCTGAAGAAACAAAGTCCGAACAGAGCACCGACGATAGCCCCGATGATGATCTCAAAATGTTTATGACGCCGAATTCTGCGGTAAACTCTCCACGACATCAGGGAATGATCCATCTTGTCCGCAATTTTTCGGAAATTTCCCATGATTTTTGAGAAAATTTGGTCGGGTCCCCCCTTTTTTTCTTGGTGATCCTCCTGTTTTTGCTTGTTTTCCTCTTTTTCTTTTCTCGCTTTGTTTTTTTCTTCTCCTGTATCTCCCGTAATTGCGCGGATCAGTTCCGAACAGCTTGCGAAACGTTTTTCCCGTTCTTTGGCCAAACCGCGTTTCAGAGCCAGATTGACCGTCTCGGGAACACCGTCGATGGCAACCGGTTCTTCATGCAGCACACATTGCCGAAGGATCGCCGTGTCGTCGGCCTCGAACGGGAGGTGTCCGGCCATCAATTCGTAAGCGACAACAGCAAGGGCATATTGATCCGTCGCGGCGTTTTGTTTCTGACCGCGCCACTGCTCGGGCGCCATGTACGGACGTGTTCCGGAAACGTTCACTTCCTTTTGACTTACCCTGGTCATGCTTTGACGAATCTCCGCGGCCAGTCCGAAATCAATAAGCTGAACGTCAATGATTTCCTCAGGATTTTCCGGGGCCGTCCCGACCAAAATGTTGGACGGTTTGATGTCGCGATGGATGACCCCCTGACCATGTGCCGAATCGAGCGCCGCCGCAATCGGTTTCAGAACATCGGCGACTCTTTCCGGAGGAAAAGTATCAAATCTTTTGCGGTATTTGCGGAGCGTGACCCCGTCGATATACTTCATGACAAGATACGTCCCCAACAGCGGATGATTTTTGAGCAAATAATGAGGGCAAATGTGTCGGTCTTGCAGGGCGTGAATCTTCCGGAAGGTCTCACGAACCCGGTCCATTTCTTCCTCAAGTCGCTGGAGTTCCCGGGGCACGAATTTGATGGCAACATCCCGGTCGGCCTCAAGATCACGGGCTTTCCAGATTTCCCCCATTCCTCCCCGTCCAAGCAGTTCATGAAGTTCAAATGTATCGAACCGAAAACCCGGCGAAAGAATACTGTACTCGCTATCCGGCGTTCCAATCGTCGCGTGGGGGTCGTCAGGGATGGTCATGGAAATACTTTCTGGAAACGGCTATGAACAAAACCGCAAGAAAATCCACATTTATTACTTGATTTCACCATCGTAATCATATATAATGAAAATGTCAATAGAAAAATGATTTGAACGTATAAAAATATTCAGAAAATAGGAACGCCTGATGTTTGGAAATCTCTTTAAGTCGAAGCAGCGTCGGGAATTGGATCGAAATATCGCGATTCAGCGAGCCTTGACACTTCACCGTCAACAGGTCACGAAACTCGAACAGCATGAACGCGGATACATGGAAAAAGCCCTTCGGGCCAAAAAATCGGGGGATTCCACGAATTTTCAACGGCTCTGTGCCATGATCGCACAAACAATGAACGAACGCCGTGCCGTTGAGTCGCAGCTTCTTTACTTCGAGACGATGCTGCAAACCCGGGACAAGGCCCGATTGTTCCAGGAATTTGCCGGCGGAATGAAAGCGATGACCAAAAGCATCAGTCTGGCGTTTGCCGGAATGAATGTCGCCGAAATCATGAAAGATGTTGAAACCGCCATGGCTCAAACCGGTCAAATGGAGTCGGCGATGAGCATGGTCCTCGACAGGATTTCGTCCAATCAGTCGTTGGCAACGATCCCGGAAGGGGGACTCAGCGCAAGTCATGTCGAGCAAATGCTTACGGAAAAAGTCGCCTTTGAGACCACCGATATCGACAAACAAATCGAGTCAGGACTTGCGGCCCTTCGACAGTCCCTGCAAAACCCGGAAAAAGAATAAATAATTGGGAATTATCTCAGGTTCTGCAGGAATTTCCGGACGACGTCGGTAAAATGTTGCGGGGTTTCCACCGGCGGGAGGTGTCCCGCTTTTGGAATCTCCACAAATGTCGAATTCGGAATAAGTTGCGCGATTTCCAGCATTTCGTCAGGAGGTGAGGTGGTGTCTTTTTCCCCGCAAACCACCAGTGTCGGGCACGTGATCGAATCAAGCAGGAAAGTTGTGTCGGGACGTTCGGCCATGCCACGGGCCGCGGCGGCAATTCCGTGAATCGGTTGTCGGATCATCATTTTTTTTGTTTTTTGAACGATTTCCGGTTCATTTTCCAACGTCCAGGGACTGAACAGGCGGGGAAGCATCGAATCGACAAGCGGGGCGGCTCCTTCGGTTTCGAGTTTTGCCGCTTGAATTTTTCGGTTTGCGGCAATATTTTCCGGGTCCGGTTTGGTTCGCGTATCGGAGAGAATCAGTCCGGCGAGCAGATGTTGATATTTTCGCACGAATTGCATCGCGATGTAGCCCCCCATCGACAGTCCGCAGAGGACAAACGGGATTTTCAACGGGAACTGTTTTTGAACAAAATTTGCGATGTCGTCGGCATAAGTTTCCATCGTGGTTTTTTCGTCGGAACTTGGAGAGTCACCGAATCCCCTTAAATCGGGCGTTACCACGTGATAATCCGGACTCAGTCGCGGTTGGATTTCCGCCCAAAATGTGTGGTCCATGGGAAAACCATGTAAAAAAACGATTGTTTGGCCCGTTCCTTGCTCATAATAGGAAAGTTTCATGAGGTTTGCCCTTTGTTTATTTTTTGCTTGTTTTGCCGGCAGTCAATATTTATAATATTTTTATGCCTGTCAATAAAACTCCGTTAAATTCGATCAGATTATGCGTTGCCGATTATTATTTATTTCTATTGTAGTGTTACTGATGTTTGTGTTCAAGTGTCCGTCGGTCTCCGCCCAGCTTACATTGGGGGGTGGCGGAAAAAAAGAACCGCCGTCAGAAAAGTCGTCGGAAAATTCGCTGGAAATTTCCGAGGAAATCTCTCTTGATGATGATTTTGAGGACACGTCTGCGACCGTTTCTCTGGAAAAGGTCATCAAGGAGGACAGCGGGCCGAAACTTGGAGCATCCCAAACCACCCAATGCACGGCCGGCATCAAAATCGTCGGCGGAAGCAAAAACGCGAATAAACTTTATGTTTCGGTGGTCGTTCCGATGGAATGGCCCGAGCAAAAAGTCAGGATTGTGAAAGAGGTCATTCCTCCTGCGGTCAATGTCAGTTACCGAGATGTCGGAGTAGGGACGTTCAAAGGAGGTCGAATCATGGAAATCAACATCCCCAAGTTACCGGCGGGAAAGGCGGTCGAGGTCCTCGTGACGTTTGAGGTGATCCGTCAGGAACAGCTTGCTCCAACGGAAACGGCTCAGTATGTCATTCCGAAAGCCGTGCCCAAAGACGTCCGGGTACATCTCCTTCCGAGTCCGAAAATCGAGAGCAACGACAGGAAATTCAAGCAGATTTTCAAGGAAACAACCGAAGGAATCGAAACCGATTGGAAAAAAGTCGAAGCGGTTTACGATTATGTCCGGGAAAAAGTCCGATATAGAGAAGAATTGAAGAGGAATCCCGTCAAAGGTGCCCTTGCCGCGCTGAAAGACGGAGACGGCGACTGTGAGGACATGTGTGCTTTGTTCGTCGCAATCTGTCGGGCGGGTGACGTTCCCGCCAGGACCGTGTTTGTCAAAGGCCACTGTTACGCCGAGTTCTACCTCGAAGACGAGACCAAAAAGGGATACTGGTTTCCGTGTCAGGTGTCCGGTTCCTATGCGTTTGGCAACATGCCCGACAAACGCTACGTTGTCCAGAAAGGGGACAATTTCCGCATCGACAAGGAGCAGCTTCGTTTCATCAAAAGCGTGTTCACCGGAGAAATTCCCAGTGATTCAACACAACCGAAATATGAATTCGTGCAAATTCGTTAAAAATTAAGGAGAAGGTGAGAGGTTAAGAGGTGACAGGTAAGGAAATGAAAGGTGTCGTTTTCTTTATTCTTGGTCTGACTCTTGGTCTGACCGTTTTTTCTCCGATCGCTTTCGGGGAAATCTTTTCGCTGCGCACAGGCGGGACCGTCGAAGGAACATTGCGGTTGCCTTATGATGACGAGCGGAAAATCTGGCATATCGAAACGAAAGAAGGAATCGTGCTCGAACTGGAACACCGGACAGCGGTTTCCCGAATATTCAACGATCCTTCAAGGCAGCTTGTCAGTTATGAAAACGCCTCTCCGTTTTATGAGAACACCGTCGAAAATCATTGGGACCTCGCCCGAAAATGTAAAACCTACAATCTTAATCGTCAGGCGGAACTGCATTATCGTCAGGTGATTGAGCTTGATCCGGATCATGCCGAAGCCCGCAAAGCCCTTGGTTACACGAACTACAACGGCGTCTGGCTCACCAAAGAAGAAGAACGTTCCGGACGTGGTTATGTCTTCAAAAACGGAAAATGGGTGACCTCGCAACAGTCGGCCCTTGACGAAAACCGTCTCCAGCAGAAACAGGAGAACAGTTACTGGAAAAAAGAGATGGCGAGACTGGTTGACGCCTTGCACGGTCGTGACACAAAAGCCGCCGTGAAGGAAATGTACGCCATTCGGGATGGCGCCGCGATTCCTGTCATCGCCGACTGTCTCCGGAACGAAAAAGACGCCGATCTTCGCATCATTTATTTGAAGACCCTCGAAAAAATAGGGACGGCGGATGCTCTCCTCGTCATCGCTTCCGTGTCGATGGATGATCCGGTCGGCGAAGTACGTGCCACATGTATGGACCTGCTGAAGCAACATCCCGGCATGACCCGGTACTATACCAGGTTTCTTCACGTTTCCGATAATGCCATGGTCAACCAGGCCGGACAAATGTTGGAGAGACTCGGCAACAAAGACGCGATTCCCGAACTGATCAATGCGCTGGTCACGAAACATACCGAGACGGTCGTTGCCGGCAGCAGTGGCTACAACATCGGGTTCGACAATCGCGGCGGTTCCGGCCTGAACCTCGGAACAAGCGAAACGAAAGTGACCAAAGACATGAAAAACCAAGACGTGCTCCGTGCACTCAAAAAACTGACCGGCGTTGACTATGGTTACGACATCCCCGCCTGGCTCGACTGGTATCGCAATCAGCGGCGTGTGAGCAACTACAATTCCCGACGTGGCAGCGTCGATTGAAGTCTCTCTTTGGTTGGCGGCGGTAAAGGCGGAATTCAACCTCTGTCGTTTTTTCCAACAAGGTTCCTTCTATTGCGTTCCTTCTCTATTGCGCAATCAACGGACGAATTTCCCGATATTCTTGCATTTTTAGAATTTTTCAGGAAAAATTGCCTGTATCCCCCTTGAAATTGACTACACTATGTAGTATATTAACCAATAACAATAGTCATTTATCCCTATAGGCGTTGTTTTTTTGAGAAAAATGGAAAAAATTATGGTAAAAAAGAAAAAGAATGAGGATATTCCAACCGTTTCGCCGGCGGAATGGGAAATCATGGAGACGTTCTGGCAAAATGGTCCTATGGCGGCTCGCGATGTTTTCGCGGCACTTCCGGCGGAAAATTCCTGGGACATCAAAACGGTGCGGACGCTTTTGTCGCGACTTGTCGAAAAAGGGGTGCTGGGATACGATCAGATCGGCAATTCGTATCTTTATCGAACGGAGTTTTCCCGGGATCAGCTGATCTGCCACGAAGTTCGCAGCGTGGCCAACCGCGTGCTTGACGGTTCTGTTTCGGCGCTGTTCGCCAGTTTCATTCGTGAAGAGGAACTGACGCCGCGCGAAATCGAACAGCTTCGCCGGTTGCTTGACGAGAAAACGAGGCGGCCATGAACGATTTTTTCATCCGCTTGGCCTTTGACTCCAGCGTGCAGCTCGCGATTTTGGTGACGGTGGTCGCGGGAATCGTTTTTTTCGGACGTCGCATGTCGGCGCGGTTTCGTTACATGCTTTGGACGCTGGTTTTGATCAAGGCGCTGTTGCCGCCGTTTTTTGCGGTTCCGTGGTCGGTCGCCAACCAGGCGGTAGAACCGATTTGGCAACTTTTTTCACAAAAACAAACCATCGCCACGCAACAAACCACCATCACGCAAAATGCCGATCTCGCGAGAGCACCTGACGAGAGATTGTCCGACGAAAATCACGGCGTCATCGTGTCGGTGCTTGACGGGGTCAATGAGCCGGATTTTTCGGGAGCCGCAACCTCCGCCGACACGTCACGCATATCGAACGCGGTATCACGTTTTCCATGGTTGTTTGCCGTGTGGCTTGGCGGCGTGCTGATTTTCTGGAGCGTCGTTCTTTCCTGTTACGGCTGGGCAACGGGGTTATTGGCCAAAGGGAACTGGCTGCACGACGGCCCGATTCACGAACTTCTTGCGCGACTTGCCGGATGGCTGGGTATTCGCAAGACGCCGCAAGTCGTGCTGTCCGATTCGGTGCGGAGTCCGTTTCTTTGGGGATTTTCGACGCCGTGTATTGCGATTCCGGCGGATTTTCCCGGTGAGGTCGGCCCGGACGAAATGGAAAGCGTCTTGTTGCACGAACTGGCCCACTGGAAACGGGGCGACCTGTTTGTTGCGCGGCTGGAACTTTTGGTGCGAAGCCTGTTCTGGTTTCACCCGTTTGTCTGGTTCGCGCTGTACCAGCTTCGCAAGGCACGCGAATCGGCTTGCGATGAAACGGTGCTGGCGTCCGGTTATATCGCGGCAAAGCGTTACGGCGACTCGCTGCTGAACGTCATGCTTGCAATTCGGGAGCCGTCTGTCGTTCCGGTCGGGTTTCTCGGATTTTTAGGAATTTTGGAACGTAAAACACAACTACAACAACGATTGGAGGAAATTATGTCGCAACAACATCGCGTCAAACGGATTGGTCTTTTTGGTTGGGGCTTTTTGCTCTTTTTGATTTTGTGCGTTTTGCCAATGGCGATTGCGCAAAACAACCCGCCGAAAGCCGAAGACAAACCTGCAAAACCCAAGGCGGCTGAAACAACCGCCGACCCAAACGCCCCCCCACGTCTTGACTTTGTCGAACGTGACGGCAAATTTTACATTCAAGGCGACAAGGGCGAAATCCTCGCCGAACCGCTATCCGCCGCACCGGCAGGCACAAAAGCCGAACCGAAAGAACTGGGGCTCGGTTACTTGAAACGATCGAAGCTGGCGGCGAGTTTGGGGCCTCTTTCCCGTGAGGACTTTGCCAAACTTTGTCCGAATCTGTCACAACAATACGCCGACACGGGTTGGACTGTCAAGGACGTCTTTCGTGGCGGTGCATTTGACAAAGCCGGTGTTTGCCCGGACGATATTCTGATCGGCGTGGAAAATTGGAAAATCAACTCGCAAAAGGCACTTGAGTATTTCACCGGTTATCGATATGATCGTGACCAAAACTTGAAAGCTTGGATCATCCGTAAGGATCATTGTTATTATGTGGACGTCCCGGTTGCGGCATGGCAAGGGCCTGCGGACGGTGGTTTTGTTACTCCGGACAGCATGCAATGTACACATCTGGTGACTTTTGGACCGAAAGGCGATTTCGCTCCGATCAATCCGAGACAATTCCTGCGTCCGTTAAGACCGGAACTTGAAAAACAAGGCGTCATCAGCGGATATTTCCGCACAAAACCGGTTGATGGAAAATTGATCGCCATGATGTTGACCGACGATCCGGAAGGTTTAAAAAAGGCGATTGGGTCGGTTCCGCAATTGAAATACATCAAGACCGAACGACTCACGAAGGAAATGTTCGAGGAATACGAAAAGACGAAACAGGAATCGTTGCCGCCGGCTGATGGCGGGTTCGTTTCGCCCATTGGTTTCACGCATATGGTTGTCATCGGAAGCAAAGGTGGTTTTGAGCCGAAGACAAAAACGAGTTTTACCCGTGCCGTGAGTGAAGCGTTCAAAGATGCCGGTATCGGATTTGGTGTCGTGCGGTCGCGTGTTGAAGACGGCAAGCTGATTCTTATCGAATTGACCGATGAGCCGGACGAAATGAAACGAGTGATTGATGCATCTCCCAATTTGCAATATCTTCGTGCAGAACGCTTGACCGACCAAGCCATGTATGACGAATATTTCAAAAACTATGACAATTCGCACTTTTTGCCGCCGGAAGACGGGGGATTCATGTATCACGGGCATAAATATCTCATCACGCTCAAGCCGAAAGGGGATTTTGCGCCGAAATCACAAAAAGAATACAGCGACATCATAAACACACTTGCTCCTTGGGCTTTTTCAGGTTACAGCAAATCCAAGGTTGAAGACGGAAAACTTATCATGATGCAAATGACCGATGACGCTCAGATCATGAAAGAAGTGTTCGAGAGCAGTGACAAAATTGAAGTCACCAAAGTGGAACGGCTCACAAAAGAAATATTCGAGGAATACGAAAAATTGCCACGGGTGTCGCTTCCAACGGAGAACATGCTCAAGGTCATGGAAACCGATTGGTACAAAAAGCTCAACAAAGCCCAGCAGAATTATGTCGCGTGGGATGAAAACACGTTCGCGCATGTTTACGATCCGAAGAATTACGACGTCGGCAACAAGCGGGGCGAGTTTGAGGCCAAGTGGGTGAAACTGCTTGAAGGCCGTGAACCGGGTTCTCCAGAGAATAAAAAGCTGCACCCTTACGACGAGGCGATTTTCGGTTTGGCGACGATCAAGAGCGAGAAAGCCGCCAAATTGCTCGCCAAAATTGCGGCGGAACGGGTGGTCAAGGATAACGCGCATCGGCATTTTTCGGCAAAAGCCCTCGGAATGCTCGGCGACCCGTCGGTGGTGCCGGATTTGATCCCACTTTTATACCACTTCAACATGAACGTCCGCTGGGACGCTCAAATCGCACTGGTGCGATTGACCGGGCAAAATTTCGGGCGTGACGCCGAAGCGTGGGGCAAGTGGTACAACGAAAACCGTGAAACCCTCGGGAAAAATCTCCCCGCGTTCGACCCGACACCGGTCGATTGGACTTTCGGCAGTAATAACGAGCAGCTCAAATCGTACAGCAACCCGGAAAAACAGAAGGAAGTCGACCGACAGTGGGGGGAATAGGCCAATAAAGAGTGGCTAATACTACAGCGCAATAAACATCTATTGCGTTAAACTTGGTAATTATAGTAAAATGCGTATTCCATAGGACATTATATCATGGATAGCGCATAAAATGGACATATTTGATATTGCCGGAAT
>Ga0123353_10000848_pt1 | contig 37152 bp, 39 predicted proteins | sample TergutLab28metaG_3_FD_92763 | JGI IMG/M metagenome (GOLD analysis project Ga0123353, IMG submission 92763) | Labiotermes labralis P3 segment gut microbial communities from Petit-Saut dam, French Guiana - Lab288 P3 | ecosystem: Host-associated > Arthropoda: Insects > Digestive system > Gut ... | reverse complement strand
TTTTCTAAATGTCGGATCCATTGATGATGTGATAGAAAGATACAGTAAAAGCGAAAAATGACCACATTGTACATAAATATAAGTTTCGGGTGGTGTTGTATTGTCTGTTAAAAAATTATGTTTAAAAATTATTACACCGGCACAAGTAAAAGTAGAAGAATTCGTTGATATGGTTATCATGCGCTGTATTGACGGCGACATGGGTATTCTACCGGGACATGATGCGCTTTCAACGGCGCTAGACTTAGGAATTCTGCGCATCATTAATGACGGCAATGAACGTAAAATTGCAGTTTATGGCGGCTTAGCCGCTGTGCGAGACAACATACTGATCATCTTAACGCACGACGCGGAATGGCCGGGAGATATAGACCGTGCACGTGCCGAAGTCGATCGTGAGAATGCCGAGCGTCGTTTGCAAGAAAGAACAGATGATATCGAAATTCAACATGACCAGATTTTGTTACGGCGTGCGTTAGTTCAAATTGAGGTTAGCTCGTATACATATGACGATGACAGCGAGTCTGTCGATTAACCTTGCTGCCAAATATAATTAACATGAGGAGGATATAATGAATCCAAGGTATATACGGCATGTTATGCTTCCGGAAATCGGCGTTGAAGGACAGCAGCGTTTATCCGATACAAAAGCGGTGGTGATTGGTGCCGGTGGTCTTGGGTCGCCCGTTTTATATTATCTATCGTCAGCAGGAGTCGGACATATAAAAATTATCGATTCGGATTGTGTAGATATAACTAATTTAAACCGTCAGTTTATTCATTCAAGTCATGATATCGGTAAAGAAAAATCAAAATCCGCGCAAGAAAAACTGGAACACCTTAATCCGGATATACAAACTTGCTCGGTGACTGTCGCGCTGAACGACATGAATGTTTTGCAGCACCTTATGGGATGTACCATTGTTCTGTCATGTGTAGATAACCGAGAAACGCGTTACCTTATAAACAGCGCTTGCGTACATAATAACATTCCATTGATTGACGGTGGTGTACAGGGCTTTAATGGTTATACATTAATGGTATTACCCGGTATTACACCTTGCTATGAATGTATTTTCCCACAAAAAAAACAGCAAAAAAAAACCGGCGTTGTTAGCGTATTAGGCGCAACTGCCGGTATTCTGGGTTCCATGATGGCTATGGAGGCATTAAAACATATAATAGGTATACCTGTAGACGCGTATTTTCATTACATGGACTTGTTGTCCAATAGAATGACAACCATTAAAGCGAGCAAAGACGCTTCTTGCCCTGTTTGCAGTAAAGTTTAATTTTTGGGAAGCAATCCTTTTTTACCCAATGTTTTTTCAATATCAGGCCGTAGTATAGCGTTCTCTTCTTTGATTCGCTCTATACCAATATCTTTAAGTTGCTTGTCCATCGCTTTCATTTTATTAGCAAATATCAATCCCTCAGCAGCTGACACATAAGCGATATGCAGTCGTTCCGGGCTCATACCCTGACGGGTAAGCTTCTTGTGTAAAGCTTCCATCCGGTCTTTCATCCATACGTTTCCTGAGATATAGTGACAGTCTGTCGGCAAATGACAAGCGCCCACAAAGACAGCACCGGCGCCCAACCGTAACGCTTCAAGTACGAAATCTTTATCTACCCTGCCTGCGCACATGGTTCGAATGACACGTATACGGGATGGGTACTTAAAACGGCTTGTGCCTGCAAGATCCGCTCCGGCATAACAACACCAGTTACATAAGAAACCCATGATTTTTTCTTCAGGATTATCTTTAAGCGCCGCGCGTATTTGGGAAAATATCTGCTCATCTGTAAAGTGCTGTTGTGTGATGGCGTCTGCCGGGCAGTCAGCGACACAAGTGCCGCATCCGTGACACATAGCTGGGTTAATCATCATCGGCTCACCTGGTGGTGCGGAGCATGCGCTGAATGGGCATTCCTTTTGACAAATCGTACAATTAGCCTTTGAATGCAAGCATTTTTCAGGATCTACTATAGCGACAATCGGCTCAATATCCACAACTTTTTTAGAGAGAATCGTAGCGGCCCGTCCCGCGGCACCGCTGCCTTGGGATACGCTGTAAGGTATGTCTTTTAAGCCCTGACAAGCACCGGCAAAGAAAATACCGTCTGTCGGCGCATCAATAGGTTTAAGCTTAGGATGACTCTCGAAAAAGAAACCGGATGTATCTCGAGTAACATGCAGTATGCGCGACAACTCATCAGATCCGGACTTAGGAATACCGGCTGTGCTTAAGACGACCAGTTCAGTTTCAATTTCAATGGTTTCACCCAAATTTGTGTCATCCACACGGATGATTAGGTTGTTGTCCTCAGTTTCAAAGATTTTATCAGGTTTCCCTCGTACAAATGTGACCCCAAGGCTTCGGGCCCTTCTATAGAATTCCTCGTAACCTTTGAAAGGTGTACGTATATCCATATACAATATTATAACTTCAGTATCCGGTTCATGTTCTTTAAGGAGTATGGCATCTTTTATAGCATACATGCAACAAAAACCGGTACAATATTCGTATTTGTTCATATCGCGCGAACCTACGCACTGGATAAATGTAACCGAGCGTGGGTGCCTGCCGTCAGAAGCGCGGATAAATTCACCATTGGTTGGCCCGGCGGCATTGGTAAGCCATTCAGCTTCCATTCCGGTTATAACATTTAAATACTTCCCGTAACCTAATGATGCATTATCAGACGGGTCATAATTATCAAAACCGGTGGCTACTGTTATTGTTCCAACTTCAATTTCAATTTCCTCAGGTTTTTGCTCAAAATCAATTGCTTTGCGGTCGCCGCATATATCTACGCACTTAAAGCAATCAATGCAGTGTTCCCTGTCAATTGTATAAACGAGCGGAACAGCTTGAGGAAATGGTACAGAAATAGCTTTTCTTGTTCCTACTTGTTCTTCCCACTTATTTGGGTATTCAACCGGACAGACGACAGCGCATTCCCCGCAACCCGTACAAGCTTTTTCATCTACATATCGGGGATTCTTACGAATGCGTACTTTAAAGTTACCAATAAAACCATCGACACTAATAATATCTGAATTCGAAAACAGTACAGTGTTCGGATTTTGGTCGAACTCGACCATCTTTGGACCCTCTATTCAGATGGAACAGTCAAATGTCGGGAAAGTCTTATTGAGCGCTGCCATATGGCCGCCGATACTTTCATCCCTCTCCACCATATAAACTTTATAACCCATATTTGCCATATCCAGCGCGGCGTTTATGCCGGCTATTCCACCGCCAATGACCAAAGCCTGATTGGTAACAGGAACTTCAAATCGTGTAAGCGGAGCGAGTAAACGTACTTTTGCCAGTGCCATTTGTAAAATATCTTTAGCCTTATCCGTTGCTTCTTGTTTATTATCCGGATGACACCAAGAACATAACTCACGGATGTTTGCCATCTCAAATAGAAATGGGTTGAGCCCGGCCTCCTCCACACATCGGCGAAAAGTCGGCTCATGCATTTTTGGTGAACAGGCTGCGACGACAACCCGATTAAGATGATGCTCAGCAATAGCTTGCCTAATCTCATTTTGTCCCGGATCAGCACAAGTATAACGGTTTTCTATCACACAGATGACGTCCGGCTGTTCTTTAGAAAACGTCATAAGTTGAGCTATATCGACAGTACCGGCGATATTTTGCCCGCAATAGCAAAGAAACACACCGATTCTCGGTTGTTCATTTTGGATGTCAAGCATGTTATTTCATCTCCTTATTTTTTTAGATTATCTAATGCGGCTTTTGCTTTGGCAGTGTTAGAAGCCGCTACTTCACGATTCAGACCATCTGCGGATGTCAGTTTTTCTAACGCCTTATTCCACGCTCCGGATTCAACCTGGCTATGTCTAATAGCTGTTCGTTCGATTTCAATCGCACCTTCAACAGGACAAACCTCCGCGCAGGCTCCGCAATAGATGCATGTATAATCATTGGGAAAGACTTCTCCTGCATCCTGTTCGATAGCGTTGACAGGGCAAACATCGACGCAACGATGGCAGCCATTAGGGCATTTCCCCGTATCGATTTGAATGCCTCCTTCGATGAACTTCGTAACCTCAATAGCTTCCGACGGACATTCCATCCAGCAAAGCTGGCAGCCCGCGCAAAGTTCTTTATCAATGTCTACAGTTTTAGCTTCCGTGTTCACATTAATAATTCCAAGCGGGCACTTTTCTTCGCACACCTTACAGTCATCCTCACAAGAGGCATTGTTGACTTTAATATCTCGTGTTAACGTAGGAAAGGTCTCATAGACGACTACAGGATACCTTTCATCATCATTAATATTAATTTTTATAGCTGAAAACGGGCATACAGCTGCGCAAATAGCATGAAAATCGCATCTCTTTTCATCTATATCAACTAAAGGTGCTACTGCTTTTCCATCGACATCAGGCTGCGGAATTAATTTAATTGCTCCTAAGGGGCAGGCAAGTTTACATAATTCGCATCCCTTACATAGCTTCCTATCAACAGTTATGACAAAACGCTTTGTGTATAATACTTGGCTAACTTCTAATTTCCCGTCTTTTTCTACTTTAAACCGCTTCACGCCTTACTCACTCCCCCATTACCTTGGATGATTGTTTTCGCCGCAGTTTTACCGGCAAGTATGGCCTCGATAAGACTGGCGGTACCCAGAGCGGCATCACCGCCAGCATAAACTCCCGGAAAACTCGTCTTTTGCGTATAAGAATCTGTTACTACCTTACCACGGAAGGTTTCGATGTATTTATTTAGGAAATCCAGATTCGGTGATTGACCGATGGCAACGACCACAGTATCCGCTTCTGCTGTTATCGTTTTCTTTTCATCAAAAACCGGGTTAAAATTGCCATCCTCGTCGATGACGGACTTGCATTTGATAAACTCAACGCTCATTACATTCTTGTCACCCTGAATCACTTTTGGGCCCCATCCCGGGTTAATGGACACTCCATCGTCCTCCATTTCACGGATTTCCCAGGGATGGGCAGGCATATCGTTTCTATCTTCTAGACAAAACAAATGAACACTTTCAGCTCCGCTGCGAAGCGCCGCGCCTGCCGCGTCCATGGCTACATTGCCTCCACCGATGACGACGACCTTCTTTCCAACTTTTGCGCTCCCGGAAGTGTTGTATTGTTGAAGAAGTTCTATTGCAGGTATCACTCCTTCCAAATCAGCGCCGATTACATGAAGATTACGACTAGCATATGCACCGGAGGCGATAAAGATATAATCCGTGTTTTGAACGACTTCCTCAAATAAATCCTTATCAACGCGTGTTGCGACCTTTAAATCAACGCCTAAAGCTTTAATCCTATCGATTTCATCATCTAAAATATACTTAGGTAAGCGATATTCGGGTATACCGGTGCGTAACATTCCGCCCGGTTGTTCTAATGTTTCGTAAACGGTTACTTGAATACCGGATCTGATAAGTGCCCATGCGAGTGTCAACCCGGCAGGACCGGAACCAATAACAGCCGCTTTCTTCGCATCTGGTGCAAGATTAATTTTATCAGGCATAGGCTGTGCAAGAAAGCGTTTGAAGGAGTCAAGTACAGCGGTGCCTAAAGCGCTCTTCTCGGTAGGTCGCAAGCATATCCAACTGTATGTAACCGGGAATGGCATCGATTCGGATAATGACTCAAGTACAGTATCAAATTTTATTGACTTTAAAATGTCAGGCGCGGCCGCCATTGCGTCCTTTAGTGATTCCATAACCTCATGAATCTTTACACCTTGCGGGCAGCCCTTTGTACAGAGTTCGCAAGCTGAACAAAATAAAAACGCGTTACTATGGGGCATATCTCGAATACCGAGCTTAGCCAACTGCATGATAGTACTTGGTTTGTAGATGCTGATGAACTTAGAAATCGGGCAGACGGATGTACAAGCACCGCATTGATAACAAAAGTTTAATGTTTCGCTATCAGTATTTAGCTTGTTCCTAAATGACAGATCAGCTTTATATGTTATCTGTCTTCCCGTTTCCGGCAAAGCCGGTTGTTGCATGTGCATCCCTACTTTCCTATTTTTTTTCGTATCTTATCACGGACTTCGCTTAAAAAGACAGCCAAGTGTTCTTTACTACCATAAATGAGCGTAAACCCATCGTCTTGTTTTCGGATATTTAGTTGACGCTCGTTGATAGTTTTTTCTATATCTTGTACTGTGAACAAATCCTGTGTCTCAATACGAACCCAATGCGCACTTTTGGGAATGCCTGATACAAATGTGGTTTTCTTTGGAACCGATTCTTGTTCCTCTTGATAAGCATTAATGATTCTTTTTTGCCAACCGTTTGCATACTCGCAACCTAACATTTTTTCGGCTATTGATAAAAGGTTCATTTCTACTATTTCCAAGGCGGATTGCGCTTTAATCGCCGTTTCGATATCGTTTGGATTGAGCATAGTGACATGGGCATAAGATCGGCCCGATTTTAAACTGCTAACAACCTGATCGGGTATGTCTGTATTCTTACTTCGTAAATCGAGAATGAGCTGATCCAATACTTTAGCGGCTGCTAAATAATTCGTCATCACCGCTATTCCTCACCCTTGGAAAAACTATCATCGTTTGTCAGTTCTAAAGCATCTTCGGGACACCATTCGATACAAGCAGGGCCATCTTCCCTGTCTTGGCATAAATCGCAAATACGCGCCTTGCCGGATTCTAAGGTAATAGAGGCATACTCGCAGGCTTTAATGCATTTATCACAACCGGGCTCATTGCACAACTCATCGTTTACAATAATCACTCCGTTGTCGGGAGATTGAGATAAAGCTTTACGAGGGCAAGCAGGTATACAAGGCGCATCATCACACATACGACAGTTTAATGCTGCGTTTGTATGCGGATAAACACGGGTTACATGAATACGTGATCGTGAAGGGTTAAACACCTTACAGTGTTCAATGGAGCAAACATACTCGCATACGCGGCAACCCGTGCATTTGTCTGTGTCCACTCCTACGAATTTAAACTTGCCCATGGTTAACCTCCCTCCACAATAGAAATATAATCTGCTAAACCTAATTCCTGCAGCTTTGACTTTTCGGGCACACCATTCTTATCCCATCCGCGTGCTTCATAATAGGCATCCAGCATGAGATCCAACTCTTCTTGCGAGACAAAGCTGCCTTTAGAAACGCCTTCGGGTATAGGGTCGTTCATAATTCTGTATGGAAGCGTATCATCTTGTCTTGTTAAACCTTCACGGATGTTAAACAATCGCGCAAGATTGCTCATGCGCTCACCCGCTTTTTTTAGCTCTTCAGCGCTCATTGGTATGCCGGTAACGAGGCTGTAAACCTTGGCCAACTCATCATAAGGGCCTTGCCAAATACCCCTTGTGAACTTACAAATGATAAAAGAATCTAGGATACAATATAGATCTTCATCATCCATAACGATCTTGCCCCTGTTCGCTTCCGCTTTATACCGGTCAACTTTTCCTGTAAGATCCCAGCCATAACTGCCGTGTCTTTGATGATCGGCTCCGCGACGGGATACTGCATAACCTAGTGCAGCAGTCTTAAGACCTCGTATTTCATAACCGGTCAACTCGAGGCCTTTGATATGGTTGGCGTATTTAACTGCGTCTCCGCCAATCCTTTGCGCTGCGATGCGTACACCTTCGGCAAGTACGTCACCAATGTCCTGCCGTAGTGCAATTTTCTCTATCATCGCATTCATAGCAGAGCCATTTCCAAAGCGAAGATCCAACCCGCCGGTTTGTTCTTTTGTTATTAACCCTTTTTCGTAACACTCCATGGCGAAACTAACAACAACACCAATACTGATGGCATCCATACCCATCGTGTTTGCCAGTTCTATTCCCCTGATGATCGCATTCGGATCATCCACACCGCAATTGGGACCCATTAAACAGAGCGGTTCATATTCGATGCGGGCTACTGCACCTTCAAACTCGCCTTCCTTGGCAATGGCGACATGCTCGCAACGGCATGGGCAGGCTGAACATCCTTGAGTTTTTACGGTAAATTCTGCTTTAAAGCGTTCACCGCTGACTTTTTCAGCATGTTCCCAAGTGGCTCTTTGAAAGTTTTTTGTCGGTAATGCGCCCTGGGCGTTTAGCGTCAGCACATTTTGTGCTGTTCCCAATGTGCGGTATTTTAATGTGGCAGGACCTTTTGCGCGTTCGTACAGCCCTCTGCAATGTTCAACCAAGCCCTCCCTATCTGCGACTTGAACGTCTTTCGTACCACGCAGAGCAACTGCTTTTAGGTTTTTGGAGCCCATCACCGCACCCATACCGGTTCTTCCGGCGGCGCGGAAATGATCGTTTATAAGGCAAGCAAAACGGCAAAGGTTTTCACCTGCCGGTCCTATACCCGATACGCGTATTTTTTGATCACCCAGTTCATCGCGTATCATTTGCTCAGCCTCCCATGTGGTCTTTCCCCACATGTGGCGAGCGCTTTTTATCTGTACTGCACCGTCATCAATGAACAAATAAACCGGTTTTGGCGCTTTACCAGTAATGATAATGATGTCAAACCCGGTGGAACGTAACTCGGCACCCCACTGCCCTGTAGAATAAGCCTCTCCTAACAATCCAGTGGCAGGCGATTTGGCGAATACACCAAATTTCGACGCGGTACAAGGTACCATGGTTCCCGTAGTCGACCCGGATACGTAGATAAGAGGATTTTGCGGATCAAAGGCATCTATTCCCGTCGGAAGATGATCAATAAGTGTTTTAATACCAAAACCTGTACCACCGATGTAGTCCTTAGCGAAGGTTTCATCAAAACTCGCTGTCTTTCGTCGACCTGTCCTTAAGTCAATGTAAAGAATTTGTCCGGTATAAGCATTCAAGTTCATTTCACCCGCTTCATTTTATTTCTTAGCCTCCACCCGGGAAAACGGGAAACAGTGATATGATATCGGTTGACTGTAGATATATTCCAGCGATGTTCTCATGCTTGATGACATTGTCATTTATTGTAACCATCAAGTCTTCTCTAATATCCTTCGCGTTAGAATCCTTACCGTTAGCAGCGAAAATTTCATCTCGAAAATTATCTCCATGGATATCAGAGAGCTTTTGTAATAGACCATACGCCGATGTATTGGGAGGTAATGTCATAACTTCGTCGCGCTTACCCGTAAGAACACTAATGGCTCCGAAATACCGGATATGTACATTATACAGGGTTTCTTTTTTTATCTTTTCTTTCGCTCCCATTTCTGTTTCCATTTTGTTTTTTCACCACCCTATATACAGCGCTAAACTTAAGTACTTTCTACTAAAGGATTATTGAAGTTGTGACATAAGTATCGTAAATAATAACTCAAGCCGTGCCAAATTATACTATAAAAAACATGATGATGCAAGAATTATTAGATACAGCATGTGTTATAGCATGTGTAAATACTCATGACTTACACAGGAGTTTTAGGTATGAACGGCACTTTCACCCGCCCATTTTATTTAACATGACCAACTCATCTGTTCCGAATTTATCCCTCACGAATTTTCATCACACTCCAGCATCCTTCGTATCCAATAGCGCAGAATAACCATCCTGACTTGTATAAAATGACAATTTGAAATCACATGGCATTGTATTTGAAAAAAATAATTGTTATGATTCCTTATAACACACATAACTAAGAACTAAAATGTCGGAATATGATTAGGCGTCATGGTACAAGGAGAAAAAATGGAAAACTATGTTGTTATCGCAAGATTTGATAATGAAACAAATGAAAAGATGAGTACATTGCATAAGCATCTATGTGTGGAAGGATGCGTAGAAACGATTTCAGAGTGGCCGCCGCACATCACGCTGGCGGCATATGAAAGCATTTCTATCTCTGCGCTTTTACAATGGACAGAGAGGTTTACACAGAAACGCTCACCGTTTGAAGTGATGTTTGCATCTGTCGGTATTCTGCCGCCAGGCGGCGAGCATACAAACACCGTCGTGCTTTACGCCTCCCCTTCACAATCAGCAGATTTGATCAGTTTCTATTATGCCTTTCATGAGGAATTGGATGAATATTGTGGTGATCTTGGGTGGTGGTATTCAAAGAAATGCGGCTATCCTGTCATCCATTCAACAATCGGCTTTGTTAGTGTATTAAGTATTCAAAAAACAATGGAATTAATATTCGCACATCATATCTTCTGCATGGCTGAAATCAACGCCTTGGAGGTATACACATACCCGATGAAATTGATAAAACGCTTTGATCTGAATAAGGGAAATTAAATGACTGTAAATGAATTGTTAAAATCATTTATAAAGTTTGAACCAATCAACAAGGGTTGGTCAGAAGATAAAAAATACTGCGTAACTAAAAAGGATGGAACACAATATCTGCTGCGCATTTCTCCGCTTTCTCAATATGAAAAACGGAAGTCCTTATTTTTAGTACTGGAATGTCTGGCCAATCTTGATATTCCTATCTCTGTTCCCGTGGAGTTTGGCACTTGCGATGATGGCATATACACACTGCAAAGCTGGTTAGACGGTGAGGATTTGGAAACGGTGCTATCTTTGTTATCTGAAACAGAGCAGTATGTTATGGGATTGAAAGCCGGTGAAATCATGCGTAAGATTCACAGTATTCCCGCACCGGAAGAGCAGGAAGAATGGGAATCCCGTTTCAATCGCAAGACGGAAATGAAGATTGAGAAATATCACGACTGTGGTTTGCGTTTTACCGGTGATGAACACGTCCTTACTTACATAAAACATAACCGTCACTTACTTGAAAATCGTCCGCAATGCTTTCAGCATGGTGATTATCATGTTGGGAACATGATGATTGTAAATGGTGAACTGAAAATCATTGATTTTGACCGTAATGATTTTGGCGACCCATGGGAAGAGTTCAACCGTATTGTATGGAGCGCGGCGGCAAGCGCTTATTTTGCTACCGGGCAGCTTCGCGGTTATTTCGGCGGTGAGCCGCCGATTGAGTTTTTCAAGCTGCTTGCTTTTTATATCGCCAGTACTACTCTGTCATCTATCTATTGGGCTATTCCATACGGAGCGTCTGAACTGGATACCATGATGAAGCAAGCACAGGATGTTTTGGAATGGTTCGATAACATGCGCAATCCCATACCGAAATGGTATTTAAAAAATTTTTATATTCAGAAAATAGATGGTATACCGTATAAAATCAAAGAACCATATGACTTTTCATTTCTAAGCAAATATGGGAAAGTGTTTAAGGTGTTCGATGATCAAGATTCCGGAAATATCTGTTTCGGTGTTATAAACGGTGATAATAAATACTTCATTAAGTTTGCAGGTTCATCAACTGATCGGTCTTGTTTGGGTAAAAACGAAGCGATTGCAGCTTTAAAGACCGCCGTTTCAGCATATTGGGATTTAAAACATGCGAATCTAATAAACATTATTTTATCAGAAGACATTGGCGGCGGTTATGCCATTGTATTCGATTGGGTTGAAGCCGCATGTATGGGCAGAATGTATCCGCTTTCACACCGAAAATTCTTGCAGTTACCGCTAAAAAAACGAATAAAAGTGTTCGAAGATATTTTATTATTTCATTCACATGTCGCGGCATGTGGTTATGTTGCCATAGATTTTTATGACGGCAGCATTATGTACGACTTTGAAAATAACAAAACCGTTATTTGTGATATAGACTTGTACGCAAAAGTGCCATATAAAAACCCGATGGAACGGTTGTGGGGAAGCAAACGTTTTATGTCGCCGGAAGAATTTTTATATGGCGAGGTTATCGATGAAATAACCAATGTTTATACAATGGGAGCAACAGCATTTGCTTTGTTTTCTGAATCCGACCGTTCGTTTGAAGCATGGCCGTTGAATACCGCTTTATACAATGTAATAAAGAAATCGGTTAGCGACGAACGGGATAATAGACAACAATCGATCGGGCAGTTAATTAATGAATGGAGGCTTGCAAAATGATACGTTTTACCGATATCTGCTTTATTACAAATGATGTCCTGCGGCTTCGTGCATTTTATGAAAATGTTTTCAAAGCTAAAGCCGAAGGGGACGAGATTCACTCCGGATTATCAATGGATGGATTAACATTTGTGTTCGACCATGTTAGCATTGCAGAAGAAAACCCGGTATTCAGATATGTATCCGTGGGCGGGGCAAATAACGTTATTGTCGGTTTTAACGTCGAAGATGTTGATGCAGAGCACCAACGCTTGCTGTCGTTTGGAACGGAAATGCTCAACGAGCCGACAACCCATCCGTGGGGAGCCCGATCATTTCAGTTCAGAGACCCTGACGGGAATATATTGAATTTCCGCAGCCTCCCAAAAGGAGAACAACTATGAACTTAGTTATTAAACTACTCCCGCCGGATTTATTTGTTGACTACCTCGATTTCTACGAGAATCGGGCATTTACGAACGTCTTCCCCTATTGTTAAAATGGAAATAGCAAAATTACTGGATTTGAATAACGATGGCTTGAATATGGCTGTGGACGAAAATTTTATGTACATACGATGCCAGAGGTCAATGTATAAATATAACTTATTGAATATGAACCGAACGGCTCAAAATGAAATTTTTACAAAAGATGGTAAGGCTCGTTATTTATCTGTCTGTGATGAGTATGTTTTCCTCACAGACTTTTGCGATCTCTATATACTTGATAAAGATAGCTTGCAAATAGCAGAGGTTATGCGCTTAGGAGAGGATTTATCATCTGATTTAGGCGTAACAAGATTTAACGACCGAAAAGCATACATCTGTATACGGAACGGTAAAATAGCAATCATGAATATAAATACAAAAGAATATCAAAAGTACGATATAAGTGATTCAAGCTATTGGGATTTTACTGTTAATGAAAGATATTTATACATCGGTACAGTTCAAGGGGAACTCTTAAAAATAGATACAAGCAACATGAAAACTCATAGAATAACCGCGTTGGGAAATAAAAATATTTATAGCGTGGTGATAGATGATAATCTGATTTACACGGTATCTCAAGATAGGACTATCAAGTCGACAAATTCTGAAACCTTTAAAACAATATGTGTTGCAAAAAAGGCTGTTCGGGGTATGGCAAAAATCCTCGGTCTATATAAGGATTCCCTTTTCGTTGCGGATACAAATAAAATATCCGTTTGGGATAAGCAGACTTTACAGTTGATGCGTGAATTTATCTTCCCTACAGGGCATTTCAACAAAGGCGTACTTCTGGCTGAAAACAAATTATTCGGAAGTGATTATCAAAGCGTGTATTGTGCGGAATTGGAGTAAAAACATGGACAAGTTGAAAATGGCGGCTTGCGGCGTTGATTGCAACGAATGTGGTCAATACAAGGTCACAAAAGACCACGACATGAAATCAGCCGAATTGTTAGTTGAATGGTTCAGAATTCGAGGATGGATTGAGCCGAACGAAGGAGCCGAAGCTGTAATTAAAAAAGCTCCATTGTGTAACGGATGTTGGAATACTACGGATGATTGCTTTTGGAAATGTGGCTGTGGTAGCCGTGACTTTCGCGTTTGCTGTAAAGAAAAGCAAATCAATCACTGCGGCGAGTGTGAGAATTTTCCTTGTGAGAATTATATAGAGTGGTCAACTTGGAATGAGGCTCATAAAAAAGCGATGGATTATTTGAAGACATTAAAAAAAGCGAAAGAAATCGTTTGCGGAAGCACCATGCACACCGTTTCCGAATCGGGACTTGGAGCGGATTGGGTGATGTCATTGACAGACGAAGAAAGTTATCCCGCCGCTTCCATGATTACCGCTTCGCGAGCTGACGGGTTCAAATGGATAGCTTTTTGTTCGGGCTTGGGTTGGAACAAGCCTAACCGTGTGGAAAAAGACCCGCGCTCATGCGTATATCTTTTTGACAAAGAGAGCTTTTCGGGGATTTCTTTGACGGGTAAAATTAAAATCATAACCGATTTGGAAGTGAAAAAGCAAATGTGGTACGATGCTTTAGGGGATTTTTGGAACGGCTATGAAGATGACCGTTGGTGCGTTTTGATGTTCAAGCCGGAAAAATACAGTATTTTTATTGATAACCGCACGATACGCGGCGAATTTTAAAAGGAGCATAAAATATGTTAAAAAGGATGCCAACCCATTGCGGTGACGAAACCTGTTCATCTTGTGTTGTAGCGGGAGATTTTATCTATCTCGCCCATCACGCCGGAGGATTTGAAAAGCAAGATATTAAGCACCAAATGACAGCGACATTCGAGAGAATAAAGAAAACACTGAAATCAGTCGGAGCATCGTTGGACGATATGGTGCAAATCAATTTGTACTTGAAAAATCTTGACGACTTTAACGGTGCGCGTGAAATTCTTTATTCCTATTTTGCAAAGGGCGGTTTTCCAGCAAGGATGACATCGCAAACAAAGTTTCTTAGTTCAGATTGTTTATGTATGATGGATGGAGTAGCCTATAAACCCATACATAAGGAGAAAAATCAAAATGGCTAATATCACATACATAAAAGCCCGTTCATTTGTCTACCGCAATGCCCGGCCGCTTGATAGCGCTCGCTGGCAGTATCATTTTGAAGGTGGCAGTAAAGATGCCGTGTTGACTGCTCTTGCCTGCTATCAAAATGAGGATGGGGGCTTTGGTCACGCGCTTGAGCCGGATGCTTGGAATCCGAACTCTGCTCCGATTCAAACATGGACGGCGACTGAGATATTGCGGGAGATTAATTTTACGGATAACACTCATCCCATTATTCAAGGGATATTGCACTATTTGGGAAGCGAGCAAGATTTTGAGGGGCATTTTTGGTATTCTACCGTCAGCAGTAATAATGACTATCCTCATGCTCCGTGGTGGCATACCGAAAGCGACAGCACTTGCCACAACGACTATAACCCCACCGCTTGCCTGGCCGGATTCATAATCCGTTTTGCCGAAAAAGGCAGTGAGCTGTATCAGCTTGGATGCCGTATCGCAAGAGAAGCCTTTGACACTTATATGGGCGGTGGTTTACTTGGAGATATGCACACGGCGGGTTGTTTCATCCGTTTGATGCAATACTGCGAAGAAGCAGGAGCGGACGACCTTTTCGATGTAGCCGCATTAAAAACAAAACTGCTTGAGCAAGTCAAGCACAGCATCACAAAAAACACCGCCGAATGGGAAACCGGCTATATCTGCAAGCCGTCACAATTTTTCAATTCCCGCGACAGCATTTTTTATGCCGACAACAAGGAGATGGCCGAGTACGAGTGTGAGTACATCATCAAAACGCAGCTTGATGACGGCTCGTGGGATATTCCGTGGGGTTGGGCTGATTATCCCGCAGAATGGGCTGTGGCTAAGATTTGGTGGAAAGGCAACGGCGCGATTGGAAATCTGTTGTATCTGAAAGGTATGGAGAAACTGGAGGGAAACAAATGAACAGAATACAAGATAAGTCTTTTGACACCATATCAAAACGTTCGCTTCATGGATTACGTTTTGTTTATTCTGATTTTGTCCCGACCGAATTAAATAGTGTTAGTGAACAGAATCAAAAAAGGCTCCATGAAACGATGGAGCTTCTGGTTGAAAAGCTATATGAAAATCCGGCACTTCTAAATCTTCCCGAAAACAAGGATGAAGCCTATCAAACATGGGAAGTCAACAACATGAAGCCTGAATTGGATATAGTGTATCAGACTATTTTCAAGAGCCTGTTCATGTTTTATAAGTTTCTGTATATGTCTGCACTCCACGGTAAAATAGATTCGGGATGCCTGTCAGTCGGTAACGCGGAATTGAAAGCGAATAAAGCGGCGTTCAAGCCGTTATATAAAACGCTCCTTAATGAAATCGGAATTGAAATATCAAGCGATAAATCAGGCGTTTCAATATGTACCAATGAAGGTGTGTTGCAAAGCTTAAAACTGCTTGCAGAAAAAGTGCCTGTGAATATAAATAAATGGACACCGTTTGTGCTTTCAAATTTCGCTTGCTGCTCATTCATGGACGATTTCAGTTATTTGATACAAAGAACCGACAGCGATAATAATTTAGACGGGTTGCTTTTTACTTTGCAGAATGAAGCAATAGACAAAGGCTACAAGCAGTCTATAAAATGTGATATGACCGCAACCTATATAGGCTTCACTATTTCATTTAAAAACGGAATTGGCGGTTTTCAAATTGGCTATAATCCGCGAAAATACAAACCGTTCCAATTCGGCACAGCTAACGGTATCGGCGAAAAAGCTATGCTTGAGGATTTTGATAATCTTGACGAAGATTTGAAAGAGCATTTTATAAATATTTGCCGACCTTGTAGCAGTTGCCGTAATTGTGTGAAAGGCGGCAAAAATGAAATGTTTACAACAAGAGTAAGCTATAACGGAAAAGAATATGCGCTTTGCCCGTGTTTCCCTAACCACAGTTGGGACACGATGGATAGAAGGCTTATAGACTTGCTTTTCAAGTACCATGATGCACAGAATATTTACGGGGTTGATTGGAAAAAATAAAAAACGATGTGTGCATATAAAGCATTTATTACGAAACACTTTAGAAAGAGAGGTAGAATTCAGTGCCCTGTAGAAGAAAAATGGGCGCAGCTATGCGTGAAATAGGAGTGCCGGATGAAATCATCGCAAGATTCGATTGCTCTCCTAACCCGATAGGAAACCGTCCTGAGCCGGTAATAGAATTTATTAATTTGATGGACAAGCTGCTCACCAAAGAGCAATGCCTTGCCATCATGGAAATGCAGGGTTGTTGTAAAGGCGGTAAGCGTGATAAGGATTGCAAGGCTTTCGCCAAAGAGCACGCCAAAAAACCGCTTGCTGAAAAGCTCGCTCTCGTTTCGGGGGTGGAATATATGATGTCCCCGCGATTGAACGAGGATGGAACAATCACGATAGCATGGGCCGGTCATCAGAACGGCGTTCATACGGGAAATACAACTTGTTCATGCGGAACTGTTAAGAAGCTCAAGCAACCATTTTCTGTTTCGGCTACATACTGCGGATGTTGTGCGGGGCATTTTCTATATCACTATCAAAATGCTATCGGCGTGAAATTGCGTTTGAAAGAAATCGTTTCATCGCCGCTGAACACGAACGGCAATAAACCCTGCTCGTTCACCTACGAAATTGTAAAACCATATACAACATCTGTCGATATACACCACGAAACAAGATGAGAAAGTACCTGTCAATTTTTATCGTGAAACTTCAAATACTTTCTATATGTACTAGAACGAACTGCCAGTACAACTTAAAGAATCAATGGTGGCAAACAAATGACCCACGAACAAATTATTGATTACTGTCTGAAAAAGAAAGGCTCGTATTTGGATTATCCTTTCGACCCTATTGTTCCTGTGGTCAGAGTAAAATCACCTACGCAGGATAAAGGACGGATATTCGCTCAGATATTTCATTTGCGCGGAGAGCGTAGAGTAACGCTTAATTGCACACCCGAATCCGCTGAATTTTACCGTATGCTTTATCCCGGTTCGGTCGTGCGGGGTTGGCACTGTCCTCCTATTCAACAGCTGTATTTTAATACAATCAACTTGGACGGTTCTGTGCCGGACGATGAAATCCTGTGGATGATAGACCACGCCTATGAAGTAGTGGTCAAGAAATATCCGAAATACATACAAAACGAAATTCACATGACTGAAGCGTAGTAGGAATAGTGTACAGCATCATATAATAAGATTGCAGTATGAATGCATCTTACTTCATGTCAGCGAAAATTTCTGCTATAGCGATAACGCAGTTTTATGTATCTATATCACCGCATCTCTTAGAGAGTTGGCAGTACCCATTAACGAGATATACGTAAAGTTATTAACGTTAAAATTTATGACTGCTTATATGCAATTATCCGGAAGCATTTAGTTGGCATCAAATGAAGAGTATGCATCTGATCATGACTATCGGTTATGCTTAGAAGAACTTATTTGAAATGATAAGCACAGGTTTTCAATTATTATACTTGAAGCTGTAATAGCAAAACACTCAAATCGCTTGGTTGAATACTTTTCTGATAGTCCGTTTCTACCCATCCTCAATCCATTCGTTATAGAGAATATTAATTTTTTCTTCAACTCGACTTTTTTCTTCATACAGTAAACTTAGCTTCACATAATCTGCTTGATTTAAATCCAAGTTGATTGATGTTTCTATTCTCTGTAATTCAACTTCAGCCTCATGGATCATATTTTCTAATGGAACAGATTTTTTATTATAAATTTGCGTTTTTACTTTGCTTGTTGCTTTTTTACGCGTGTTATCTTGTACTTGAAGCGGAGTTTGATGATTCATTGCTAGGTACTTGTCAAATCCACAGTCATACCGGGTAACGACTCCGTTTTCCATACTTAACACTTGTTCGGCAAACTTATTTATAAAATATCTGTCATGAGACACAAAAAGTATCGTCCCATCAAAGTCTGCAAGCGCGTTTTCGATCCACTCTCGTGATGCGATATCGAGATGATTCGTAGGTTCATCGAGTAACAGGAAGTTGATTTTTAACTGCATCATTATACAAAGCTTTAAACGGCTTTTTTCTCCACCTGAAAGGATGTTGACTTTTTTAACAACATCAGTTGAAGTAAAATGATAACAAGCTAAAATGCTTCTGGCTTTCTCAGTTGATACACCGGCAGCGTAGCATAATGTATCTAATACGGTTGCGTTGATATCGTCAAATGTAATGATTTGGGATAAGTACGCCGGTTTAACACTCAAATTAACTTTTATTTCTCCATTATCAGGCTTTTCTTCCCCCATTATCATTTTAAGAAACGTGGTTTTACCACATCCATTTGCTCCTATAAGCGCAATTCGTTCATTACGGTTTATTTTTAGGTTCAAATTACTCAAGATTAATCTTGAGTCATAGCTTTTACGTACCGAATGAAACGATACTACTTCCTTCGCCGTATAACCAACATCTTCGAACTTCGCCGTCAATTTGCACATCGTCACCGGTTGTTCAATTTTCTCCATGTGATTAATCCGAGACAAGATGGCGTGATGCTTTGTAGTGTAACGATTCTGCTCAACAAACCATCTCGCTCGGTCTTCAATTCGTTTGATTTCCTTTTGTTGAAGCTGATACCGTTCTGATTGTGAAATATGCCTGCGTAACTTTTCTTCCTTATAGCACGAATAATTTCCGCTGTAAAAATTCGCGCTCCCACATTCAATTTCGATAATTCGTTTTACTACCCTATCAAGAAACATCCGGTCATGTGAAACAACGACAACCGTGCCCGGATAGTTTAATAAAAACTTTTCTAACCATTCAAGCGATACGATATCAAGATGATTTGTCGGTTCATCGAGCAACAGTATATCACTGTCCCGTAAAAGGATACGCGCTAAATTGACCCGTGTCTTTTCCCCGCCGCTCAATCTGCTGAACGGACTGTTAAGGATTCTGCTATCAATATTCATTCCATTACATACTTTACTAAGCTTTACTTCAATCTCATATCCTCCCAGTCGTTCATATTCCACTAAGAGTTGACCATAGCGGATAAGGATCGAAGGACTGGAATTACCCTCAATCTTTTTCATTTCGGTGAAAATTTCTGTTATCTCTTTAAAAGAAGATCGTAAAACATCTTCAGCAGTATCAGATTCATCGACTATGGGAATCTGTGCCAGCATCTCTATAACTTTACCTGAAGCTTTAGATACTGTCCCGCTTTCATATGTTTCTATTCCTGCAATAATCTTGAACAGCGTTGTTTTACCGGATCCGTTTCTACCAAGCAGACCGATTTTCTCACCGTTGTATATTTCTAATGTAATCCCTTTCAATACATGGTTTGACCCATAATACTTATTTACTTCATTTGTCGATATATCAACCATAATGAAACTCCTTAGCTATCAGAAGGATTGGATCATATCAAAATAAAAACCTTAAACGCAGTCATCTCAGGCGTTTAAGGTTTTCCTGAAAATGGTGCCGGTGGTCGGGGTCGAACCGACACGGTGTCGCCACCACTGGATTTTGAGTCCAGCACGTCTGCCAATTCCATCACACCGGCATGAACACCTTTGCTTCAGCGAGGAAACAAACTCCCCATAACCTATTATAACATGCATGGTTTTATATAGGCAAGGCTAAGACGACTGGTTTATTATTTGATTTGTTTGATTCATAGTTCACGCTCGATCAGTTATTATATAACGGAGTACTCATAGTTTGACGATTATCAGCTTCGTGTCTTATAATAAGATGAATGGTATTCAAATATAATAGGATTACTTATTTCGTTAATGGAGGGTAACAAAAAATGAAGAAAGCATGGATTTTCGAGGGTGGATGGGATGGTCATGAGCCGAAGTTAACATCATTACGATTTGCTGCTTTACTTAAAAAAAACAATTATGAAACAGAGATTTTCGATACACTGGATCCATTATGCGATTTAACCGCGATAAATCAACTCGACTTAATCGTCGCATGCTGGACGATGGGCGAAATCAAGCGTGAGTACACAGAAAATTTAGCAAAAGCTATCGGAGCGGGTGTCGGTTTGGCCGGTTGTCACGGTGGAATGTGTGACAGTTTCCGTCTGGATACGGAATGGCAGTTTATCACCGGTGGTCAATGGGTAAGCCATCCCGGTGGAGATGGTATTGAATATCTGGTCCATATCTGTCATGGATCAAGCCCTATTACAGAAGGGCTTGACGATTTCTCTGTCTGTAGTGAGCATTATTACCTTCATATCGATCCGGCTGTTGAAGTGTTAGCTACAACACGTTTCCCCATTGTGCCTTATTATCATATTAGCAATAAACCTGTCGACATGCCTGTAGCATGGACAAAATACTGGGGTAATGGACGAGTTTTTTATACTTCACTGGGGCATCATGATGATGTGTTTGAAAAATCGCCGAATGCTCAGATAATCATGGAACGCGGGATGATATGGGCAGGTAACGGTAAGCAATATGCGATTGATCATCAACTGACAACAGATCGTTTTGATAATAAAGCGAAAATGTATTAAACCTTATCCTCCGGTATCTTTGCATCTTTGCATGCTTTATTCTAAGGCGCCAGACCTTGATTTCATATTATCATTTATGTATAATGCTCGCTGAGCAGGTTGAGCTTCCTGCGAGCACCATTAGCTCAGTTGGTAGAGCACCTGACTCTTAATCAGGGTGTCCAGGGTTCGAGTCCCTGATGGTGTACCATAGCCGCTTATCTTTTAGCAAGTTAAGCGGTTTAATTATAAGTTAATGTAATGTAATCATGAAGAAAGGAGCATATTGGAATGATGGATACTAAAAGCCTGCATATCTTATGGACAAATGATAATAAGCATACATCCCAACTTATGGTGATTTCATATGCCACCACATGTATGGTAAATCACTTATGGGAAAGAATTACTGTCATTATATGGGGCGCACCGGTTTATTTAGTGGCAGAGGATCAATTCATACAAGAACAAATAAAGGTTGCTCAAAATATTGGAGTGAAGTTTTCAGCTTGTATCAGCTGTGCCCGACAATTTGGTGTTGTTGAGAAACTAGAATCTCATGGAATAGAGGTTGTGCCGTGGGTAGTCCCCTTTACCAATCTTCTTAAGAATGGTGATCCGCTGTTATATGTATAACCGGCATTAACCTGTAATCTGAGTTTGTTTACACAATGCTTAGTATGATGAACGTAGATATCGCATATCCATTATTAAAATGTAACCTTTATGAATCATTTATACTCATGAATATCTTCACACATAAGAAGAAACCGTAGAAAATCCTCCTGACATATCGGCTGCGTTCCTTCCGTTGTAACACTCGCAGCGCTTGCAGCGATACCGCATGCCATCATATTTTGTATACTGCATTTTTTACTCATCCCATAAATGAGCCCAGCCGTCATCGCATCACCGGCTCCAACAGTAGAACGAACCGGCACTTTCAAGGCAGGCGCGCTATACGCTTGTTTTCCGTTTGTAATAAATGCGCCGTATGCTCCCATAGTGACAACGACATTCTTGGCACCTTTATCGATGAGTTTCTGTGCCGCCTTTTGGACATCGTGTATACTTTTTACGGATATAGACAAGGTTTTTTGTAATTCGAAAGTGTTCAATTTCACAAGGTGCGGCTTAGCTTTCAATGCGGCTAAAAGCGGTTCATGATACGAATCGATGATACAAGGAAGATTTGGAAGCTGATACAGCAATTTTTGGTATATATCCGAATCACACCCCGGCGGAAGGCTCCCTGTTAGAATGATAGATTGACTTTCTTGGCAGTTATCCCAAAGCAAATTTGAGAAAATCTCCATGTCCTTCGATTGTATTTTGTTGCCGGGCTCGTTAAATTCAGTCACCACACCGGTATCCTTTGAGATAACCTTTAAGTTTGTACGTGTTGCGCCATTTGTTACATGGTTAAAAGCTATAATATCTTCTGCGTTAAGCATTGCTTCAAACTCGGATTTACTATCTTTTGGAATAATACTAAAGCACGTAACAGGAAGCCCTAGCCGCCTAACAGACAAAGCGACATTGATTCCTTTTCCACTCAAATCTACACGTATTTCGGATAATCTATTCAGTTCACCGGCGACAAGTGATTCCACATAAGCTGTTTTATCGTAACAAGGGTTTAAACAAACTACATTGATCATAAAATAAGTTCCTTTTCACAAGATAAAAGCCGACGGCTCTGTTTTCCGCCGGCTTTTATTACAATATGCTTTATTACTCTTCCTCTTCTTCTTCCTTCTTGCTGTTCTCAATAATTTTCTGGGCATTCAGTGCCGGTACCTCTTCATAACGTTCAAATGTCATTTTAAACGATCCTCGTGATTGAGTCATTGAACGTAAATCAGTGGCGTATTTAAACATTTCTGCCATAGGCGCTTCCGCTATAACCAGTTGCATGCCATCAGCCTGATTCATTCCCATAATTCTGCCGCGTCGCTTGTTCATGTCGCCCATAATATCTCCCATGTACTCATCCGGAATCATGACCTCAACATGCATGATGGGTTCGAGCAAAACGGGAGATGCTTCCATACAACCTTTTTTATAGGCAATACGAGCCGCTGTTTTAAAAGCCATTTCGGAAGAATCCACAGAATGGTAAGATCCATCGTATAACTTCGCACGAACATTTACCATTGGATATCCGGCAAGGACGCCTCGTGTTATGTTCTCACGTAAACCCTTTTCTACAGAGGGGATAAAGTTCCTGGGCACTACGCCGCCAACGACTGCATCAACAAACTCAAACTCCGCAGTACCATCTGTGATGGGAGAAAACTCAATCCATACATCCCCGAATTGTCCATGTCCGCCTGTTTGCTTTTTATGCTTACCTTGCGCGGAGACTGTTTTACGAATAGTTTCGCGATATGGAATCTTTGGATCTTGCAACAGGGCATTAGCACTAAATTTCACTGACAGTTTATTACGAATCACATCAAGATGGAGCTCGCCCTGGCCGGATAAAAGTGTTTCTGTGGTCTCCGGGTTTTTTTCTACGCGAATTGAAGGATCTTCTTCTTGCAAACGCGCTAATCCGCTAAAAACTTTATCCTCATCGCCTTGTTTTGCCGCGTATACCGCTTTTGATATACATGGATCGGGGAAGAGCAATTCGTCATAACGGATAGGTTTTGATTGTTCGCACAATGTATCACCCGTAGATGTAAATTGTAATTTAGAAAAAGCGCCCATATCACCCGCATTAAGCAAAGTTTTACCTATTTGCTTTTTACCGCGCATGATATAAAGACCAGCAGATTTTTCTGTTTTTTCTTTGGTAGCATTATAAATATTCACATCCGCGCTATAAACACCTGAGAGAACTTTAAAAAGAGATAATTTGCCGACAAAAGGATCGGCTATTGTTTTATATACAAACGCCGAGAAGGGTTGCTCCATTATACATATCCGTTCATCCGGCTCATTCGATTTTGGATTCATGCCTTTATAAACATGCCCTTCCGGAGAAGGAAGATATGTAGAAATGAGATCCATCATATTGGCAATACCGACACCCGTCAAAGCGGAACAAGCACATACCGGTACGATACTTCCATCTTTCATACCGGCTCTAAAACCGACGACGATTTCATCATGCGTAAGCTCTCCCTCTTCAAGGTACTTAAGCATTAGAGTATCGTCCGCAGCCGCGGCGGCTTCCATTAGTGTTTCTAGTGCATTATTAATTTGTTGACTCATGGCATCGGGTACGGGTACTTCCTTTAATGCTTTGCCGGTATTTTCGTATGCTTTACCTTCCAGTATATTAACGACACCTTTAAAATTTAAACCCTCGCCTATTGGTAGTAACACAGGCACGATACTGGAGCCATATGTATCAATGAGTTGAGAAAGTACCTTACCGTAATTGGCGTGCTCGCGATCCATTTGATTTATGATAAACATTTTACCTATCTTGGCGTCTTTAGAAAACTTCCATGCTTTTTCCGTCCCCACAGCCATTCCGTTGACAGACCCAACCAGTATCATTGCGGTTTCCACGACACGCAACGGGCCTGTAGTTTCACCGATAAAATCAAAATAACCAGGTATATCTACGATATTAAAAGAGTTCCCTTTCCATTCCAACGGCGCTACAGCCGCACTGATTGATATGCCACGCTTGATTTCTTCCTGCTCAAAATCTGTAACAGTGGAGCCATCTTCCACACGTCCGAGACGATCGATAAACCCGGCAGCGAAGAGCATCGCTTCTGTTAATGTTGTTTTCCCTTCGCTGCCGTGACCCATGAGCGCAATGTTCCGAATGTCCTTTGTAATCGCTTCTGCCATGTGGTTTCCTCCTATTGATTCTATTATTCGCTCTTCGTTAAAGAACCGTGGTGCTTCATATATACTACCAGAAACACATGAAAAAGAAAAGCTGCCATATATGTGGTTTTGTGATAAAATCTTATATAGTTTAGTTACGGTTTCCTTTTTAACTATTAAATAATAAACGCATATTTCTACTCAGAATGCAGCAACCGTTTCATGAAAGGAACCGTATCCTGCTTGTTCCCGGACGATAGCAGCAATACTTTCCCCGGTTGATTGGAATCAGTCAGTTGTCCAACATCACCCAACCTTTTTTTTAGTTGCTTGACCGTTCCTTCATTACCGTCAATAACATATGTCCCCTCAGGCATCATTTCTATTATGGGAGGGCGTAAAAATATGTAATGTGTACACCCTAATACAAGCGCATCAACAGGATCATTCAAGTAAGGGGTTAACAAACATGATAAATATTGCTTTACTTTGGTACCCGCTATTTCACCTCGTTCAACGAACTCCATTAAACCCGGGCAGGGCACGGCAACGGCTTCCTGTCCGTAAAGACACATCAATGAATGAAATTTAGGAAGCGAGAGTGTTAAGGGGCTAGCTAAAACAAGAATCTTACCCCTTCGGCGCAACAAAGAAGCCGGTTTTAAGGCGGGTTCCATACCAATAATCGGTATAGTATGTATACTGCGCGCTTCTAACGCTGCTGCTGCTGTTGCAGTATTACAGGCAATGACAATTGCTTTTACACAGTGTGCCAGTAGGAGTTCAATCGCGTTTAAAGCATGCTTTCGTATTTGATGCTCAGTTTTTGTGCCGTAGGGCGCGTTTTTATCATCGGCAAAGTACACAAAATCCTCATTAGGCATGCACTTAATAGCATCACGAAGAACACTGATACCACCTACACCGCTGTCAAATAAACCAATCGGCTGTTTCATGCTGCTATTTGTGCTATGAAGAAAATTCTTAACATATTAATCTTTCAAATAGACTTCGATAAGTGATTCTCCTTATTAATAATGACATAGGGATAATTATTCTCGAAGTATATATGAATGAAAGCAAAATGTCTATTGCCCCTCGCCTTTTTCAGTCATTTATGATATGGTACTTACTAAAAGGAGGATGTATACATGACAATAAAGGTGAAACCTAAAACTATTCTGCTTATCTTCATTATCTTTCTTGTGATTATCATCATCGGAAGCGGATTATATCGTGTCAGCCAAGGTGAAGAAGCTCTGGTTGTCACATTTGGCCGAGTTACAGAAAAAAACGGGCCGGGTTTATATTGGAAAATACCTTTTGTACAAACTGTTTTAAAAGAGAGTGTAACCACTATCCATACCAAAGAGTATGGTTTCAGAACGACTCAGCAAGGCAGTTTTGGTACAGCCGCTAAATATATTGACGTCACTAACGAGGGCGTCATGCTAACCAATGATAACAGCATCGTGTCATTGGAAGCAATTTATCAATACACCATCAAGGATGTCAAGCAGTATTTATTCGATGTGGATGACCCTGAGGGAACATTACAAATGGCGTTTGAAGCTGTTATTCGCCGTAATATTCAGTCCCGCCCGCTAGATGACGCGCTTCTTAATAAAGACGAAATCGAACGCCAAGTTTTACCGGATTTTCAACGACTCATCGACGGTTATCAAATGGGCGTAAAAATAAACGATGTTCGCATTCAGAATATTACGGTTCCATCTGAGGTTTCAGCTGCGTATGAGGATGTGAATAATGCAAAAAACGAAAAATCCAAACGTTTGGATGAGGCTGAAAAATACAAGAATGAAATATTACCAACTGCGCGTTCCAGTGCTTATCAGCTTTTGCAAGAAGCGGAAGCATATAAAGCGGAAACGGTTGCGAAGGCCTTAAGTGAGGTGGCCGTCTTTACTTTTGTTTATGAAAAATACGCAGTATCACCCGATATAACACGTAAGCGACTGATGATAGAAACATTAGAAACTGTTCTTTCAAACAGCGGTTCCGTATACATTGTTGATAATGATAGCTCTGTTACGATGCTTCTGGATTTAACCGGTAAGCCGGCTGATACCCTTTCAGCTGCAGCACTGGGAGGTGGTGAATAATGAACACAAAGTACACTCCTAATCCGCCGAACTACTCATCTGATAAATTGATGGATTTCTTTAGGAAACACTTTAAAACGCTGCTCTTTTTAGTTATTTTCTTAATTGCTCTTATTGTACTTTTGAATGAAGCTTTCTTTATTGTAGGGGAAGCGGATCAAGCGGTAGTAAGCCGTTTCGGTGTTATTAAGCGTATTATTCTTAACGACCATAATGATTTTCATGACCGATACAGAGAAGACTTAATAAATGAAATAACCATATCCGGAAACGTTAAAATATCAACCGGAAGCGGCTTGATGATAAAAATCCCCTTCATTGACAAGGCGGATTTATATCCATCCCGCCTTTTTACCTATACCTCTGACAGTGAGATCGTTAACACGCTGGAAAAAAAGCAGTATTACATCACAACCGCAGCCCAATGGGCTATAACGGATCCTGCTCTATTTGCAATTAAACTCGGTACCATGACCAGCGCTGAAAATCAACTGGATAATATCATTCACCCCGTCATTGTACAAGCCATTAACCGTATGCTGGCGGACGATTTTATCGGTAACAAAGACGCGCTCAACAGAGTGCTTACTCAAGGATTAAAAACGATCAATCATGATATGTGTTTACGCGGGATTGAGGTTAAAGATATTCAAATCCACAGAACTATTCTGCCACAAGCCAATCTGGACAGCACATATGCCCGTATGGAAGCAGATCGAACAAAGGTTGCACAGCAATTGCGTAGTGAAGGGCAGGAAGAGTATTTAAAGGCGGTCGCTGAAGCAGACTTAGAAGCTCGACGAATAGAAGCGGAAGCAGTATCTAAAGCCGGAGCTATTCGCGGTGAAGGTGACGCGAATGCCTTGGAAATCTATGCTAACGCTTATTCGGTTGATACTACATTTTATAGTTATTGGCGCTCTTTACAGGCGCTTGCATATTCGGTTTCTGATAATACACATATGGTATTAGATAAAAAGCATCCCCTAATTAAAGACTTATTAGGTGCTATATACGAATACTCGGAATAAATCTACACATGCATAGCTAAAAATCAATAAGATTATCTTTGGGTTCTATTTTTACTAGATACAATGGTTATGGTTAGAGTTTTAGAAAGAGATGACTGAATATATGACGAGTGTTATTGAAAGAATCGAGACCTATAAACTGGTGCCGGTAATAAAATTGAATCATGCAAAAGATGCCTCGCCCCTAGCGTGCGCATTGGAGGAGGGTGGTTTGCCGGTGGCAGAAATTACTTTCCGTACGAATGCCGCTGAGCAAGCAATCAAGAATATAAAAAGGGACTACCCCGATGTGCTGTTAGGCGCGGGTACCGTCACGACAGTGGACCAAGTGCAAAGGGCGTTGGAAGCCGGTGCAAGATTTATTGTATCTCCCGGTGTAAGCGATAGTGTAATAACATTCTGCTTAAAGGAAGGTGTCGACGTTTTTGCTGGTGTTTGTACTCCAACTGAGATGATAAGCGCCATGGATTATGGCCTAACCCGAGTTAAGTTTTTTCCAGCCGCACAATTCGGTGGGTTGAGAACAATCAAAGCACTCTCCGCTCCATTCCCCGGCATTAAATTCATGCCTACAGGAGGTGTAACCGAACAAAATGTGTTAGAGTATTTATCATTTCAAAATGTTTTTGCTTGCGGCGGAAGTTGGATGGTTCCTGAGAAGTACATTGACTCGGGTAGCTTTACAGATATCAAATTACTTGTGGCACGCGCCGTCGAACTGGTAAGTCAAAAATAAGAGACTATAACGTATCAATATGTTGATACAGTCATAGTCAACATGCATACGCAGCATGATGCTTTGCCTTTTCGTTTCTCATTATATTCTCATGAAAAACACATCTTACTCTCAAGTACTAAATGGTTTCTCCTGTTACTATACTTGCGTACGAGAAAACAAAAAACGGGAGGAAAATAAAATGGAACATTACACAATTGAAGATGTGGAACTCATTCGAAAAAAAAGCGGTATCAGTTATGAGGAAGCTGTTAACTTACTTGAATATCACAATGGGAACATGACAAAGGCATTTGTAGACTTAGAAAAAAATGGGAAGATTGATAATAACCGAGAAAAGACTTTTAAATCTAACCACTTGAATGATTTTAACAAAAAAAAGACGATGAACTTCCTTCAGAAAATGTATGGTATGCGTTTGATTGTAAAGAAAGATGAACATTTTATCGTTAACTTATCGCTGTTGTTTACCATACCTTTTTTTCTGGTTTTTAACAAAGCGATTTTGCCTTGTCTGGTGTTGGTGTTCATATTAGGTTACCGTATAAAAGTTGATAAAAACTATAATGGTTTTGGAAATTACAAGCTCGAAAAAATGGTAAAAAACGCGGCGCAAAACGCTAAAGAAACCTTCAATGATTTTGCGGTTAATATTACAGTCAGCCATGAAAAAGCGCATGAAAAGGAAACAAAGGAAAAAAGTTATTATCAACCGACTGAAGATGATAACGCACCTGTTAACTACTCTTCACCGGCACCTCAAGCGCATTCTACACCGGTCGTCGTGCATTGTGATAAAGATGGTGTTTTAGAAGTTAACACGGATAGTGACGGATATACAAACGTAACTATCGGATAGTGTATGGTTAATATACCCTTCCCCCGCATTCCTTTTGCTCGGGAAGGGCATACACATTAAAGGGAGGTGCTCCCCCATGCATCGAATATTAATTATTGAGGATGAAAAGAAAATCGCTCGTTTTCTGGAATTAGAGCTGTCTCATGAAGGATATGAAGTTCAAACCACATATGACGGCCGCAGCGGTTTGGATAAGGCAAAAAGCTGGAAACCCGATTTGCTTATTCTGGATCTCATGCTGCCTGAGCTTAGTGGTATAGAAGTATGCCGTCGTTTACGACAGGAAAGCGATATGCCAATCATCATGTTGACTGCCAAAGACGATGTATCCGATAAGGTGATGGGTTTAGATATGGGTGCGGATGATTATATGACAAAACCGTTTGCTATAGAAGAATTACTTGCACGTATCCGCGTTGGTCTAAAGAAATCCAGAACAGGCATTACATCCGTATCCGGTAAAATCACTATTGGACCGGTCAGTGTAGACCCTTTCAGCTATAGCGTTTCTGTTAATAACAACAGTATTTCGCTTACTAAAAAGGAGTTCGACTTATTAAAATACTTAATGGAGCATTGCAACATAGCTGTCACAAGAGATCAACTGTTGAATGATGTTTGGGGATATGAATATGCAGGTGATACGAATATTGTTGATGTTTATATCAGGTATTTGCGCCAGAAAATAGACGATCGATATAAAATTAAAACTATACACACAATTCGTGCGGTCGGATATATGTATAAATATGAAACAGAAGAATTATAAAAAATCACATCAATCGCATCATATGAAAAGTTCTGAGAAGAATGATGGTACGAAAGCCGGTAACAAAGGTTTCATCAATAAGCTTTTACGCAACATGCGCTTCTCATTGGCTTTTCGAATTGCAAATCATTTTGCGTGGCAATTTTTAAGGTCCACATTTATTTATCTTGTTTTATTTACAGTTATTTATTGGTCTGCGTATCTTCCCTCCGTGCTGCGTATGAATAATCGTGTCATAAACGCTTTACCTGATCAGATTACTTATGATACGCCAATTAAAACCGGTGATTTCAACTTGGATGTTTACTTATCATCGCAAACGCTGCCCCAAGGTAGTGAATTGGTACGCGAGCAAGCAAAGTTGATATTCAGTCAGCATCTATTCGCTTCACCACCCTTAATACGTTATGCTGTCAGTGTATCGGAAGGCACTCTGATCTTTACAATGAACATTGCCGCACAGGCAGATATCTATATTTGTCTTATTATAACACTGGTATTGTTTGATTTGCTACGCGCTGTGAGTTTTATTGGTAAACGTAATAGTTTAGGAAAAACAGTGCTCAAACCTATACAAGAAATAACCGATATGGCTGCCACTTTGTCAGCGAACAACTTAAGTAATCGTATCAACATAGCGGGAACGAAAAATGAGCTTAAGGATTTAGCATTGGTAATTAACAACATGTTGGATCGAATTGAGCGTAGTTATAACAGTCAAAAACAATTCGTCAGCGATGCGTCACACGAATTACGTACCCCCATCGCAGTCATTCAAGGGTATATCAATATGCTCGATCGCTGGGGAAAAGACGATCCGGCTGTATTGGATGAGAGTATTAGCGCTATTACTCAAGAAATGAACAGCATGAAGGATTTGGTGGAAAGCTTGCTATTTCTTGCGCGTCATGACAAAAAAACACTCATGTTGGAAATAGAGGTTTTCGATCCATGTGAAGTGGCTGCAGCCGTCCATCGTGAGGCTAAGTTAATATCATCCGGGTATGTTTTTACTCTTTCTCCACTTGAGCACTGTATGATACAAGCGGATAAAAACATGGTTAAGCAGGTACTTCGCGTTTTATGTGATAATGCCGTTAAATACACACCTGAAGGCGGTCAGATTCGTATTGGTGTTCAGGCTGCCGCCGAAGGATGTTTACTGTCCGTAACAGATACGGGTACCGGTATAAAAGCAGAAGATTTACCTAAGATATTTGATAGGTTTTATCGATCGGATAGCGCTAGAACAGCTCAGTTGTCCGGTCATGGTCTTGGTTTATCTATCGCCAGAATCATCGTTTTAGCACACGGAGGAAAAATGAATGTTCGCAGTAAAAACGGAGCAGGCAGCACATTTATCGTTCAATTACCTTATAACGGAAGGATAAACTAAAGCCAACACTGTATAGATTCGTTTTTGTTATAAGTGAAACAATATAGAATGATCGCGCGGTAAATCGGCTGTGACATAGAACATAGCATATTGGTATGATACCCCAACTATCAATCCTGTTGTATTTCGTATAGGATGCTGAATGAGGCTTTGATCTACTATTTCGCGAACATGCTCGCGAACATGTTCGTTTGTACTTTCCGCTACCGAATCGATAACAAGAAACTGCTTCTCCCCTTTATAAATACGCGCTTTTAATAGAGTAACGATATGCCCCACTCTTAGGTTACATAATGCGGTTCCGCACCCTTGGTACAAATGGTCGAATAATGCGTTATTATCGTTTACCAATCCGTCGCCGCGATATGAAAAACCATATCTTTTAGCAAGACCCGTATCCATCGCGCTCTGTAAAAGGACAGGTCTATCTGTCCCATCATCGCCTCTACCGCCAAAACGCATGGAAAAATCTGCCAACCCTTCCGGATGAGGTGATTCTCCGGTCATCCATTCTACAGCGTGACATAACGAGAAAATCCCGCAACCTGATGAAGACAGCGTTTCGTACCCGGCACCTTTATACAAATACGGATAGGTCCAATCCTTACAGGACTGATTGTAATATGTGATTTTTTTATCGTCATACTTGATGGAGTAGCTTTTCTTATCAAGAATTTCCAATTTTACCTGCCTATCTCGGTTTACCCGCAGAAGCTAACGCTAACAAATTTGGAAGTACTTTTATTTTTTTTATCTTTAAATCTAACAAAAGGTACTCTTTAATATCCTTTATCATATCTTCAACATGTTCGCGAATCTCACTTGTAGCGGATATGTTATGCTCATCATCCTCGAAATTATCCAATAAAGGGCAGGCTAACAACCTTACGGTATTAGGTGAAATGACGGAGGGTAATATTCTCATGCCACACATTTCGCGGCTGAAGAAATTTCTAAGTGCAGTTTCCAGTCGATCTGCTCCATAACGCCATTTTCCATGAAAATATTCTTCACCATCCGGAATATCCATATCGATGATCATACAAGCTTTATGCGGATTCATGGAACTGCGTAAGAGAAGCAGATTGAACACGATTTCCTCACCAGTAAATAAAGATTCTGATAGTAAGTTTCTAAAGAACTCATGGCGGCATATAGTCAACATGTCTGACTCGTAGAAATTATCGTTAGAGAAATCTGCGTGCGTTCTATTAAGAAGGGTTCGCAAAGCAAACAACGTTTTTTCCTGCTCGTTTATAAGCGATGAAGGTTGATAAATGGGAAGGTAAGGATATTTGTCTCTTAAGATGGAATAAAATAATTGTTCTTGATCTTGATCAAAAAAACGATAACCAATTGCGTCTATATGATGTCTTGCCATACAGTCAAGTGCTTCATCAATGGATTTAACAACACGAGGAGCTCGAAATCCCATGTTTTCGAATAGACTTGTTTGATAAAAAACTTCCGCATAGCTTTGAATATCCGAAGCAAGAAGAAGCTTATACATGACATACCTCCAGACAGTTTCCGTAATGAACCGCTTGCATTATAACGTGAAGCGTAAAAAAAGACAAATATTATCAACGATGGTGTTTAAATGAACTAAAATATACTAATTTTAAAGCCCGATTAGCCAATAGATTACATCTCATTTTCCGCTTAAGTAATAAGCGGAAAGAATGCGAAACAGTAGTCTGTTTGGGAAAAAATTATGTAAATAAACTGCCAACCTTTGGTCCGGTTTCGCAATACGTAACCGGAAAGGAATCCTTTTACGTTTGAGTGTACGAACGAGAATGTTCCCGAGTCTATCCGGAGAAAGTCCGGCTGTTTCATCCCTGTGGACAGCAGTAATAACCTTCTCTCTGTCTTTTTCGTAGATAGGCAAGCAATTTGATTTATTTACTCTATGTCGGTAACGTTGACTTCCCCCGCTATGGTCTCCCGGTTCAATTAACATGACTTGGATGCCGAAACGTTTAACTTCCATTTGAAGGCATTCCGAGTATCCTTCTAACGCATGTTTACTAGCTACATAAGCGCTTTGGAATGGAATACCCATCTTGCCGTTTAAAGATGAAAAATTTACAATCCGTCCATTTTTTTGCTCGCGAAAACGAGGTAAAATGCATCGTATTATTTCAGTAGCAGCAATGAAATTTGTTTTCATCACCATTGAATAATCCTCCTGTGTGGTTTCTTCGCAAGCACCCATCACTAATGTCCCCGCACAGTTGACCAATAGATCGACGTAACCATGTTGCGTTATTGCTTTTTCCATGAAATCATGTATGCTCAGTGTATCTGTCACATCCAGATAAAAACAAGATACACCTGGAATATGATTGCTTGCCTCTTGAAAAGAACGCGCGCCGGCGACCACACGATACCCCGCGCGGAAAAGCGCTAAGGCTGTGGCACGTCCCAATCCGCTTGATGCTCCTGTTACAATGGCTGTTTGACTTGTTTTATTCATTATACTCCCCCACTTTACATGATATTTACACTATCTTGTTGGTAAGCCTTTGTCCAGCATGGTGAAGAGAGCCTGAACAACAGATTGCGCATTATGTGCAATCTTTCTAAGGTTAAACTCAAAGTCTTGAGTTGCAGCTTCATCTGCATTATCGGATATAAAACGCATAGCAGCAAAAGGAGTATTATGTATATAACATGTTTGAGCCATTGCACCGCCTTCCATATCGCATGCGATACTATCAAACAACTCATATAACCGCTTCTTATCCGATTTTGTGCAAATAAACCGATCACCCGTAGCTATAACACCACAATGATATTTTATGTGCGGCAGTGATTGGATTATTTTCTTAATATGCCTTATAAGCGTTTCATCACATAACAAATGTGTTTTATTAATACTTGGTATGCAACCGGGCGGCCCGATAATACCTGAAGTGTCAATATCATGCTGTACATAAGCCGTAGCAATAATCATATCACCAATCGACAGTGATTGACTAATGGCGCCTGCCGCGCCTATGTTTAATATACAATTCGGGTGATATGAATGAATTAGTGTATCTGTCGCTATAGCGGCGTTTACTTTGCCCATACCGCATATGCATAAAACAGAATCACAACCATATAAACGTCCCGTAATAAATGTGATACTTCCAAATTTGACGGTTTTCTTTTCCAACATATCCTTAATGAATACTTCGATTTCCGGACTAATGGCAGCAATGAGTCCAATGATGATTATCACATCCTAACTGATATAATAACTGATTCTATTCAATGCCGTATCATTCATTCGCTAACAGTTCGGGCAGTTCATTTAAAGAGGATAACCCCAAATGGCGTAAAAAACCATCTGTCGTTTCGTATAAAATAGGTTTTCCGGGCATGTCCAGGCGGCCGGCGCCGATAATAAGGCCTTTTTTACATAACGATTGAATGGAATAATCGCATTTTACGCCTCTGATAGCTTCTACTTGTGCCTTTGTTACGGGTTGCCTGTAAGCGATGATAGCTAAAGTCTCCATAGCCGATTGGCTAACATTCTGCTTTTGAATCGGTTGCAGCATCTTTACTATGTATGCAGCATAATCAGAACGTGTTGATAGGTGTATATGACTGCCGTATCGCTTTAAGCATAACCCGCTTTTTCGTGTGTCATACTCACGGATTAACTCATCAACAAGCTGCTCAAGTTCCAATGCGGTTATGTCTAATATACCTTGTATATCATTTAATTTTACAGGTTCACCGGATACATATAGAATACTTTCAATTATACCCTTCATTTTATCCTTTTGCATGATTTTTGCCCCTCCTTTGCATCAATATAATCGTATCACAGGTTTTACCTTGTGAAATGCTCATTTTTCCTAAACGCAGCAGTTCCAACAAGGCGATGAAGAGTGCAACCACCTCTTCTTTAATGGGAGTATCGCTTAACATGGCATCAAAGCGCAGTTGCTTTACGCGCTTTAGTTTTTGCAATATATGAACCATACATTGCTTTACTGTATACGCATCCCTTGTAATGCTTTCAGCAATTTCGATATTTGGTGAATCCTTGTCAAAAGAGTCTGTATTACGTAATAAAACATCGTACATCGCCCGAGCAATTGCCTCCGGTGATAAGCCTGTTAATTCATAATCCGGGGGCGGAAGCGGATACTCTTCCGGCAATTTGCAATACGCTAATGCAGCTGCTTCTTCCAGGTATTTCATTTTTGCTGAAGCGTCTTTGTATCGTTTATACTCCTCTAACTGCCGAATCAGAGTACCTTCCATGTCATCATCTTCCGGATTATCTGTTCCAGTATTCGGCAGCAGAGATTTACTTTTTATTTCAATAAGCGTAGCCGCCATGACTAAAAACGCGGTGCCATCCTCCATGTCAATAAAGTCAGCTTGGTGTACAGAATCAATATATTGTTCAGTAATTTCTGAGACAAGTATATCTTTTATATCGATCTTTGCTTTATTTATTAGGTGAAGGAGCAAATCCAAGGGCCCGTCAAATTGCTTTAAACTTAAAATCAAAGGCATGCGGGCTGACCTATAGCGAGCGAATAACCGCACTTAATGCGGTTAACACGCCATTATATATTGTATTGATGAGATATCCGAGCGGCTTATTTAGAACACCTGTGAAGATGGTAACCATGAGTAATGCTTGCATGATTCTGAAAGTTTTACCACCCATAGATAACCGTCCTCTTAAAACGATATCATTTACTACATGAAACCCATCCAGAGGAGGCAATGGAAGCAAGTTAAAAATACCGAGACTAACGTTAATAGTCGCCATTAAGGAAAAAAAGAATTGTACGTAAAAGAGAAAGGTATGATTTGTGTAGCGAAGCAAAGGTGTACCCTGATATCCGGATGCTTGGAAAAGGTAGAGAAATCCGCCGTTTTCCAAGAAGATGCTTCGGTTACTAATATCACTAAAAACAATGCTGTTCAGTAGAACGCAAACTGATAAGGAAAATAGGAATATAATTAAATTCACTGTTATTCCGGCAAGTGATACTGCTATATCGTTTTGAATCGGTTTACGAAAGTACTTAGGGTTAACCGGTACCGGTTTTGCCCATCCGAAACCAAGAAGCAGTATACTTAGAGAGCCGAACGCATCTAAATGCTTTAATGGATTTAACGTAACTCTACCCAATATCTTGGCTGTCGGGTCTCCGCAACGATACGCAACATATCCATGTGCAACTTCATGTAATGTCAAGCTAGTTAAAATGGTGATTGCGTACAAAAAGAAGTACACGATAAAATCGCTTGGCGCGTTTTTCAACCAATCTCCCCATGCATTCAAGCGATCCACTGTTGTTCATCTCCCTCCGTCACACATTCATCATAAAACATTATACAAGGGAAGAATGTGTTAGGCAATAAAGCATTCGCGGAGAAATGATTGTGCGCCAAATCGATAAGGGAGCCCTAAATGATCGGATACT
>Ga0123353_10000847_pt1 | contig 37226 bp, 26 predicted proteins | sample TergutLab28metaG_3_FD_92763 | JGI IMG/M metagenome (GOLD analysis project Ga0123353, IMG submission 92763) | Labiotermes labralis P3 segment gut microbial communities from Petit-Saut dam, French Guiana - Lab288 P3 | ecosystem: Host-associated > Arthropoda: Insects > Digestive system > Gut ... | reverse complement strand
GCAGAAAATATGATATGCTGAAGAAATGCAAGAGGCGAATAGAATCAAAACCGCATTGCACCGCCAATGCCGATAGAAAACATGAAAGATAACACCGGCGGGTTCTCACCCGCCGCTCGTATAGACGCTCATATAAAAAAGAAACGCAGTTTCTTCCGAAGCACATTCATCGTCTTCCTCGGAATGTTGTTGAGCCGCTTTCTCGGCATGCTGCGGGATATGGTCACCGCCTCGTTCTTCGGCGCATCTGCAAACGGTGTTCTAGATGCTTTCGTTGCCGCTTTCCGGCTGCCTGACATTGCACGAAAATTGTTCGGCGACGGCTCACTCTCCGTCAGTTTCATACCGGTATTCAGCAAAGTTTATCATCAGGACAGACAAAAAGCACGAAAACTTTTAACCGCCGTCCTGACTATTATATTTGTCGTCTTGTGTTTCTTGATATTTATCAGTGAAATTATCTGCTTCATCGGCTTTTCTTATTTCGAGCAGTCCAACAAGGTTTCTCTCGTTTCATATTACTTTGCGATTCTCCTGCCGTTCATCATTTTGGTTGGTATGGTAGCAATCACTTCAGCAGCATTGCAAACGGCAGGACATTTCACCTTTCCCGCTTTCATTTCCGCCGTCTTGAACGTTATATGGATTTTCGCTCTTCTTTTTGCGGCACCGCGTCTTACTTCCGACCCCGCAGCGCAGGGCTGCGTCCTTGCCGTTAGTATTGTCCTTGCCGGTCTGCTGCAACTGTTTCTGCTCCTTTGGCGTTTGAAGCAACTCGGTTTCAAACCGGAGTTTCATTTCAAGGAAATCATGCCGGAATTAAAAACGGTCTTCGCAGTTTTCTTTCCGCAACTTTTCGGTTTAATGTCCGTTCCGCTGATGCTGCTCTCCGCAACAGTATTGGCGTGGCTTTTTTCGGGACCGGCAGGCACAACAAGTTTGATAACCGGCAATCTGTTTTTGTTTCCGCTGCGCAGCGGAGCAGTGTCGGCACTGTATTTCAGTGAACGTCTTTTTGAATTTCCGCAGGGACTCATCGGTCTCGTTTTGATGACGGTGATATATCCGCTGTTGAGTAAGCATGCTGCACAGAAGGATTTCAAACAATTCGGCAAAGACCTTTCGATGGGAATAAGAATTCTGCTGATATTTTCGATACCGGCTGGAATCGGATTGATGATGTTTGCGAACCGGCTTGCGCATCTTTTGTTTCAACGCGGACAATTTACCGCCGAAGACACCGCAAGAACTGCCGACATGATATTTTGGTTCGGCATCGGCGTTTGGGCATTTTGTGCTTTGCCGATAATGATTCGGGCATTTTATCTCTTCGATGATATACGGACACCGTTCCTCACAGGATTGTTCAGCGTCGGTTTTCATTTTGTTCTGGCACTTGTTTTGATTCACACGGTCAAGGAAAAGGGCTTGGCGTTGTCTATCAGCATTTCGGCAATACTTCAATTCTGTCTGCTGTTTTTCTTGTTCGCAAAGAAACATGGACACATTGATTTTCGTGGAATACTCCTCTGTATGATTCGTTCTTTTGCAGCCGGCGTTTTTATGTTTATCGCAACTGCGGCGATAATGAAGACGCTGCCCGGCAACGATTCGCTGTCGGATATTTCGCACATTGGACTCGGCGGCGGCATCGGCTTACTCGTTTATTTTTCGGTTTTGAAGATACTCGGCGGCGATGAATTGTCGAAGTCAAAGAGGCGGGGGCTTTAGTCCCCGCTAAACTCACATAATTTTGTTACCTTATTCCCTTTCCCGCCGGAAGCGGTAGAATAGTTGTTATGTTGAAGAAGAAATCCGTCAAATTAGTTGTACCTTCGCTGCTTCCGCTGATAAAGGCAAAAAACATAGAGGAGTACGAAATGGCAGCGAAAGACAGAAAACACTATGAAAATCAAAAACGAACAAACTGAACCGCAGCGGCTCCAAAAAATATTAGCGGCAGCAGGATTCGGAAGCAGAAGACAATGCGAAGAACTGCTTCTGCAAGGACGCGTGGAAGTCAACGGAAATGTCGTTCCGCTCGGAACAAAAGTTCATCCTGACACCGACGAAATCAAAGTCGACGGCGAACGCCTGAAACATTCCAAGAGGGTCTACCTCGCACTATACAAACCGAAAGGTTATCTCTGTACCGACAGAGACCAGCAGGGAAGACAAAGAACCATCGATTTAATACCGGAAAAATTCGGTCGTCTTTTCCTCATCGGGCGACTCGACAAAGACAGCGAGGGCTTAATTCTCGCAACAAATGACGGCGAGTTTTCCCAGAAATTGACACATCCGAAATTCGGTGTTCCGAAAGTATATCGGGTTCAAGTTGCGGGCGAAGTAACATACGAAACCGTCAAGAAACTAAAAGAAGGCGTTTATCTTTCCGACGGATTTGCGAAAGCAGCGGACTGCGTCATCAAAGGACAGCACAAACAAAGTACGATTCTCGACTTAACTTTGACAGAAGGAATGAACCGCGAAGTCCGCCGTCTTCTTGCAAAGTTAGGACATAAAGTCCAAACCCTGTTCCGAATCGCGGTGGGACCAATCCGGCTCGGCAAACTCGCTCCCGGTGAATGGCGGCTATTAAGTAAAAACGAAATCAATACCGTGCAGAAGAGTCCTCTATCTTTTCCTGTAAAAAAATGTAATAATCGCCGCAACAATACGGGAAATAAAACGAGTAATAAGACGAAGAAACAAACGCAGCGGTATAAGAACCGATAACAAAGCCGGAAACTCTTGTCGATAAGTCAGCCCAATAATAATCGGAATACATCAGCACCGCATAGCCGCCGGTTGGCAATTATCGGCGGTGGATTGTCCGGCATCGCTGCGGCTGAACACGCACAGCGGCTGGGGTTCACACCGGAAATCTTCGAATGGTCGGGAACTCTCGGCGGTCGTCTTTCTTCCTTTTCTGTGCCGGGCTTTACCGATGAAATTGACAACGGACAGCACGTCTCAATGAACTGCAACACAGAACTTGCCGGTCTGCACAGCCGATTATCACTCGAACAATTTTTCGTTTCCAGTCCGCTCTCCTTCGTTAATCGGGCGGGAAAACAATATGCGCTGCATCCTTTCCCCTTCTTGCCGCACCGCTGGAAATACTTGTTTGCGTTTCTTCGGTTTCCGTTTATCTCTTTCAGTGAAAGAATCAAAACGCTGTCCTTGCTTAAGAAGTTAGGAACTTTCTCTGCAAAACAAAACGAACAGCACAAAAAATGTTTCGCCGCTTTTCTTGCAGAACACAAGGTTTCAAACGCATGTATCAATTCGTTCTGGCAGCCGATGGTATTGAGTGCTTTATGCGAAACAATAGACAGCGTTTGCGTGCAGGCGGTTGCCGATGTCGTTCACGGAACGTTTTTCACCGGCTGTCCGCTTTCGTTTCAAATACCGGCGGCTCCGCTGAAACAGATTTATCATACAGCCGTTGCGGAAAAGTTACAGCAACTCGGCATACCGGTTCACTATTTCAGCAGAGTGAAACGTCTCTATTGGAATGAAGCGGCGGAGAACGAACCGGCAAGGGTCTTCGCTTTAGAAACGGCAAGCGGCGAAGCGTTTGATTTCGATTATTTTATTCTCGCTGTTCCGATATGGCGGGCAAGAGATATTTTGAATCATTCGGAACTGGAAGAATACGTTGACGAACTGGGGTTGGAACGTTTTGAATCAGGAGCAGTTACGACAGTACATCTTTATTTGAATCGTCCGATTCTTCCTCCTCCGCAGTCCGTAGCAGTTCTTTTGAACGGTGCCGGTCAATTTCTCGTTTGTCATTCGGCAAAGAACAATACCGCCGGTTATAAACATACAATTACGATAAGTGCAGCGCACCGGCTGCTGTCAGACGAAGAGTTGACGGCAAAAGGCAGCGGTGCTGTTGTTGAAAAGGTTTTGCAGCAGTTGTCGGCTTCTTTTCCGACGGTGTTTTCTTCAGAAGGGCAGGAACCGTTCAAGGTTTTGCACAGTCGGGTGACTACATATTTCGAGGCAGCATTTGCACCGACGGTTGCCGTTTATTCGGCGCGTCCGACGCAGCAAACGCCGTTTTGCAACTTGGCATTGGCAGGTGATTGGACGCAGACCGGTTTGCCCGCAACGATGGAAGGTGCTGTCATCAGCGGACAAAAAGCGGCGGAAGTGTTCGCGGAATAACTCGTTTAGCAGCCGGTTTTGCGAACCGGCGTTAATCTAAAGCATTCCCGCAAAATAGTTAATTTGCGTCATAAATACCGATTTTTTTGATTATTCTGCTTTTGCCGGTTTTAACTTTTGTATCTGCACAAATTGCCGGCGAAACTTCTAAATTTGCGGATTTTTACGGTTGTAGGAAACGATATTGATTTTACGGATATTTCGTTTTTCGGGGTTATCCCGAAAAATCCCATCCCGAAAAAATAAACCGACATACAAAATCCAAAAGAAGCAAACAAACGTTTTCAGGAGATTTAGATGAGAAAATCATGCTCGTTCTTTCTACTCGGCGCATTGTCTTTCGCCTTAATAGGCGGGACAACAGCCCTCGGTAATGAACCGGCAAGCGGCACCGCCGGGGAAACCGTTATTCAAGATGCCGCAAAAGACAGCGGTCTGACACCGCACCGAAAAGGCAGCAAACCGGTAATTCTCGCACAGGAAGGTGCCGTGCCGCAAACTGCACCAACTCCCGTAACAATTACGCAAGTTGCCAACGTATCAGAGAAAAAGGAAACAAAAGAAGCAAAGAAACCCGTTCCTGCTCCGCCGCAGACACAAACCGTTACCGTTGTCGACCCGAAAATTTACTCAGACATCGACGGTCTCAGAGCGGAAATTGAAAAACTGAAATCAGCGGACAAGAAACCCGACACCAAAAAGTCGTGGTCTTCTCCGAAAATAACCGGTCGGCTCATCATCGACACCTTTGCAGTAGACCAGAAACAGGAATCGTTTCAGGAATACGGCGATGTGCAGAACAGAGCCGGTATCCGTAATATGCAGATTGGTATCAGCGGCAGCGGTTTTGAATCCTTCGATTATAAACTCGAAGTTTCGCTTTCGCCGACAAACGGACAAGTCAGTTTATATGACAACTGGATTGGTGCTAAAAACATTCCGCTGCTCGGTTATGTCCGCGTCGGTCATTACAAACCGGACGTAGGTCTCGCATATCCGGGAAGCGAACTGCATACAACCTTGACTGAATTTACCGGTCCTTCGTCTACCTTTGGATTAGGACGGCGTGTCGGTATATCGTCAACGAATCTGTTTGCCCGCGACCGGGTCCGGTTATTTACCGGCGTATTTCAAGCCGGGGCAACGAACATTAACCGTTATATCCCTGATGATAATCAAGGTGAAGTCGTCAACGTCCGCTTGAGTGCTGTTCCGTTATTCTGCGATGAAGGAAAAAAGGTTCTTCATCTCGGCGGTCATTGGGAATATGTACATACGGACTATACTAAAAGTGCAACTATGTCAACGAATTTCGGCTCGGTGAGTTTCCTTGAAACTTCGCTGACAACGGGTGCTTTTGCGAATGACTGCAGCAATCGCGGCGGCTTTGAATTCGCTTATCAGAATGGACCTTTCAGTGTTGCGTCTGAAATTTACACTGCAAGGTTTAATGCATTTAGAGGAGAACCGGATAGAACTGCAAACGGTGCTTATGTGGAACTCAAGTATTTCCTTACCGGCGAATACAGAACTTACAGTTTAGCAAACGGCAACTTCGGTGCGGCAAAAGTCAAGCGCAATTTCCATCCGTTTGATTACTGCGGCTGGAACCTGATTGACGGTTTCGGTGCCTGGCAGGCGGTCGTCGGCTGGAGTTATCTCGACTTGACTGACTGGCGGGATTACAACGGAAGAGCGGGAAGACAGAACGACATTACGCTCGGCATGAACTGGTTCTGGACTCCGAATCTGCGCTGGATATTTGAATACATCCATTCGGAGCATAACTTCAACTCGGCGAAGAATGTTTGCTACGAAGACATCTTTGGAACGAGTATCCGGGTGTATTTCTAAAATGACAACAACGAGCGGGAAACTGTGTTTCCCGCTTTCATAAAAAAACGTCTTTTCGGAACAGTGGGAAACTGTGTTTCCCGCTTTCATAAAAAACGTCTTTTCGGAACAGCGGGAAACACAGTTTCCCGCTTCGTTGTCGGTACGCTCATTTTTCTCCGGTATGTTGACGTTTTATCAATGCAAGATTACAATCGGGTGCTGATAAAACGCCTTCTGCCTTTCATTTTTAATTACAATGCGTTCCTGTATTTTCGTTTTCGTTATCTTCGTTTGTGTTACCGGCGGATTGACACCTGCCGCTCATAATGTACTCGATAGTCCGATACTCTATGTTGCGAGAGAACAATACCGTTCCGACCATCACAATACAGCAACGATGTTCCAAAAGGGTGAAATCAACGCCGGTAGTTTCCGCGGCGGCTCGCAACTGAAAATTTGGAATCCGAAAGATAACACCGTTGAAATACTGTTGAATTTCCCCGAAGGAATTGTCAGAGACCCTTGCATATCATTTGACGCAAAGAAAGTGCTACTGTCTATACGGCAAAACAAAGACGATGATTACCATATCTGCGAATACGAATTCTGCACGAAAAAATTGACGCAGTTGACTTTCCTACCCGGCGTTTCGGATATTGACCCGCTCTATGTCCCGTCTGCTAATTCGGACGGTTCGTGCGATATTGTTTTTTCGTCAACCCGCGAACCGAAGTACTGCATGTGCAATCGGCATATCATGTGCAACCTTTACAAGATGAACGGCGACGGTTCAAACGTTCAGCAAATCGGTAAGAGTACGCTCTTTGAAGGACATAGTTCTCTAACTCCCGACGGCAGAATACTTTACGACCGCTGGGAATATATTGACCGCAACTTCGGCGATGCGCAAGGTCTTTGGGTTACTTCAACAGACGGCTTCAATCACAGCATCTGGTGGGGCAATAACACTTCAACGCCGGGCGCAATAATTGATGCCCGAATGCTCCCCGGCAGTTCTTCCGTCTTCATTGCAACGTTTTCGTCTTGCCACGACAGACCGTGGGGAGCGATTGCCGTCATCGACCGGCAGAAAGGTATTGACGGAAAACAAGCGGTGCTGCAAACTTTCCCGCCGGATGCAATCAACCTCGTTGAAGATACTGACAAGCAGGCGTATTCACTTCGGGAAGTATTCAAGTACGATACCTTCGTGAAAGTAAATCCGAAGTTTGAAGACCCGTTTCCGCTGTCCGCCGATTGGTATCTCGCAAGCGGAACTTTCGGCAAAGGCGAAAAGACCGGCATCTATCTTCTCGGCAAAGACGGCACTATGGAATTGGTTTTCGATGACAAAGACGCAGGCGGCTGCTTTGACCCGATGCCGGTGAAGGCAACGACACCGCCGCCGGTCAATACGCAGAAAGCCGACTTATCGCAAAGCACCGGCGTGTTTTACGTTTCCAATGTCTATGAGGGCTTCGGCATGTCCGATGTGAAAAAAGGCAGCGTAAAATACTTGCGGGTAATCGAATCGCCGGAAAAACAAACGTGGTCGCCAAAGGGCTGGAGCAACGGACACGGCGAACAAGCACCCGGTATGAATTGGTTCGAGTTTATCAACAAACGGGTTATCGGAACCGTACCTGTCGAAGAAGACGGCAGTGTTAACTTCGTCGTTCCTGCGGATACGTTTGTGTACTTTCAAATACTCGATGAAGACGAAAGAATGATTCAATCGATGCGCAGCGGCGTTATAATTCGACCGGGCGAGACCAACGGCTGCGCCGGCTGTCATGAAGACCGCCTCACCGTAGTACCGGCACCGCAGAAAACACCGCTTGCGCTGACAAAGCCGCCGAGAACCTTGACTCCTTGGTATGGCGAACCGCGGCTCTTCAGTTACGTCAAAGAAGTGCAGCCGGTGTTCGATAAATACTGTACACGCTGCCACGACTATAAAGAAAAAGATGAAGAACGAGAAAATAATTCACCCTCCCTTAATCTTGCAGGCGACTTGAACAACATATTCAACACGTCTTATGTCGAATTATATCGAAGACAACTTATTAAACCGATTGGAGCGGGACCGCACATTAAACTCAAACCGTTTGCTTGGGGTTCAACACAAAGCAAACTTTCCGATGTTCTGCTGGCGGGACACGCCGCGATAAAAGAACTTTCCAACGGTGATAAGATTGACGCAAAACGCCGTGAACTCGGTATGTACATTGACGGCAAAACGAACCGCGAAGCGGTCAGCCGCGTAATAACCTGGATTGATTTGAATGCGCCGTATTATCCGGTTTATCAAACGTCTTTTCCCGATAACCGTTTCGGACGCAGTCCGCTGACCGACCAGCAACTGAATCGCTTGTCGGAACTTTGCGGATTCAAAGAAGTCGTCAAGAGCGGCGGCAACAGCACTCAATTACCGCTGGATTGGCAAATTTCGTTCACCCGACCGGAGTTGAGTCCTTGCTTGGCATCATTGCGGGGCAACGCTTCCGATGAGCGGTACAAGGAAGCCCTTGCGATTATTGAAGCAGGTAAAACCGCTTTGCAGCAAACGCCGCGCGGCGATGACGGAAGCATTGCATTGACGCTGCGTGATAAAATTCAAATGGAAAAATATCAGCAACTAAAAGATATAGAAAACAAATTTCGTAATGCTATCGAAAGAAACGAAAAATTATTTGACAAGAACTTTCAAACGACTCGTTAAGTTTTGTACCGTCACGGCAGCGGTTTCTGTTTTGTTTCTGTGTTTCTGCACAGAAGCAAACGCAGTGCCGCGGAATCCGCCGCCGGTGTTTGAATCGGAATACAAACTTCCGCCGACCGACGCACCGCTGCCGAAGATACCGGTCTCCGTCGAAAATTTTCTTGCCGTTGTTTTATATGCGGCATTGATTGTTCTTGCTGCTCTTGCCGCTTACCGCTGGCGGTCAAGGAAAATCCTGTTCGCTCTCTCCGTTCTTTCTGTCGTTATACTCGGTTTTGCGATGCAGGCCTGTCCTTGTCCGGTCGGTATGCTGCAAAACATAGTTGCCGCTATAACGCAGCAGCACACTTTTATTCCTTGGACGGTTCTCATTCTTTTTCTGCTGCCGTTATTGGTATCGCTGTTTTTCGGCAGAGTGTTCTGCTCATCGGTTTGCCCGTTGGGAGCGGTGCAGGAATTAACGCTGATAAAACCGCTTGCGATACCGGACGGCATTGAAAATTGTCTGGGCATTTTCCGTTATGTCAATTTGGGACTTGCCGTCTTTTTTGTTTATACCGGTTTGGGTTATCTCGTTTGCCGCTTTGACCCTTACGCCGGTTTTTTCCGTCTCGGCGGCTTGTATCCGATAATGATTTACAGTGTCGTTCTGCTCATCATCGGAATGTTTATCGGCAGACCGTTTTGCCGGTTTCTTTGTCCTTACGGCGGTTTGCTTTCGTTTTGCAGCGGGTTGTCGAAGCGTAAAATATCAATCTCGCCGCAGCCGTGTACGAATTGCAATCTTTGCGAAAATATCTGTCCTTACAATGCGGTCGCAAAACCGACAGCGGAACCAACGCTGCCGGAACGCCGCAGCGGACTCCGCTGGTTTGCGTTCACGCTGCTGCTTCTGCCGGTGAGCATTGCCGTCTTTGCGGTGATTGGTTATTACATTGCACCGTTGTTTGCGGGGCTGCATTTTGATGTCCGCACTGCCGAACTGCTTTATGCGGAAGAACAAAAATTGACGGACGCTTTCGGAACTTTTCCCGAAACCCGCACGGTAATTCAAACCGGCGTTCCGTATGAAGAAGTGTATAAAAGTGCTTTGGCTAAATACCGGCAGTTCCGTTATGCGGGCTTGTTTCTCGGCGTTTGGGTCGGCTTGGTCATCGGCATCAAACTAATTTCCATTTCAATGCGGCGCAAAAGAACGAATTACGAAGTCGATGTGTTCCGCTGTGTCTGTTGCGGACGCTGTTATTGGTATTGCCCGAATCAGAAAAACGAGCGGCTCCTGCTGGAAACACAGGAGAGCCGGAGTACCGGTTAGAGCATATCAAGAATTGGTGTGGACTGCTGGAATTCACTTTCGTCATTCCCGCGAAAGCGGGAATCTAGACGTAAAGGGTTCACATCTATTCTCTAGACCCCCCGCCTTCACGGGGGTGACAGGAATTTGGCCACGAAAAATCCAAAAACGCTCTAAATGATGTGTAAACGTCTTTAAACACGCTTTTTCTGCCTTGAAAAAATGGAAAAATTTTGTTATAATTGAAAAATGGATGTTGGACAGCCCTAAACAAAAATCAGACCAATGAAAACGAAACTCTTATTATCATTCGTGATTGCTCTTTCGGCAGTTGCCGTTTCCGCTCAAGAACCGGCGCAAGAGCCGGCAACGCAACCCGCAGTGCCGTCAACAACGCCGCCTGTAGTGCAGCCGATTACGGCGCAAACAGTACCGGCGGCTGACCCGCTGCAAAATCCGGTGCAGCCCGTTATGTCGGGTCCCAATGTGATGGGCGGTATGCCGGCAATGCCCCGTATCAATCCTGTCGTCTTGATGCGGATGCGCGACCAAATGAATTTTGAATTGCAGCAGATACAGCGGCAACTCAGTTTCATTGACCCCAATGATACGCAAATGCGGACTATGTTGACCGAAAGACAAAGTGAAATCGCCAAGGAACTAAAGGGGGTCGCCGAGCAACTGAATTTAACAGAACAGAATCCAATGCAGAACACTTTACCGGCGATGCCGAGACCGAATAGTATGCCGCCGAATTTATCGCCGCAGTTCGACCCTTCAATGATTCCGGGCGGTAATCCTATGATGCCGGTTGCCCAGCCGCCGATGATGCAGCCGAACATGATGATGCAGCAGCCGGGAATGCCGCCGCAGCGGTCTATGCCGACCGAGTTTGACCAAGAGCGGGCATTTGCTGATTCTCCGTGGGTGCCGCAGCCATCAAAAGAATTGACGGAGTTGAAGAACAGTGTGGAATCGCTCCGCAAAGAAACCGAAGAGTTAAAAACAACTATCAAGGCACTCGAAGCGCAGATTCAACTGTTGAACCGGAACATTTTGTTGAGTCAGCCGACAGCGAAATAGCGCGATTGCCGCTATGTTCTCGTCACCCGCTGCTCACTACCCGCCGGGCGGCTGCGTCGGCGATAGCCGACACAAAACCATCAGTGCGGAGTACCGTACGTTGCCGCTAAATGTTAAAATGGCTATAACCGAAAATGAAGGGAGAAAATTATGTCGGTAAAAAAACCAGCAGTAAAAACAGCAGAAGTCGGCGGCTACAAAGACCGATTTTGGTATCCCCGTTTTTGGGACGGAATGACAGTGCGCGCCGCCTTAAAACTATTGAAAAGCGGCAATTACCGCGTCTCGCCGCTTTGCTGGGGAATGGTCGGAGTTGTACTCGGACTGGGAGTAATCGCTAATTCACCGTCTGCGATTTTACAGCGGCTCTTCTACGGAAGAAAAATCAAGAAGACGAAACTCGCAGCACCGCCGCTCTTTGTTATCGGACATTGGCGCAGCGGAACGACTTTGCTGCATGAATATCTCATCAACGATGAGCGTTTCGGCTTTGCCGACACCTATACTTGTTTCGCACCGGAACACTTCATCTTTTCCCGGTTTTATCTGCGTCCCATAGCGGCTATTGTAATGCCGAAGAAACGACCGATTGACAACATGGCAGCGGGCTTTGACCGTCCGCAGGAAGATGAGTTCGCGCTGATGTCGATGGGACTTCCGTCGCCTTACCGCAATATGTTCTTTCCGAATAATCCTGAGCGGATTGACTTCGATTATCTCACGTTGAAAAATCTTTCATCCGAAAAGCGGACGGACTGGCTGAATCGTCTTGACGAATTTTTGCGGTCATTGACGGTTCTCATGCCGGACAAGCGTATCGTTTTGAAATCGCCGACTCATACCGGTCGGATAGCGGCGATATTGGAAAAATATCCTGATGCACAGTTCATTCACATTCACCGCAATCCGTATTCGATTTTTCCTTCGACTTACAATCTTTGGATGCGGCTGTCGAAAGACGAAGGCGCGCAAATCCCGAAAGGAATCGGAATGGAGGACTACGTTTTCGATTCGCTCAACACGATGTATGATGCGTTTGACGAAGATATTAAATTGTTGAGACCGGAACAGTTCTGCGAAGTGTCTTTCAAGGAATTGACTTCTGCGCCGGTTGACACGCTGGAAAGGATTTACAGTACGCTGCAACTCGGCGATTTTGCTCAAGTGAAGCCGGTGATGGAGACCTTTGCCGCTTCGCAAAAGGAATACAAGAAGAACAAGTTCGAGATGGACGAAGAGGTGAAACGAAAAATCGCCGGGTGCTGGAGCAGATATTTCGAGCGTTTCGGTTACGAAAAATAATTCATCATTACGAAATTCATCATTACGAGCGGCGAGTGATAACTCGCCGAGGACAAACCAGAGGTTATATGGCAAAGAACAAATCGGAGCAGGAAAACCAGTATATCTACATCGTGCAGTCATCGCTAGAGCCGTCCAAGTGCAAAATAGGCAAAACGAATGACCTTGACCGGCGGCTCAAAGAGTATAACAATATGACGGGCAAGTCCAAAGACAACGTCTATGCTTATCTCTTCACGTGTCAAGTCAAAAATATGGCGCGGATTGAAGCAGATATGGCGAAGCAATTCTTTAATCTGCGGGAAGAGAAAAGCAGGGAAATATATTTTTGTAATCCTCATTGGTTTAATGTATACGTCAAGTTTATAAAATCGCACACATTATTTGTTAAAGAGATTTTTATCAAACAAGATGATAAAAAACAGATAGTCAGGATAATCAGAAAGACAACTCCGACGCTTAAAGAACGAGGACTGACAACAAAAGAAATACTTCAAAAAGCACAGAAGGTTAAGAACGACGAGTTTTTCACAAGGTACGAAGATGTCGAAAAAGAACTGTCGATGTATCCTAAAAGAATTTGGAGAAACAAAGTCGTGTTTTGCAACTGCGATGACGCAGTGGGCGATGACGAAATAACAACATCTCCCTTTGCCTTGTACTTTTTGGAAAATTTCAAAGAGTTGGGATTAAAAAAACTAATCTGTACGCATTTTGCGGGAAACGTTGACTTATTCAATCAAGGACCGCGGGGCTATATTTTTACCAAGACCGGGTATAGCGAAATAGGAACAAAGGAATATCCCAGAAAATATAACGGCAGTTTTGACCATCCATTGTCGTTGAAAATACTGAACGAGGATGCCGACATTGTTTGTACGAATCCGCCGTTTTCAAGAGCGAGGGACTATTGGAGAATAATTATCGCAAGCAGGAAAAAGTTCATAATCATTTCTAATATAACAAATGTTAAGAACCAGCCCTATATGTCATACTTTGAAGAAGGAAAAGCATTGCCCGGGTACAACAGTGTTAATTATTTTTTAAATCCTAAAAGAGAACTTGTGTCCGCAGCCGGGCATTGGTACACAAACATTCCCATAAAAAAAAGACCGAAATCCAGACACCTAAAAATAATACCGTTGAAAGATATACCGGCAAAATACAAAAGATACGATGATTCTAAAATGTTGATTGTCGATAATGGTTATATTCCAAGCGGTTATAAGAAGTCCTTTGCTGTATCTGTCCGTTCCATATTAAATGGTTTATTGGAAAAGGGATATAAACTCGTCGAACATAAAGAATATGTTCCGTATGTAAATGGTGAACGCTGTTTTGGAAGGGTATTAGTTAAGAAAGTATAAGGAGAAATCCGCAGATTAGGAGAGTACTCATGGCAAAGAACAAATCGGAGCAGGAAAACCAGTATATCTACATCGTGCAGTCATCGCTGGAACCTTCCAAGTGCAAAATAGGCAAGACGAATGACCTTGACCGGCGGCTCAAAGAATATAACTCTATGACGGGCAAGTCCAAGGACAATGTCTATGCTTATCTCTTCACATGTAAAGTAAAAAATATGACACGAGTTGAAAGGGATATTGAAAAAGAATACGTTTTCCTGCGTGAAGAAAAAAGCAAAGAAATTTATTTTTATAATCAGACGTTGTTTGAGAGGTATGTTAGTTTTATAAAGTCACACGCGTCGTTTGTTGAAGAAATTTTCATCAAGAAAGAAGACAAAAAGCAAATCGTAAAGATAATTAAAAAAACAACTCCGACGCTTGAAGAAAGAGGTATGTCGAAGAAAGACGTAATGCAAAAAGCACAGAACGCTGACAATGACGAGTTTTTTACACGATACGAAGATGTCGAAAAAGAATTAAACATTTATCCAAAGTCCATTTGGAAAAACAAAGCCGTTTTCTGCAACTGCGATGACGCAGTGGGTACTGATGCAATAACAACGTCGCCTTTCGCTCTATATTTTTTGAGAAAGTTTGAGGAACTAGGATTAAAAAAACTAATCTGTACACATTACGCAGGGAAAGTTGACTTATTTAATCAAGGACCAAGAGGTTATATCTTTACAAAAACCGGATTTAGGGAAATCAAGGAATTTCCCCAAAAATACACAGGCAGTTTTGATGACCCGCTGTCCTTGAAAATTCTTCGTGATGATGCCGACATCGTCTGCACGAATCCTCCGTTTTCAAGAGCGCGGGACTATTGGCAAATGCTCATTACAAGCGGCAAGCGTTTTATCATTATTTCTAATATATCGAATGTTGTAACTCCGGCTTTTATTCCGTATTTTATGAACGGTAAAGCATGGCCCGGGTACAACAGTGTTGATAATTTCTTAAATCCTAAAAGAGAATTATTAGCCGCCGCCGGACATTGGTACACAAACATTCCCATAAAAAAAAGACCGAAATCCAGACACTTAAAAATAATGCCGTTGAAAGATATACCGGCAAAATACAAAAAGTATGATGATTCAAAAATGTTAATCGTAAATCACGGTTATATTCCAAGCGATTATAAGAAACCGTTTGCTGTATCTGTTCGTCCGCTCCTAAATGGTTTATTAGAAAAAGGTTATAAAATTGTTAAAGATAATCAGTACTTTCCATACGTGGATGGTAAAAAGTGTTTCGGAAGGGTATTAGTTAAGAAAGTATAAGGAGAAATCCGCAGATTAGGAGAGTACTCATGGCAAAGAACAAATCGGAGCAGGAAAAGATAATTAAAAAAACAACCCCGACGCTTGAAGAAAGGGGTGTGACAAGGCAAACATTACTTCACAGAGCCCAAAGAGCCGATAATGACGAATTTTTTACACGGTACGAAGATGTCGAAAAAGAGTTAGACATGTATCCCAAATCGGTTTGGAAAAACAAAGTCGTCTTTTGTAATTGCGATGACGCAGTCGGTAATAACGAAAGAACAACATCTGCTTTCGCATTATATTTCTTGAAAAAATTCAAAGAGTTAGGAATAAAAAAACTGATATGTACTCATTACGGCGGAAAGGTTGACTTATTCAATCAAGGACCGAAGGGTTACATTTTTACGAAAAACGGATTCAGCGAAATAGGAACAAAGGAATATCCGAAAAATTATACCGGCAGTTTTGATGACCCATTGTCCTTGAAAATACTTCGTGAGGATACCGACATCGTATGTACGAATCCGCCGTTTTCCAGAGCAATCGACTATTGGAGAATGATTATTGAAAGCGGCAAGAAGTTTCTTATTATTTCCAACATAACAAATCCGATAACTCTTGCTTTTATTCCATATTTCAAAGAGGGTAAAGCATGGGCTGGGTATAACAGAGTCGATTGGTATCTAACATCTAAAAGGGAATTAACAAGAGCAGCAGGAACCTGGTACACAAATATCCCTATAAAAAACAGACAAAAGTATAACCATCTTAAAATAATACCGTTAAAAGATATACCGGAAAAGTATAAAAGGTATGATGATTCAAAAACGTTAATTGTCGATAATTGTTATATTCCAAGTGATTATAAGAAGCCGTTTGCTGTATCCGCCCGCTCTATATTAAACGGTTTATTGGAAAAAGGGTATGCTCTTATTGATGATAAGGTATATCACCCTTGTATTAACGGCAAAAAATGTTTTGCGAGGGTATTAGTTAGGAAAACAAGTTCATGAACAACCTGCGTTTGTTTTTCTCTGCCGGTGAACCCAGCGGCGACCTGCACGCCGCTCATCTGATTGACCGCCTCCGCTCCCTCGAACCGGAAACGGAATGTATCGGTTTCGGCGGTCCCAAAATGCAAAGCAGCAACTGCAAACTCCTTGCCGACTTAACACAGCACGCCGTGATGTGGCTGAAGAAACCCCTTGCGAATTATTTCCTCTTCCGCAACTTTCTGAAACAAGCCGAAGCGGTCTTCGCCTCCGAAAAAATTGATGCTGTTATACTCGTTGATTATCCGGGCTTCAACTGGCATGTTGCGAAATGCGCCAAGAAATACGGGATTCCCGTCTATTACTTTATGCCGCCGCAAATCTGGAGTTGGGCTTCATGGCGAGTCAAAAAAATGAAGCGGTACGTCGACAAGGTCTTCTCTCCGCTGCCGTTTGAACAACGCTGGTTTGAAAAACACGGTATTGAAACGGACTACATCGGACATCCCTTCTTTGAAGAGACGCGTCAGTATCAGCCCGACACCGCTTTTATGGAATCATTCCGCAAGCAATGCGGCGATGAACCTATTCTGACACTTTTGCCCGGCTCGCGTGACCAGGAAGTACACGGCAATCTTGCCGATATACTTTTCGCCGTTGAAATTGTCCGTGCTGCTGTTCCGAAAGTCCGACCGGTGTTTGCCGCTTTCAAAGAAACGCAAGCGGCTTTCATACGCAAGATGTTAGAGCAGCGCGGACTTATGATACCGGTCTTTGTTGGTAAAACGCCGGAATTACTTCGGCTGGCATCTTGCTGTCTTGCGGTTTCCGGCTCGGTTTCTTTGGAATCACTTGCCTGCAACAAGCCGGCAGTCATTTATTACAGAGTCGGTCGGCTTCCGTTTTTCATTCAACGGTTTTTTCGGAGAACGCCTTCGATAACACTGGTGAACCTGCTGGAACTTGACAGACACAGAAACGAAACAACCGGTGAAACGCCGGTCTTTTACGGCGATGCAGTCCGATTCATTCCGGCGGAGGCGGATGTTGAAACCCGCAGCAAGATGTTGTTTCCCGAATTTCTAACTTGCACGGATAAGTCAAAAGAAGCGGCAGCATGTTTGATTGATTGGCTGTCAACACCGGAGAGCATTCAGCAGAGCAAAGAACGCCTTGCTTCGTTGTTGCAGGAAGTTGACAGTGTATCGTCGCCGTTGACGGCAGCGGCAAAAAAGATTATCGGTTGACAATTTTCCACAAAATTTGCCTAACCGAAGATTTTTCTCTTGAAAACATCACAAAAGTGTGCTACAATGAATGTCGGTAATTGTTTTACTGGCAACCTTAGTAAATTTTGTTTAATAACTTTGCAATCAGGAGAATTTGGAATGAAAAAGACGATTTTTAATCTAGGTGATTTGAGGGGGGGAAACGAATTAGTAGCCGGCGATGACCATCGCCGGTCAGCATTCACTCTCGTTGAACTTCTCGTCGTTATCGCCATTATCGGCGTTCTTATCGCATTGCTCTTGCCTGCCGTTCAAGCCGCCCGCGAGGCGGCAAGAAGAATGTCGTGCAGCAACCATGTCAAACAAATCGTGCTGGGTATGCAGAACTATCACGATGTTTGCGGTGCGTTTCCTGCGGGCTGCACCAGTTTCGTGGTCTCAAAGTATCCGGGATTAGCCAGCCGATATTGGAATTCGCTGTCGAAACTTCTGCCGTTCGTGGAACAGCAGTCGCGCTACGACGGACTGGTGCAAAACTACTTCAATTACAATGTCAGACCCGACAACGGTACCTCGACGGTTCTGCCCGGCAGTAAGTACGTTGATGCCGACACCAACAAAGAGACCACGGAATCCCACATGCCGGAACTTTATGGGCAAATTATTCCGTTTATTTGTCCTTCTGACTCTTTCGGTTCCGACCCGTCTTATATGCCAAGCAAGGGCGCGAGAGGAAGTTACGTTGCCTGTTTCGGCGACGCATATACCAACATGTGCCGAAATGACTTCAGAACCCGCGGTTGTTTCTCTGCTGGTGATATATGGATAGGAATGAAAGCCGTTACCGATGGCACCAGTAATACGGTAATGTTTAGTGAATGTCCTGCGGCGAAAACGCAGGGCAGTTACAGTGTACGCGGCAGTCATTCCAGTGTCAGTGTGAACACAACCACTCCGTTAACAACCTGCTGGAATGCTATCAGCACAACTGACAGGAAACTTTATACTGCCGTCACTACTGATGCCCGCCGCCAGTGCGCCGTATTTCACGGAATGGCATCAGTAACCGGTTTTAATACGGTGATACCGCCCAATGGTCCCAGTTGTACCGGCAACGGCTGGACTGGCGGCCAATCTTCAGGAACACCAAGCACCACGTATGGTATTTTTACGGCGCAGTCGTATCATTCGGGCGGTGTTCAAGTTGGAAGAGTTGACGGCAGCGTGCAGTTTGTCAGCGATACCATCAACTGCCGGACAGCAGGAATGGACGAAACCGATGTTACTGTCGGCAAGAGTCCCTACGGTGTTTGGGGCGCACTCGGCAGTGTAGACGGCGGCGAAAGCACAACATTGTAGCAAATTTCTGAACCGCTGATTAACTGGTTACGGTGATTTTTCATACTAATCATTTAATTAGCGGTTCAAACAGCAAAAATCGTCGGTATCATCGTCATCTTATAAATCTTTTTTCTTTTTGAGGACTAATATAATGAAAATAAATAATAAATTTGCCTTCACGCTTGTTGAACTTCTCGTAGTCATTGCCATTATCGGCGTTCTCATCGCTTTGCTTTTGCCCGCTGTTCAAGCAGCCCGCGAGGCGGCGAGAAGAATGAGTTGTACCAACAATCTGAAACAACTCTCTCTGGCGTGTCACAACCATCACGATACGCACGGGATATTTCCGCACCGCTGCGCCCAGTCAACAATGGGAATCAAATACGCTCCCTACGTTGACGGGGGAACTGCCCAGGAAACCAAGGACTGGGCGATAACATTCATGGGACCTTTTGTTCCGTGTCTGCCGCACATCGAACAGGCATCTGTCTATGATGCTATAGCCCAGAGAAATTGCGACAAGACGACAACCTCGTATTGGAATGTGGCATCCGGCACGGGGACCGGCAATCCAGCCCAAGCCGAAATTCTAACGTTTCTTTGTCCGTCCGAAGGTAATTCACAAAAAACAGATGCCAACCGCGCCGGCAAGTGCAGTTACGGCGGAAATTACGGCGATTTCTACCGGAGAGATGATGACGAAAATACTAATCGTGCTGTCTTTCAATCCAGTAAATACGGAAAAATAAAGATGGCTTCCATCTCGGACGGAACCAGTAATACACTGCTTTTCAGTGAGCGCACTATTCATAACGTCCGGGATGCGGCGGCAACCCGCGGTCATATTCGGAAAGACACCGCATACCTCGCGCTTGCCAGCAACGGTACTACTCCTCCGCTTGAGTGTTTGCAAAAGGCATCGGGTAATGAAATTCCCGGCGCGCTTTGCTACGGCAGTTTTGAGCGGTTTGTCGGTGCTTCGTGGGCTGCTCACCGCGCTCATCACACTGGATTTCATCCCATACTGCCGCCCAACAGTGTTACCTGCGGGTATTCCGAGGGGCAGCCGGATACAAGAACACTGGTTTCTGCGGCAAGTTATCATTCCGGCGGTGTAAACACTTCGCTTGTCGACGGTTCGGTACGTTTTGTATCTGATACAATCAACTGCGGAGACCCGAATCAAACACCGGTAAGTAACCCCGGCACCAACCACGTTGGTAAATCGCCTTGGGGCATTTGGGGCGCAGTAGGCAGCATCAACGGCAGCGAAAGTGTGACGTTTTAGTTGACAACGTGTCGAATTAGCGTACAAGGATTTCTAAATTGCCGGCAAACGGCGGTATCCGCGGTAGAGAGCCAGCGACTGTGTCGTCGGCACCTACCACACCTTCGGCTTGCCTTTGGGTTGAATGACTTCGATGTTCTTGCCGGATTGCATAATGACGAATAAGCCGCGTTTCAGGGCAAAGTCACGGACATTGTCATCGATAACGCCGCCTCCGACTGCCGCTATGAATTGACGTTTGTCATTACGATAGTCGGCATACAAGCACATTATACCGCAAAGGAAAGAAAGGGCAATACTGACAAAGCCGCTGCGGTCCGATTGCACACAATAATAGCCAATAGTATCAACACCAGTTTTTCGACCGATAACCTTATTTTCAGCGGTTCGCAAGTGCCTTGTATTCATCCCTTTCGCGGCGGGTCGCCTCCAAATCGAAAATCAAATACTTCAAATCCAACTTCATCGTGTTCAAGGTCTCCTGAACATACTCAAGTATCCGCTGCCGGCGTTCAAAACTATCCAGCAAACGCTGGAACAGTTTGTAAAAATCCTCTTGAAATTTTTCCGGTAAATCATCAATCAAACGAAGCAAGCCGGTCAGTTCGTCAATCTCCGAAGCCATCGGAACGCGCTCGCCGGACGAAATAACAGAAAAATGCGGTGTTTCACTAGTCATTTGCAAAGGACGGAAAAGGGAGGATTATTTCGGAAAAAGCCCCTGTCCCGCAAAGAACAGGGCAACATTTATTATTACGTTGTCTCTGTACTCTATTTTATCCTTTTTCTTGAGAAAAAACAAAAAAATTATTCAAATTTGTTCCTCTTTTTCGGACAACATGAACATCTTGCAGGAATTTCCGGCAAAAAAACCGGATTTTGCCCTTCTTCCATAGATAGAAAATTTGTATTATTCGAAAATGTTTCGTACGTTATTTCTTTTATCCTTCCTGTTTTTCACGGCAGCACTGTTTGCCGACGAACCGCAGATGCTGCGCCCCGAAGTTCCTTACGGAAACATTCGATTCACACCGCAACAAACCGCCGTTCCAAATTGGGCGGAATACTTCGAAGGAAAAGACGCAACCTGGACAGCACCGCATTGGGAAAATAACGCCGCCGCCGTTTCACAGCAGCGGACTTCCGTGCCTAGAACAGCGTTGCAGGGAAACAGTTGCGAAACAATTCAACTGAAACTGCCGCCGCAATCGAGCATCGTGCTTGCACATTCAGTCGGATACCCAGCTGTCATCGAAGATACGCAAATCACCGTTGCCGTTCAAACGGCGTTGCCGAATGTCGTTCTTGCCGCACAAATCGTGCTGCCGCACGCAATACATTACGAAACCAGAGAACCGGTATCGTTTCTCGTTATGGGAAGCAAAACCACCGGCAGCGGACAATGGGAACAACTCGGCTTTCGGGACAAAAACGGACAAAACAATCTGGCGAAAGAAATAAACCGCGTCGGTTCGCTGCTCCGCTTCGGCTTGAAAATGAACATCGACTTGCGCGACCGCTATATCCGGCAGGTTATTCTCTTTTGCGAACCAAACGCCGAAGAGGCGGCAAACGGAAAAGTCCAGATGCCGGTTATCAACATCGATGCGTTGGAAATCTGTAGTCACGTCTCGGCAAGAAACGATATACTGGCAAGAACCGAAAACCGGCCGCAGAACCTTGCGCCGGTGTTCGACCCCGTCAATTACCACGCTTTCAAACTTGAAGCAGGCAGTCAATGCGTTTTCCTTCATTCCAATACAACAAAAGGTTCTACCGGTTATACCGATTGGACGGTTTCTGCCGGTTTGGAACAAACCTCGCCGCTGCTTGCTGCTTCACCGAGAGCGAGAACGGCAGCCGGCGAAGAACGGCGGTATGTTTATTCCGGCGGCGCAGGTGCTAATCAGCAGCACTTGGAACTGCAACTGACGAACACCCGTACAATAGACGGAGCAGCCGGTACGGACAATCCTTCGTTGAATTTCGCCTCGCCGGCATCATCTTTGAAAGTAACGCTTGCTGAAAAGACAATGATGCTCGATGACAGACCCTTCGGTGTGCGCTGCATTGAATATCAAGGCGAACCGTTAAGTTATCTGCGCCGTCTGGAATTTAACACCGTTTGGATTAAAGGCAAACCGAGACCAGAGTTGCTTCGGGAAGCAGCAGAAGCAGGAATTTGGCTGGTCTGTTCGCCGCCGGAACAATCCGAAATTGAAGCCGCAACGGTTTATTCTCCAAACAGCAGTCAGCGGGACAGATTTTTGGGAGCAGCGCAAATCAGTTCAATGTACGATAATGTACTTGCTTGGAATTTCGGAGATAACAGCACAATCCGTGAATATCAGGCGGAGTCGCAGCGGGCAGCGTGGATTCAAAACGCCGACCGGATGCGCCGCCGGCCTTTGCTCTGCACAGCGCGGAGCGGAGTCCGGGATTATAGCCGAACTATGAACATATTGGTGATGGACAGACAGCCGCTGGCGACTTCACTGGACTTTTTCGAGTTAGAAAAATGGATGAGCGGCTATCCCGAACTTGCCCGACCGGATATGCCGTTCTGGTACACCATTCAGACGGATATTGACCCGCGGGTTGCGGAACAATGGACACTCTTCGGCGGAAACGTTCAAGACGTGCATCCCTTCACTCATGAACAACTGAAGATGCAGGTTTTTCGTGCTTTAGCGGTCGGTTTGCACGGATTGATTTTCAGGTCTAATTCACCGTTGAATGCTGATGACCCTGCAACGGCGCAGCGCAGAATCTCGCTGGAATTGATGAACTGGGAACTGCAACTGCTTGATAAATGGTTTGCCGACGGACGCAAGCGTCCCGAACTAATCAAAACGTCAATGAAAGGCAAGATGAGCGGCGCGGTCTTAACTGCCGGCAGAACGCGGCTGCTGCTTCCGATTTGGCAGGAAAGGGATTCCCAATTCGCAATAGGCGGAGCAGTAGAAGGTCCATTGAGTTATATCGTGTCGGGAATACCGGAGACCTACGATGCATATCAACTAACGCCGGGGCGGTTATTACCGCTGAACCCGGAGCGGGTGGCAGGCGGTATTAAAATCGAGTTGGAAGAATGCTGCCTTAACACTTACATTTACTTCGGTGAAAACGATGATGCTTTCGGCGAGATTTCAGGTATTGCCCGTGAGATAGGTCCCCGGGCAGCGGAACTTGCCTGCAAGTTAGCGGAGTTGCAGTCGGCTTCAACAGAGCGGATATTCAGCCGGCTGCAGCAGGCGAAAGATGCCGGAACAATTCCGATACACAAGGAAGACAACCTGCCGATTATTAACATCACGGAACAGGAATCGCTCATAAAAGAGACGAAGAATTATCTTCGAATTGCGCAGGGATTTTTGCAGCAGAATCCGCCGGATTATTCCAAGGCGTATTTGCAAGCGGAGAAGTCCACCCGCGGACTGCGGGTTATAACGAGGTCATTGCTGCAAAACGCAACGCGGCATGATTCGAATCCGTGTATGACTCCGGTGTCGGTTTCCTTTGCAACGCTGCCGCAGTATCTTTCGACTTATCAACGATTGATGGGCGCAACACTTGAGCCGGTGAATCGGCTTTTCGGCGGCGACATGGAAAATAAAAACAACTGGGAACAAGGCGGCTGGATTCCGCTTTTGCATAAAGTTGACAGTGTTGCGGTGCCGCTTCTGGAGATTTCATCGGAGGCAAAACGCAGCGGAAATTTCGGCTTGCGAATGCTTGTTATGCCGAGTACGGATGCCGCTAACGCAGTGCCGCTGCAAATGGAAGCCGCTCCGTTGTTTTTTACGACACCGCCGGTTGCGGTCAAGATGGGAGAAATCATTTGTACGAGCGGCTGGGTTCGTATTCCAAAACCGCTGACTTCAACGGCAGACGGTTTTATGGTGTTTGATTCGCTCGGCGGTGAAGCACTTGCGCTGCGTTTTCTGCATACGAGGGGCGATTGGCGTGAATTTGCGTTTTATCGTATTGCGCCTTCTGACGGTAATTATTTTGTTCGTTTTGTACATCACGGTTTTGGTGAGGTGCATTTGGACGATGTTTGCATTTCGGGGGTTCAACTGGAGGTGCCGAAAGTTTTGCCTGCGCCGCAGCCGAGACAGCCGTCGCCGTGGCAGCGGTTTAATCCGCTTCAATATCTCCCGCCGTTTCCGCAGTGGAATTAGGGCGGTTCTACGAACCGCCGCCAAACAATGAATTATATCCGCTGTTTTGCCGATTATATCCTCAAGATACAACTTTTTTCGCTGTTTTTCCACATTGCCGACAAAATAAGGTATAATGCTCCGGTTCAGTTCATCCAGATTTTCCGAAGTGTTTTCGTCTGGATTGCCGGTTTTTCCGTTTCGTGAACTACCGGACAATTTATTACCGCAGGAGAAATTCTCTGTGCATACTTCATCGGCAATGCGCTTTACCCGTTCTTTGCCCTTCGGTGCCAATTTAGGCGATACCGGAGTACATTTCAGCGTGGTAAGCCGACTCGCCCGCTCAATGAAACTGCTGCTCTACGAAAAGGTTACCGACACAGAACCATCCGACATTATCCACTTTAACAAAGAAGATAACCGCTGGGGACACGTCTGGTCGCTGTTCATTGACGGTTTGAAAGCAAAACAACTCTATCACTTTCAAGCAGAAGGTCCCTTTGAACCGAACAAAGGACTCCGCTTTGACGGTAACGCCCGCCTAATTGACCCTTACGCAAAAGCACTGGCAGGAACATTTCAGGAATCAAATGACGGAATTATTCGTCCGCCGAAGTGCGTTGTTATCGATGACGAGGACTTCGATTGGCGCGGCGATAAACACCTGCGGCACGACTTGTCCAAATCAGTAATTTACGAACTGCACGTCAAGGGCTTCACCGCTTCAAAAACAAGTGAAACACAGTATCCCGGCACTTATCTCGGTCTCATCGGAAAGATTCCGTATCTCCTCGATTTAGGAGTGACCGCAGTCGAGTTAATGCCGGTACACGAATTTCCGATACTGGCAGCGGACGGCAAAGAATCCGCCATCAAAAATTACTGGGGCTATGACACGATGGCGTTCTTTTCTCCACACCGCGGCTATGCTCACGGGAAAGAACCCGGCGCGCAAGTCCGTGAGTTCAAAGAACTTGTGCGTGCTTTTCACCAAGCAGGCATCGAAGTGATTCTCGATGTCGTTTTCAATCATACCTGCGAAGGAAATGAGAACGGACCAACGTTAAGTTTCAAAGGACTCGATAACCAAATTTATTATATGCTGGAGCGGGGACCCTATTACAAAAATTACAGCGGCTGCGGAAATACCGTCAACGGCAACCACCCGATAGTCCGCGATATGATTTTTAACTGCTTGCGGCACTGGGTTTATAATTATCATATTGACGGTTTCCGGTTCGATTTGGCTTCGATATTGAGCCGGGACCAATCGGGAAACTTGCAGGCAAATCCGCCGCTGATAGAACAGATTTCGGAAGACCCGCTGCTAGCGGATACAAAAATCATTGCCGAAGCGTGGGATGCAGCCGGCGCGTATCAAGTCGGTTCTTTCGGCTCGCTGGCACACGGCAATCAAAGCATCGGCTCACAGCGATGGGCAGAATGGAACGGTAAATACCGCGATGATGTCCGCCGATTCTGGCGAGGCGACCAAGGAATGACCGGCGCAATCGCTACCCGGCTTGCCGGTTCAAGCGACCTGTATTCACACAGCGGAAGAGGTCCCCAAAGCAGTATCAACTTCGTGACTTCCCACGACGGTTTTACGATGAACGACCTCGTTTCGTACAATCACAAACACAACGAAGACAACGGAGAGAACAATCGGGACGGCGATAACAATAATTTCAGTTGTAATTACGGTGCCGAAGGCGTGACTACAAACAAGGAAATTGAAAATACCCGCAATCGGCAAGTGAAAAACATGATGGCAACACTGCTGTTGAGTCAAGGTGTTCCAATGATTTCGCAGGGCGATGAAGTCCGCAGAACACAGCAGGGAAACAACAACGCTTATTGTCAGGACAATGCGGTTTCATGGTTTGATTGGCGGCTCTTGAAGCGGCATCAATCCCTTTATAGATTTGTGAGGGAATTGATTCATTTCCGCAAGAGTGAGTTCACTGTTCGTCAGCCGTATTATCTTTCCGGTCAGCCGCGTGTTACCGGAGGACCGCCGGACATCAGTTGGTTCGGTTCACAAGGCGGACAAGTTCCTTGGAACAACGGACTGGAACGCTCATTGACTTGTTTTTTGGGGGCAGCACCGCCGACAATGGAATACGAAGGTTCGATGCATAACGTATTGATGATGCTTCACGGCGGCTGGGAACCGCGGGACTTTTCATTTCCGGCTGTCTGTCATAATTACTCGTGGCGGCTGTTCGTTGACACCGCCGCCGCCGCACCGCTGGATATTTTTCCCGAAAAGAACGGACCCAAACCGGATTTGAATAAGCCGTTACGTATGGGACCGCTTTCGATGAAGGTCTTTTTGGCAGAAGTTCGGTAGAAAAGCCGTTTAGCAGGCAGCCATAACCGCTAAAATCGTTAAAATCGGCGAAATCGGAACACTTTTTGTATTTTTTTCAAATTTTTTATTTTTTTTATTTACCCCCTCTTTTCTTTTTTGTAAAACATGTCTATAATTCGCATACTAGTTGTTTTACCGTTTCCGCACAAACGGGTTTTACGGTAAATAACGTTTTGTTGTCTTATCCGATATTTTTTGAAGTCCGCCCTTTTTCCCAGACGATATAACTGGTACTTCCCTGCCCGGAAGAGGTTGCCGTTTGGCGGACTGACAATCAGCGGATGAGGTGACAACCGAGTTAATGTCGTCCGTTTTAGTCCCCCCGTCCAAAGCAGCCCTTGCTTGAGGTATTTATTAGAGGAGAGCAATAATGAAGAGTCGTTTTTTGGGAATACTTGCCGCAGTATTTCTTTGTCTAGGTTTTGGATACAGCACAGCCGAAGCCGGTTTCTGCGGTGTCGGCTGTTACCATCCCAGCGCGGCAGGAGTCAGTTTTGCTGCTTCCAAAAAGATATGTCATCGTATCGTGTACGAACAGCAGCAGGTCACCTGTTATAAAACCTGCTTCAAAAAAGTAGCGGTGCCGCGCACTATCACCTGCACTCGGTATGTGCCTGAAGTCCGCACCCGGCAAGTCGCCTACACCGTTTGCAAACCCGTCTGGGAAACCCAGTACAAAACCGTTACCTACCAAACTGTAAAACCGGTTTTTGAGACCTGCACCAAAGAGGTCCCCTACACCGTTTGCCGACCCGTTTATGAAAAGCGGACGCGGGAAGTCACCGTCTGCAAACCCGTTTATGAAACGGTGACGAAAGAAATTCCCTACACAGTTTGCAAGCCGGTCTGGGAAACAAAACAGCGGGAATACACGGTTATGAGACCCGTCTATGAAACGCTGACGAAAGAAGTTCCCTACACCGTTTGCCGACCCGTTTATGAAAAGCGGACGAGAGAAGTCACCGTTTGCAAACCCGTTTATGAAACGGTGACGAAGGAAATCCCCTACACCGTTTGCCGACCCGTCTATGAAGACCGCGAAAGGGTCTATACAGTTATGAGACCGGTTTATGAAACGGTGACGAAGGAAATCCCCTACACCGTTTGCAAACCCGTCTATGAAGAACGAACAAGAAATGTCACCGTCTATAAGCCGGTTTATGAACAGCGGGTAAAAGAAATTCCTTACACTGTTTGCAAGCCCGTCTGGGAAGAACGGGAAAGAACTTATACGGTTTGCGTACCGGTTTATGAACAGTGTACTAAAGAGGTGACCTATACCGTTTGTGTTCCGCAGACCTACGAAAAGACGGTTAAATACTGCTCCGGCCGCTGGGAAACACAGTGTTATCAGGTACCGGGCAAGGTCGTTTGCAAAGTCGTGCCGGAGATTGACCCCTGCAACCCGTGCGACAAGCCGCGATTCAAAACCGTCAAGGTTCAATGTCCGCCGGTGACCTGCTACCGCAAGGTTTGGGTGCCGGAAATTTGCGAAAAAGTCGTACAATGCGTCCGTTACGTACCGGAACAGCGGGTTAAAACCGTCACTTATACCGTTTGCAGAATGGTGCCGGAAACACGCGTTCAAAAATACAAGGTTTGCCGATTGGTACCGGAAACACATGTCAAGGCCTGTACTTATACCGTTTGCACTATGGTGCCGGAAACAAAGGTAGAAAAATACACCGTTTGCACTATGGTACCGGAAACACGCACGAGAACCTGCACCTATCAGGTTTGCCGAATGGTACCGGAACAAAGAGTTGAACAGTACAAAGTATGCCGATTGGTACCGGAACAGCGTGTCCGCACCTGCACCTATCAGGTTTGCCGAATGGTGCCGGAAACACGTCTCGAAGAGTACACCGTTTGCACTATGGTACCGGAAACACGCGTCAAAACCGTCACTTATCAGGTTTGCCGAATGGTGCCGGAAACGAAGGTTTGTACCTATCAGGTTTGCCGTTTAGTGCCGGAACATCGCGTCCGCACCTGCACTTATCAGGTTTGCCGAATGGTGCCGGAAACGTGTGTCGAAGAGTACACCGTTTGCACTATGGTGCCGGAAACACGCGTCAGAACCGTCACTTATCAGGTTTGCCGAAATGTAGTTGAAAACCACACGAAACAAGTGCCGGTCAGCGTTTGCAGAATGGTGCAGGAACAGTGTGTCCGCGATGTTCAATACACGGTATTGCGTCCTGAAACGGTCGAGAAAACGGTGATTTGTTATCAACTGGAAGCATACAAGGTTCCGTACACGGTGACCCGCTGCGTTCCGAAAGTGGTTCGAATGGAAGTTCCATGCGTCCCATGCGACCCATGTAACTGATAGATTTCTGTTCAGCAGGCGGTTCTGCGAACCGCCGCTAAACGATGCCGCTTATTTATATTGCGAAACGTCAACATCTAATTCGCCGCCGGATTGAGAAACCTCAATTTTCAGCGGCGTTTCTGCTGGACTAGATAACTTCGATGAAAATTTCAGATTTTCGTCCATAAACTTTTTCCGTTTCTTTTCCAGTTCCAGTCGTGCGGAATCCGACAACTCAACGTTTTCGTCTTCCTGCAACTCCGCCGGAATTTCGACACGCTGCCGCAGCACAACGCGGTAAGAACCGGCGGGAAGACCTTTGCCGGTGAATTTTCCGCTAATCGTCAGAACGTCGGCATTGCCGGAAGAGTCGGTCACTCCGCCCAGCGAATACTGGGTCGCCTCACCCGTTTTATAAAATTCCACGCCGATAACGTCGAGTGCTTTGCCGCCATCGTGGACTTTCACTTTAACCGGATACAAGTCGGGCATTCCTTCCGGCTTCGGCGTACCGCAACCGGTTAAAAGCAGCATAGATAAACACAAAAGCAATACTGTTCTCATAAATTTTCTTTCTAGGGTTTGGTTAAAAAATGTTTCTGAACCTTTGATTACATTAGACCTGTTCGGAAACTCCAAAGCCGTCATTCCCGCGAAAGCGGGAATCTAGACGTAAAAGGTTATACCCGTTCCTCTGGATTCCTGCCTGCGCAGAAATGTCGGTTCCCGAACAACTCTATTTATATTACGAATAATGTTTAACAAAAAATCACGGTAATCATTTAATCAATGTAATAAGCGGTTCAGACGAATTTACGGTGCCTTACTCTCTTTTCCGTTGCGGCTTCCTAGTGCGCCCCAAACACCGAAGGGCGAAGGACCGGTTGCAGTTACGCCCGCCGTTCCAGAGCCGTAAAAGTTGTCGCCGCTGCCGGAATCAATAGTTTCCGAAATGAACCGCACGCTGCCGTCTCCCATCGCAACCTGAACGCCGCCGCTGTGGTTACTTGTTGCAGTCAGCATTCCGCAATTATTACCGTGAAAACAACTCGGTCCATTCGGAGGAATAATCGTTGCGAAACACGTAATAAACTTTGCACCGTCATAAAGGTTGCCGAAATAATTCCGCATACTGGCGGTACTTATTAAGGCGGTCTTATATTGCCCGTCAGTTCCAACCGTGTTGAGACAGGTCTGACGGCTCACCAGATACCAAGGCGACGCAGAAGAGAAAGTACCTTGACTGTTCCCATATTCGTTGTTATCTTTAATCATTCCGGAAAGAGTATTCCAGTTGGTAGTTTGTCCCGTTGTTGTTCCGTTTTCTCGTTCGCTGAAGAAAGCAGTGTTGCTGGTACCATCAACAATGGAAGCAAGCGGGAACCAACTCATAGTGCCGAAAGCGCCGCGCAGTTGCGCCTCTTTTGCGGTATAACTAGTTGCGTTTGTGTTGTCGCCCTGGCACATTCGGTAGTTAGAGATAGACATAGTTGCTTCGTCCTTTCTTTGGTTTGCCGAAGAAGGACAGAGAAACAGTGTTAAATTCGCCCGCACGGGATTATCGGCGGCACCGGGGGCAAAGCCGCTGTCAGTTAGTTTGCCTATGTCGTAACTCATCAAAGCATCGAATTGTGCGGACAATTCTACATACGGAAACAACTTGGGCCACCCGCTGTTTCGTTCTCTGGTAGTAGCATCGCCCGTTTGCAGCGGATAATTGCCAGGTTGCGAAGTACACGGCAGAGCGTCGTTGACATCGTGATAGTTATGCGAACCCAGCACGATTTGTTTGAGTTTGTTTGAACATGTCATACGTCTTGCGGCTTCACGGGCTGCCTGAACAGCAGGCAAAAGCAAAGCAATTAAAACGCCGATAATGGCGATGACGACTAGTAATTCAACGAGGGTAAAAGCGTATCTGTTTATTTTCATTTTTATTGTTCCTTGAAAAAAAGTGGTTGTACCGCCGACTTAATGTCGGCGGCTAAACTCATCAATTAAAGTGTTTTACTCTCTTTTCCGTTGCGGCTTCCTAATGCGCCCCAAACGCCGAAAGGCGACGGTCCGGTTGCTAAATTGCTCGCCGTTCCGGTGCCGTAGAAGTTATCACCGTTGCCGGCATCAATCGTGTCCGAAACGAACCGCACACTGCCGTCTCCCATTGCAGCCTGTACGCCGCCGCTGTGCCGGCTCGAAGGCGGTATTATTCCGTTGGTATTGCCGTTAGAACAACTCGGTCCATTCGGCGGAATGATAGTACAAAACATCGAAACAAACTGCGCCCCATCGTAAAGAGAACCCCAATAGTTCCGCATATTGGTTGCGGAACTGATTGAATCCTTATACATTCCGTTAGGTCCGACCGTGTTAAGGCAGGTCTGACGACTCACCAGATAAGTAGTCGTGAAAGTACCCTGGCTGTTGTCGTACTCATTGTTATCTATTATCATTCGGGTAAAGTTTGCAGACCAACCGCCATCGGGATTCGCGTTTTCCCGCTCGCTGAAAAAGATTGTGTTGCTTGTACCATCAGAGATTGAGGCAAACGGCAGCCAACTCATGCATCCGAAGGCACCGCGGTTTTGTGCTTCCTGTGCAGTATAACTAATAGCGTGTGCATTGTCGCCCTGACACATCCTATAGTTGGAAATTGACACTGTACCAGCGGATTTCTTTTGGTTTTGCGAAGAAGGGCAGATGAACAACATAAGGTTTGTACCCCGCAAAGCACCTGCTCCTAACCCGGTCAAACCGCAAGGGTCGAAATCGGTCTGCGCCAACTGCTCGAATTGAGCCGCCAATTCGACAAACGGAAACAAACTAGGCCAACCGCTGTTTCGGTTCTGACGGTTACTATTTGTCGTGACAATAATTTGTCCCGGATAGGGACCCCGCTTTCCGCAAGCGGGCAAACCATCATTGACATCGTGGTAGTTATGCGCCCCTAACACGATTTGTTTAAGTTTGTTCGAACACGCCATACGTCTTGCGGCTTCACGGGCTGCCTGAACAGCAGGCAAAAGCAAAGCAATTAAAACGCCGATAATGGCGATGACGACTAGTAATTCAACGTGGGTAAAAGCATTTCTGTTTGTTTTCATTTTTGTTGTTCCTTATAAAAAATGTTATGATAAAAAAAATGTTACGTATTTGTACCGTCGGCTTGAAAGTGAAAGTCGGCGGCTAAACTATGGTTAAATTACAGTGTTTTACTTTCTCCGCCATCGCGGCTTCCCATTGCGCCCCAAACGCCGAAAGGCGATTCGCCTTGTGCCGTTGCACTCGCCGTTCCGGTGCCGTAGAAATTATCGCCGCTGCCGGTGTCAATCGTTTCCGAAACGAACCGCACACTGCCGTCTCCCAGCGCAACCTGTACGCCGCCGCTGTGATTGCTAGTCGCTGTCATCATGCTGCCGTTGTTTCCGTGAGTACAAGAAGGTCCGTTGGGCGCAATAATTGTCGAAAACCGGTTGATGAAATTCGCGCCGTCATAAAGATTGCTCCAGTAATTCCGCATATCGGCGGCGGCGATTGAGGTCTTATAAAACCCGTTCGCTCCGACCGTATTAAGACAGGTCTGACGGCTCACCAAATACATGGGATTAGTAGTACTGATGCTACCGCTGAAAGTACTAAAAGTGCTGCCGTATTCGGCATGGTTTTTAATCATTCGGGTAGAAGTATTCCAGTTGGTTGCTGCCAGCGCGTTTTCCCGTTCACCGAAAAAGACAGTATTACTTGTACCGTCAACAACGGCGGAAAGCGGGTGCCAAATCGACTTGCCGAACATGCCGCGCACATTAACCTCGGGATTACTTATGCCGCCGCCGGCGTAATTTGCATTATCGCCTTGGCACATCCGGTAATTGCTTAGTGAATATACAGTGGTAGGTTTTTTCTGATTTTCCGAAGAAGGACAGACAAACGAAGATATAACCGCGGCAGCCGGATTGGTTGTACTTAACGAACTGCTTCCCACTGCGCTGCCGATATTAGTGGTCATAATTGCGTCCCACAGCGGAGCCAGTTCAACAAACGGAAACAATCTCGTCCAGCCGCTGTTGCGGTCGTAGTTGCCGGCATTTGCCGTTTGGTCGGGAGAAAGCCGGCCTTGACTCAAACTCGCAAACAGCGCATGGTTGACATCGTGATAGTTGTGCGCCCCCAGCACGATTTGCTTGAGTTTGTTTGAGCACGACATTCTTCTTGCCGCCTCGCGGGCGGCTTGCACGGCAGGCAAGAGCAAAGCAATAAGAACGCCGATAATGGCGATGACGACTAGAAGTTCAACGAGGGTAAATGCTCTTAAGAGCCGGCAGTGATAACTGCCGGATGGCGGTTTATCGTCCGCCGCTCGTATTGTTTCGTTTCCCCCCCTCAAATCGCCTATTTTCGTTGCATAATTTCGCATAGAAAAAACTCCTTGTGAACGAATGATAAATAAAAAAACTACTATCTGTGACCATTATAATTGCTTTCCGTGATAATTGCAATAGAAAAAAGAAAAAATTTTAGTTTTTATTGCAAGTTTCGGCGGCGGCTGCCCAAAAAACGATACATCCGCCTTCACTTGCGGCTTTGTTCTCGCAACTCACCGCTCTCCGCTCGCAACTCACCACTCGCCGCTCAAACTGGCACTTTTTGCTCTTGCCAAGTTTAGGGGGTGTGTTAGTATTTGCGCCGGTTGTACTCCGCCGACGCAGTCGGCGGCTCTCGCAACTCACCACTAATTGTCAAAATAGGTAAAATAACGTTAAAATAGGTAGTCACCATGTGCAAAATGATACAATTTACGGAAATGTTTTGTTTTCAAGGGGTTATGTCGAAAAATTTTTTTAATTTAGGGCTTGATGTTAGGTGGTTGGAGGGGTTTTTCTCACCTTTTTTGGCAACAGGGTTAAACGATGTCGTTAAAGTTCGGTCCTCTAAAACGCCGATAAGGCATGGAGGGACTTTTTGTCAACGAATAGGCGGTAAGAATATGCGTACCAGCGGCTGGGTGTTATTGTTGCTCTCGTTTGTAATCGGGATAATTACTGCTCGTTCTATCGCGTACTTCTTTCTTAGTACGAAGCCGGTTGAGGTAGTTCAGCAAAGACCGACGATAAAAATTCTCGTTGCGCAAAAGGAAATCCCTCTTGGAACGGAAATAACGGCGGAGTATGTTGTTTTCAAAGACGTTCCTGTTGATGAAATACCGGAGCAGGCAATAGCCGACTTTATGCAGGTGTATCGCCGCAAACCGGCATACCCGCTCATCAAAGACTGTCCTATCTGTGAGGACTTGCTCTTACAGAGAAGTGCCGCAGGTAATACAGCAGAGTATTTTCCTGCCGGTTCGCAGATTGTGTCGCTTGAAATCGGAAACCTGCGGGTAGGAAACAGCGTTGTCGAAGCGGACAAACCGCTCACGCAGTTCATTACTGCCGGTGCGAAAGTTGACATTCATTGTGTACCGAAGCAGGCAGAGACCGGCGAATTCGTCCGTATGAAAAACCTTGTCCTCGACAAGTATTACTCAATGGACAACACGGAGACCGGCAGTGAAGACAGAAAAATCGTTTTGAGAAATGTTGCCGTTCATCAAGTCAATGCGAAGGAAGTCGTGTCCGGCGGCAGAAAGATTCAAAGCATCTCTCTTTTGCTGGAAAACGGACAGGCGGAAAAACTGGCAGCGGCATCCCGCGAAGGACGGCTGCGGGTTATACCGCATCAAATCGAACAAGCGAAACAATCAGTTGAAACATCTGCGGAAACCGCTATGACGGCGGAACTTCAAACGGAAATACTAGAACCGGAAACACAGGAATTGCCTGCAAGGGATGTTTCGTTCCAAGCCGTATTGAAACAGCCGATTCGCCTCTTGGATAGTGCAGCTAATGCTGCCGCAATCCCGCAGCCGAAAGTTGCCGAAGTAAAAATCCCTATTGCGAATAATGTTATCGAAAGAGATGTCATTAAGCAAGACGACGCATCCGAAAACCGTGCGGCGGTATCGTTTGCTGCATCGAAAAATCCTGCGATGAAGGAAAATGAAATCCGCAATGATGCGTCTGCTTCGCTTTCATTTTCCGGACCGGCAACTTCTGTAGTACAAACGGCATCGCTGACTTCTGCTCCGGCGAAGGTTTCCGAAGCGAAAACGGTCGAAGTTCAGAAGGGTGTTGAAATAGGACTTCCGGCAATACGGCAGGGGACTTATTCGCCGTTCATGCGTTCAGCCGAGAAGGAGTTGCAGGAAAACTTGCCGGAACCTCTGCCGTTAAATCCGAAGTCAAGGTAGATGTATAAGAGCGGCGGGGATACCCCCGCCGGTTATTAGCTAGTGTTTTACGATTACCGAGCAAATCGGTGAAGGCGATGACTACGGTGTTATCAAGCAGGTGATCACTATAGTTATCACGGACTTCATTGTAATACCGAATAGTGCGGAGTATCATCACACGTTTAGGTATTATTACGATGCCAAGCACAAGGTAGAGTTGACGGACTTGAAAGAAATTCATACGCTTGAGCTGCCGAAAAAGAGTGATACTACTGAATTGTTTGATTGGCTGATGCTGATTAGGGCAAAGAACAGAGAGGAGTACGAAATGATAGCGAAAAAAAAGCCGGTGTTTGAAGAAGTGGTTGCAATGGTGAAGCAGTTGTCCGCCGATGAGCAGGCGAGGATGGAATACGACAAGCACGAGTTATGGCGCATGGACTACGCTGCTACGATGCGAAATGCGACCAGAAAAGGAATAGAAAAAGGAAGAGCCGAAGGTAAAATCGAAGGTAAAATAGAAACTGCCCGCAATATGAAAGCAAAGGGATATTCCATCGCCGATATTATCGACATTACCGAACTGCCCGAAGAGGAAATCAAGCAGTTGTAAAAAGTGAGTGTATTTTCTCGTCTCCCGACAAACAAAATATTGCTAAACACTATTGAATATTCCCAAACACCCGATAAAATCAATGTCTTTACCGATGTTTCACCCGTCTTTGATTTTCAATGCTTTCGTCAGCGTTTGAGCCGAAATTATCGCCGATGATGAAGCAGTATCACGAGGCAAAAAGAATTTGTCCCGAAGCACTGCTCCTCTTCCGAATGGGCGACTTCAACGAAATGTTTTACGACGATGCCAAGACCGCCGCCCGACTGCTGGGGTTAACTCTAACCAGCCGCGAAAAAGGGGCAGACGGCACACCAATGGCGGGCTTTCCGCACCATCAACTCGACTCTTACATTGCGAAAATCATCGCAGCCGGATACCGCGCCGCTGTCTGCGAACAAATGGAAGACCCGAAAACACTCAAACAAGGGCAAATCGTCAAGCGGGCTGTCACACGCATTGTCACAGCCGGTACCATCACCGAAGAAACGCTGCTCGACCCAAAGGAATCCAATTACCTGCTTGCATTTTACATCGAAGACATCAAACAAAACACGAAAACGAGGAATGTTCGTCAAGAAACACTATCGAACACAACAGCGGGAATTGCTTGGCTGGAACTTTCGACCGGTGCGTTTTACGCCGCATCAGTTCCGCTGGAACATCTTGCCGAACACATTGCCCGTGTGTCACCGACCGAAATCATTTACAGTGAAAGCGAAACATTTTCCCTGCCGCCGCAAACGAACATACAAATCAGCAAGCGTCCCGACTGGGTTTTCAATCTTCAATCCGCTTATCAGTTGTTGCTGAAGCAATTCGGTACTGCAACGCTGGAGGGCTTCGGCTTTACCGATGACGCGCTTGACTTGCCCGCAATCCGTGCTGCCGGTGCGGTGCTGGATTATGTCAACGAAACACAGCGGCAGTCCTCCGTTCACATCGATTCAATAACGGCATACCGTCTCAACAGTTCGCTGGAGATTGACGAATCAAGCCGGCGCATGCTGGAAATCACCCGTACAATTCGCGGCGGCAAACGGGAGGGTTCGCTGCTAGGCGTTCTAGATAAATGTATTACGCCGATGGGTTCGCGGGAACTTGCCGAAGCCGTTGCAAATCCGCTGCTAAACATCAGTGAAATCAATGAACGCCTCGATGCCGTTGAAGAGTTGTCCAACAACCTGCCGGTCATTGCGGAAATACAAAATTATCTGCGGCAGGTCTATGATTTACAGCGGATACTGACGAGAGTCGTACAGAATCGGGGAACGCCGCGGGACTTCTCGATGATAGGAAGAACCTTGAAACTTCTGCCGCCGCTTCGCAAGCCGCTGGAGAAAATGCAGAGCGGATTGTTTGCCGGTCTCTGCGGTTCTATTGACCCTTGCACGGAACTTGCGGATTTGTTATCAGCTGCGTTGAAGGAAGATATTCCGCTAAACGTCAAGGAAGGCGGCTTCATCAAAAGCGATTTCAATGCGTAATTGAATGAATTGCGGGAGATTCAAAACGGCGGCAAGGATTGGATTGCCAACTTTCAATCAGAGGAAG